>Ga0115546_1000240_pt1 | contig 39127 bp, 45 predicted proteins | sample COGITO_mtgs_1004_FD_87186 | JGI IMG/M metagenome (GOLD analysis project Ga0115546, IMG submission 87186) | Pelagic marine microbial communities from North Sea - COGITO_mtgs_100413 | ecosystem: Environmental > Aquatic > Marine > Epipelagic | place: Germany:Helgoland, sampling site Kabeltonne...
AGGAATGGGGGCTTTAGGCTGGCATTCATACCTTCAATCTAAAATGGTTCCGTTTGAATCTATGGATTCTAAAATGCTAAACGCCTCTATATGGCAGAAATAAGAGAGAGGGCAGATAAAGCTACAGAAGAAATGGCTATAAAATTTGGAGAGCCAGAATTACTTAAAGGATATGGGCGCAGAAACGTTACAACTCTGGCTATTGCCCCAACTACTTCTAGTTCTTTTATACTTGGCCAAGTATCTCCCAGCATAGAGCCTTTGAAATCTAATTATTTTGTTAAGGATTTAGCCAAAGGAAAATTCACATATAAAAATCCATACCTACGCAAACTCCTTTCTAGTCACAAAAAAAACAAAAAAGAAGTATGGAGGTCCATTCTTGTTCATGGAGGTTCGGTTCAACATCTTGATTTCTTAGACCAAAACGAAAAGGATGTATTTAAAACATTTGGTGAAATTTCCCAGAAAGAGGTAATCATACAAGCGGCTCAACGTCAGAAACACATAGACCAAGGACAATCCCTTAATATTGTTGTACCTCCTGGTGTGAAACCCAAAGAGGTTAATCAACTTATGATTTTTGCTTGGGAGCAAGGAATTAAATCTTTATACTATCAAAGAGGCGCAAACCCAGCCCAAGAGCTTTCTAGATCAATAAACCAATGTTCTTCTTGCGAAGGTTAAGGTTTCATTATTTTAAAATTTTAGTGTAATGAATTAATATGGAACTAGATTTCTCCGAACAAATTAAAGATTTAGTAAAGAACTCTAAAAGGAATTCTTGTGTATCTTTTTCGGAATGTATTTCTTCTGTTTTAGAGGCGAAAACTAAAGAACACAACGAAGAAAACGAGAGTAAAATTACCTCGGACCAACTTAAAAAAGTTTATCGTCGTGGCTCTGCGGTTTATTCCCACGCTCATCTAATCAATAAGACAAGAGGACAGCTTGCATTAGCCAGAGTAAATAACTTTTTAAAGCTAGTTAAAGGCAGAGAGGTTAGTGAGTCTTATAGACTCGCAGATAAAGATATAGTTGATGGTGAAGAAACCTATTATGTAGAAAGCGCGGCCAAAGCTTTTGTCGCTTTCACTGATCTAGAGTTAGATCTGGCTTGTATAGAGCTTATTAAAGCTGGCATAGAAAAATGGGACCAAAACTTTGATTGTTTTGATTTAGAATATACCGAAGAAGAAAATAAAACGATAGGTAAACCTTTTAAAATGTTGTTGGGATCTTCTGAACAGTTTGGAGTTTTTGTTAAAAATCCAGAAAATGGTAAAACCTTACTGGTAAATTTTGAATCTGGGCCATCTATGGTTGAGGAAAGTACCGCTGACATCACATCTCCTGATTATTGGAGAGCTAAGTTCTGGACCAAAAAACCAATTAGCGAATCAATTTCATCAGACGCAGTAGAGTGGGACGACAATGAAGTTGTTACTCAATGGTATTGGGACGAAAGCTCATTTACTGAATACGATGAGATCTTCAAAATTGATCCAGATGTTTCTAAATTAATATACCCTGACGAAAAAGTTGAATAATTCTACGTGTTGTATATAATATAACATGTCTACTGTAATACTTGGGGCTTATTTTTCTAAAAAAAGACATTCAAACGAGGCTAACGACCATCATGTTATAGGAAGGTTGCCTAATGGCCACGTTTTAAATGATGATTTTTCTTATATCGAAAAATGGTATAACTCAATACATAAAAACAACCTAAACGCTGTTCTTTTTCACGACAACCTCTCTGAAGACAAGGTAAAAAAGTACCAAACAGACAAGATAAAATTTATACGCACAGAGGTAAATCATCACAACAATCAGGACTATAGATTTTTTTGTTTTAAAGACTTCTTGGAGAAGAATCATTTTGACTGTGTTTTCCACACAGATGTATCTGACGTTGTAGTTGTTAAAAATCCAGAACAGCTACTAAAAAACTTCCCAGAACACTCTTATTTTTTTTGTAAGGACAGCATAAAACTATGCCAATTCCCATATTTGCAATGGCATAAAGCATTTTCTTTTCAAGACTTGATAAAATTTTCTCTGAATCAAAACAGGTGGGATTTAATAAATGTGGGTGTAGGCGGCGGAAGTTTCGAATCCATGAAAAAATTTTACAACGAGTATTGTAAGATAAGAGAACCACTCGGAAACTTTGACATTAATTTTGATATGTGGATTCCTCAATATCTATTACGCTCTCACTTTGATGATAAATTTATTTTAGGAGAACCAGTTTGCAGTGAGTTTAAGAGTTATCAAGAAGATAGGAACGACGTATATTTTATCCATAAATAAAAATGAAAGATTTTAAAGACAAACATAAAGGCAAGACATTTGTAATTTTTGGTTCTGGGCCAACACTATTAGAGTGGGACGATTCTTTTTGTAAAGATGCCATTAAGGTCGGTTGCAATACAGTGTTTATGCACAAGCCAGATCTTGATTATTATCTCATACAAGATTCTGGATTAGTTACTGGGAGTGAGAATGGTTATTGCCGATTTAAGAAAAAGTACGATGAATACAAACCATCAATAGCAAAACTTTATGGTGTATCCTGTTTTAGTAATGGGAAGCTTCACGGACATTCTCTTACACCAAGAGATGTGATAGACGGTGGTGCCATAAAATATTTACTTGGTGAAGATTTTACAGAATTTTATTCTGTTATTTTTTCTTGTTTGCAGTTTGCTCGGCTTTGCGGCGCTGGCAAGATCATAATGGTTGGTTGCGATGTTACAAACAACATAAGAGCTGGAGAAGAAAACGAACACAACGGATACAAAATAACCAACCTAATATATAGATGGGGTAGATTTAAGGAGTCTTTTCCAGATTTAGACATAGAGGTTTTTAAACCCATTGGCCTTAAACACCTTTTTAAAGAATTTATTCCATGAAATTAAAAATACTAACAGTACTAAAAAGCGGTGGAGACTTCTATCCAGAACACGTTTATAAGATTAAAGAAATGTGTGAAGAACACATTAAAGATATTGATTTTTCATTTTATTGCTTTACGGATTTAGATTTGGACTGTAACACCATAAAACTTGATCACAACTGGCCTGGTTGGTGGTCTAAAATTGAGGTTTTTAGACAAGAGGGTCCTTGTTTGTTTTTTGATTTAGACAATATAATTTGCGGAGATATCTCAGATATAGTAAAAGATCTTGAGGGTGTTGGTTTTGCTATGCTTGATATTCACTGGCGGGATATATTTAGTTCTTCAATTATGTATTGGGATGGTAATGCTAAATATATTTATGAAAAATTTAAAAAAGACCCACATAGTTACATCAATTCTGCTTGGGGTAAAAAAGAAGGTGATCAAGGCTTTATTTTGAAAGAATCTAAACCTAAAGGTATACAAAGCCACACAAAAAGCGAGGAGAGGTTGGTTTCGTTCAAAATTGATTTAAACTTTGGGCAAAAATTTAAACCAGACACGCACAGTATTGTACATTTTCATGGCCCACCAAGACCTTGGCAACAAGGCACAATTAAGTATTAAAATGAACGAATCATTAAAGAACAGATTTAAAAAAGTTTTTACAACAAATCTTTGGGGAAGCAGGGAAAGCAGAAGCGGCAAGGGCAGCGAATTAAGACAAACAGAATTAATTATAAAACAAATTCCTGAAATAATCAAAAAATACAAAATATGCTCTATTTTAGACGCTCCGTGTGGCGATTACAATTACATGAAGGAAATAAAATTGCAATGCAAATACATAGGCATAGATATTGTGTCTGAGTTAATTGAATCCAATTCATTAAAATACAATAGTGTTGACTTTAGGTGTTTGGATATAACTTCTGATGATTTACCAAGGTGCGATTTAGTTTTAGTAAGGGATCTATTTAGTCATTTATCTAATGATCATATAAAATGTTCGATACAAAATATAAAAAAATCTGGAGCCAAATTCTTATTGGTCACTTCATATACAGACCACAAAAAAAATTTAGATCTTGGTTCTGGTCCCGACAAACAATGGAGAAGAATAAACCTTGAAAAGGAACCATTTAACCTTAATGTAGAAGCTAAATACAGTGATGGAGGATGCCCAATAAATAAAGACAAAAGCTTATTGCTAATTAATATATGATATCAAATAAAGAAAAATTTATTTTTATTCATACACCAAAATGCGGAGGCGGCAGCATTAGGCAGATTTTAAACCAAAATTTTGGGCGTAAAGATGAGTATCCATATAAAGATTCCATAACTCACCATTGGTCAATAAGCCAATTTATAGAAAAAGACAAAAAATTACTTTCATATTATAAAGTTGGCGTAATTAGAAACCCTTGGGACAGAGCTGTTTCTTGGTTTTATCATTGTAAAGCTAGGCATAATGTTAAAGTAGCGTTTAAAGACTTTGTATTAAATGAAGATCTCTTTAACTTTAATGATTTTGCGTCTAATAAACTTATATACAATGGCAAAAATATTATGGATTTAGTAATCAAAACAGAAGATATAGAAGACGACTTTTCTGTTTTTGCTAAAAGATTTAATATAACTAATTATAATATACCCAGAAACAGACACATGACACAAAGAGCCTTGAATTCTGATTACAGAAGTTTTTACGACGAAGAAACTAAAAACTTAATTGCAAAACGTTTTGATTGGGACATTAAAACTTTTGGATATAAATTTTAACATAACTAACCAATATAAATAATGAACAACATAAAACAAAAATTTGATGCTGATTTTTTTCAGAAAGTTTACGAAGAAGAAGATTGGTATGGGAACGCTTCGATGGGTAGGTGTCCAGCCACAAGGTTATTTCCTTTATATGAAAAAAACATAGAAGGCAAAGTTCTTGATGTGGGTTGTGGTAGAGGTGATGTAGTAAAACTACTTAGGCAAAAAGGTTTTGAGGCGGATGGCATAGATCAAATAAACTTAGACAACGGAATGATTGTTGGGTCAATACTAGAACCATTTGATGATGGAAAATATGATACCATGATCTGTATAGATGTCATAGAACATATAGAAAAAGAATATGAAGACATATTATTCGAAAATCTAAGTAAAAGCAAAACTCAAATATTTGCTATACATAATGGACCATCAATCACCAAAGGTGAAGATATACATGTAAACAAAAGAAGCTGGAGTGAATGGCAAGAAAAAATAGAAACTCTGTTTGAAATAAAAAGAAAAATAAGGATTCATGCTGAACAGTATCTTTATGTAACAGAACCAAAATAAAAAACCTAATTGAACTACATCTATTACTACATTTTATAATAAAACATGAAAAAAGAATTAACTGACAATTTAAACATTTTGAATAAAAACCTTAAAGATTCTTTAGAGAAAAAAGGGTATGAACCATGTCTTATAGGCAATCTTTTTTATAAGAACATTCAAAAAAACCCTTATTTTTACAAAGGTTCTTTGGATTCTGAAAGCATAATAAAAAGAGAAAGATTTAGTCTTGCTGCGGAACAAAGCAAAGCAATGTTTGAGATTGGTCTTAATGGTGGTCATTCTTCTTTACTAGCATTGCATTCGAATGAAGATATAATTGTCTACTCTAATGATATTGCAAAATTTTATCCACCGTGTCCTATTGCACATCCAGAAGTTTATGTCCCAGAAGCAGCCAAAACCCTTAAAGATATTTTCAAAGACAGGTTTAACTTCATAAAAGGAGATTGTTTGATAGAGGTTCCCCGTTTTGTAGAGAACAATCCAGAATTAAAATTTGATTTGTTGCATATAGACGGAGAAAAAACCACTTATAAAAGGGATTTTTTAAATTTACTTCCACTATTAAAAGATAACTGCTTGGTTATATTTGATGATTTTCAAAAGGAAAATGTTCGCTGGCAAGTCGGAGAGTTAGTAAAAGAGGGTTTTCTGCATAAAACGGAAGAGTTCCCGAGGACAATGAACCAGAGATTAACAAATGAAATTCTAATATACAAAAAGTGAAAAAAGGTTTATACATAGCTTCTGAAAGATGCGCCTCCGTTTCAATTATTGAAATGTGTCACAGATATGGGATAGATTTTCACACCCGATATACTTTAAATTTTGGAACTCCAAATGTAAGCCTGAAAATAGCGACGGAAAACAGCCCATATCTTAACTTTGGCTCTTATGGTAAAAAACTAGCTAAAGCTTCAGAACTTTTAGTTGGTAAAGAAGAATATAAATCTAGATTAGTATTTACCTCTGTAAGAAACCCGTTTTCTAGGGCTGTTTCTACATGGAAACACCACACCTGGTCAAAAAAAGAAATAGGTGCAGATTTGACCTTTCTTCAATTTTGTAAACTAATTAGTGAAGAGGATTTTATTTCCATTTTTGATTCAAAAACTAGCGAAGACATACCATATAAACATTATTTAAACACAGACCTTCATAGCGCAGTTTTAAATGAAGACGGTTTGTTAAAAAACAAATGGAGGTGGGCTAACCCTTGGTGGCATTGTTTTTCTTTTCATGATCATTTTTTTGAAAATGGCAAACCCCTCGTTGATAAATTTGTAAAAGTCGAGAACATAGAAGAGGATATGTCGGAAATATATTCTGAACTAAACATAAAACTGTTATACCAAGAAAAAACTAATGTAAATTCACGCAATCAAAGCTTAACAATAGGTAGTGGTGGTGAAGGATCTGTATTACTAAATTCAAAAACAGAACCAGATAAAAAAATGATGACAAAACATTACACAGAATTTTATTGTAAAGAATCTAAAGATATCATTTCTAAAAAATATGCAAAAGATATAGAATATTTTAATTATAAATATGGAGATTAATATATGATATCACACAAGCATAAAATAGTATTTGTACACATACCAAAAACAGGAGGGACTAGCATAGAGCACACTTTAGGTCGTGGAGATTGTGGTAATGGACATAGTAATTTAAAATTCTATAAAAAGAGATTAAAAAATTTTGAAGACTACACAACTTTTTGTGTTGTAAGAAATCCATTTGACAAAATGATTTCTGAATACTTCTTTTTTAAAAAAAGACACGCAGTTTTCAATCCCATTTTCAAAGACTGCTCGTTTGAAGAGTTTTTAGATCTGTTTTTCTCTATAAAAGACCCAAATTTTTTTAAAAACAATCATAAATACTGGTTTGATGGTCACTTCGAAACTCACAGAGCAAGTCAGTTAAGTTTCATAAAACCAGAAGAAGATTTGGATTTTTTGGTTAGGTTTGAAGATATTCAAAACGGATACAACTCTGTTTTAGATCACTTAGGCATGAAAAGGATAGAGCTCCCGCACATGAATAAAACTACACATAAACATTATAGCCAATACTACAACGAAGACACTAAAAAAATAGTTGCTGAAAAATATGCAAAAGACATAGAATATTTTGGTTATAAGTTTGGAGAATAAAAATATGATAGAAAAAAACATATTGCAAGTTTCCATAGGTCTAAATCATAAACACCCCCAGGTTCAAGAAGTTACTCAAAAAATGCTAGACATAAATAAGTCACACACTTATATCTTAATAGATTCAGAACAAAAAATGGATGATTGGGTAATTGAAAATTATTTAAATTCCACAGATAAATTTTTACATACAGCTGGTAAAATTTATTTTGAAATTCCTAAAATAGTTTTTAAAGGACAATTAGAAAACAACAGTTTGGTGAGTAAAATAGATTTTTTTAGAATTCTTTTTATATATAAAGAGGGTGGTTTTTATTTAGATATGGATGCTTATTTTCATACAGATATAAATAAGTTCACCGCTGGGACAGATATGTATTTAACTTTTTTTTCATGTAATATATGGACTTCTATTTTTTTCTGTAAGAAAAAACACCCAATACTAAAATTTGTCATTCAAAAAATAATACTAAATGCATATAACAAAATAAATGGTATAATGGCTTTATGCGGCCCGTATGCAATGTGTAATGGGGTTATTGATGGTCATAACTTTTATCAAAATAAAAATATAAAATATCCCGATGGCAAATCAATGTTGGCAGTGGATTTATTGAGAGGTAAAAGTTTTGTTGCCGATGGCTTTAAATATAGATTTTCTAAAAACATTGGTTTTGGTAGCGGTAAAGAAGCAATAGGAACTAATGAAGATTATCGAGGTCGTTTAGGATGTATTATGAAAAATCATAAAATTCTTTATGAAGGAACAGGAAAAATTCACTGGCATAAGGAAATTCAAAATTACCTTAAAAATAAAAAACCTAATTGAATTACATCTATTACTACATATTATAATAAAAGATGAAAAAAGTAATTATAACAGGAGTAACAGGTCAAGACGGAAGTCACATGGCGGACTATTTGTTGGAGAATACCGACATTGATATTATTGCTGGCGTACGTCGACTTAGCGTAAAGAATCATAAAAACATAAAACACCTAAAAAGTAATCCAAGATTCAAACTTATTGATCTCGATATAACCGACCAATCAAATGTAGATCGGGTTATTTCAGAAGAGAAGCCAGATTACTTTATTAACTTTGCGGCGAACTCTTTTGTTGGTGTTAGTTGGGATATGCCAGAGAACCATATGAATACAAATTGTATGGCGGTTCTTTATCAACTTGAGGCTATTCGTAAACACTGTCCAGAGTGCCGCTATTATAACGCAGGAAGCTCTGAAGAGTTTGGAGACGTAGTTACCACCCCACAGGACGAGATGCATCCACTGCGCCCTAGAAGCCCTTATGGAGCATCTAAAGCCGCCGCTAGACATCTAGTTAAAGTTTGGCGTGATTCTTATAATCTCTATGCAATACAGGGATGGCTATTTAATCATGAAGGAACAAGAAGGGGAGAAGAATTTCTCACCCGCAAGGTCACAAAAGCTTTAGCTAGAATAGTTAAGGAAATCAGGGACGGTAAAGAAGTTAAGCCTCTCGAAATTGGAAACCTCGACGCTAAAAGAGATTGGTCTGATGCTGAAGATTTTGTAGCTGGAATTTGGTTAATGCTTAATCAAGAAAAACCAAAAGAATATGTATTAGCTTCAGGGGAAACACATACTATTCGTGAATTTGTTGAGTCTGCATTTGGCTTTGGAGGATTTAATCCAGATGAATGTTATTGGGAAGGTGAAGGCTCAGACTCTAAATATTATCACCGCGATCAAATGCTTGTTAAAATAAATCCAAAATATTATAGACCAGCTGAAGTTAATTTGCTACTTGGTGACCCAAGCTTCGCTGAAAAAGAAATGGGTTGGGTTAGGAAAACAGACTTTTATGGTTTGGTAAAGAAAATGGTTGACAATGATATAAGTTTGCTTTAAGATAACCTCATGCCTAGAGGTAAAAAGCTTTGTCCTTCATGCAATAATTTTTTAGGTGTAAGATCGAGCTCTTGTGTTTGTGGTCATTTTTTTAAAATCAAAAAATCCGCAAAAAAGCCTAATAAACTTAAAATTCTTTCTAGGTTGGTTAACATACCTGACAAAAATAAGAGAGTCTTTTATTTGAAAGAATTTAAACTAATGAAGATTCTCGCTGAGAGATACTCTCTTGAGTTTGTTTCTGTTATAGATTTTGGCAAAAAATTTGATTCGCTAGCTTATCTAGTTAGTCCAAAACTCAAAGACACCCTAGATCAAAAATGGAGGGCTTTTAATTACAAGGTTGACAAAAGTAAATATATTGAATATAATATAGGAGAGAAGTTTGGTATGGATAAAATAATAGAGAAAAAAAACAAAAACACAAAAGATTTTTTAAATGAGTAAAACAATAAAAAAAGAAGAAGAAGAAGAATCAATAAACCTTCTTGGCAAGTTCCTTAAAAGCAATAAAGAGGATCATTATAATTTTGAAGACGATACAGATTATAAAATCTCTAGTGGGTCTTTGCAGTTTGACTTGCAGCTAGGAGGTGGCTTCGGTCCAGGTTTACATAGGTTTACAGGAATGAATGAAGGGGGCAAAACATCAGAAGCTCTTGAGGTTATGAAAAACTTCCTTATTTCTAACCGCAATTCAAAAGGTGTTTACATTAAAGCCGAAGGTAGGCTTTCTCCAGAAATGAGAAAAAGGTCTGGGATTAGATTTGTTTTCAAGGCGGAAGACTGGCTTGATGGAACATGTTTTGTTTTTGAGTCTAATATTTATGAAACATGCGTTGATTTAATGAGAAAACTTATTATAGAGAATGAAGAAAAAGTTAAATATTGTTTTGCTCTTGATTCTGTTGATGGATTAATTCTTAAAAATGATGTCGATAAAGGCTTTGAAGATTCCGCAAAGATTGCTGGTGGAGCCGTCATTGCGGGAGCGTTTATGAAGAAAATGTCTATAGCATTAGCAAAACGAGGTCACATGGCTATCTTTATTTCTCAGGTTAGGGCTGACATTAAACTAGATCCATACAGCAAAGCTCCAATTAGACAAACTACAGCCACTGGAGGTAACGCCCTGTTACACTTTGCTAATTGGATCATTGAGTTTGAACCAAGGTTTAATAAAGATATTATTTTGCAAAACCCCTCTGTTAAAAAAATGGATGCTCAAACAAATCCATCTATTGGTCATTTTGCGCAAGTTACAATCAAAAAATCCCCAAACGAGAAAACCAATACCAAAGTTAGTTACCCTATTAGGTATGGAAGGAGCGGCGGAAACTCTATATGGATTGAAAAAGAAATTGTTGACCTGCTTTATGCTTGGGAGTTTGTCAAAAAAAGCGGTTCTTGGTATAATACTACGGAAGAATTTAAAGATTTACTTTCTGAAAACAAACTTGAATTCCCAGAAAAACTTCAAGGAGAAAGTAACGTTTTTAAAACAATCGAAGACAACCCAAGGCTTTCTAAATTTTTAGTATCTTATTTTAAAAATGCTATTGGCGAACTTACATGAAATTTTTAGATCCATATGGGAAACCAAGGAATTTAAAAAACGCTAAAAAATATCTTATTAATTGGGGGACTAATAGTAGAAGCAAATTCCAAAAAAATGTAAAAGACTTTTTGGTAGATTATTGGAAGAACGATATTGTTTTTGAAGAGTTTAGAATTGTTGGGACAAGACTATCTTTGGATTTTTATAATGCTAACAAAAAAATAGCAGTAGAAGTACAAGGGGGTCAACATATTAAATACGTTAAACACTTTCACAAAACAAAACTTCAATATTTAGAACAATTAAAAAGGGACCAAAAGAAACTTGACTTCTGTCAGTTTAATGGTATAAAGTTGGTAGAGATATATCCCAAAGACGTAATAACCGCATCTCTGTTTGAAGATCAAGATATATATTTATGAAAGAAAAAGAAGAAGAAGAATTAGAATTTTCAATACCAGAAAACTTTATCCAACAGCTTTATGAATTTAGTGGTAGCGCTGATAAATATAAGGGTATTATATTAGCCCTTTGTTCTGAGCGCGGAGAACCTACAATTTATTCAAAGTATGGCTCTACCATCGTTGAGATTGGATTAAAAAGCGTTTTATCTAACTTCGTCTCTAGAAAAACCGATATCATTGAAAGTAAGTAAAACATGATTTATAACTTAGAACTAGAAAAGCAGTTATTAGCAGCTTTAATTAAAGAACCAGATTTGTTTTGTGAGATAGCAAATTTTATAGATCACGATGATTTTTATTCAGAAGAATCAAACCTTCATAAGACGGTTTTTACCTTAATAAAACAAGCGATTCAAAGTGGCGAAGAGATTGACGAGGTTATTATTGCGCAAAGAATATCTTCTATAGGTTTGTCTTTTGAAGACAACTTAAATCCAGCAGATTATATAAAATCTCTTGCTTTAAGAAAAGTCCCTAAAGGAAATCTTATCAAAACCGCAAAAGAGCTTAAAAAAGTTTCAGTTAGAAGAGGCATATATAAGGCCGCTCAAGACATGGCTAGACAGATGAAAAACGTTTCGCCAGAAACTACTTATCACGAAATAATTGAAAAGGCTGATCATGTATATAACTCAAGGATTAATTTATATGAAGTGGGCGAAGATTCTCCAGTTAATATATATGATGAGATGGAAGATGTTATTGAGGAGAGGGGCAATAATCCAATAAGCGAATTTGGCATGATGGGCCCCCATCCAAAGGTAAATGAAATGTATGGTTCTATTCTAAGGCCTGGGAACATAACTGTCGTAGTCGCTAGGTCTGGAGTTGGTAAAACACAATTCTGTATGCATTACGCCACTAAAGTTAGCGCTCAATACGACGTTCCAGTTCTACATTTTGATAATGGAGAAATGAGCAAAGAGGAACTCATCATGAGACAGTGTGCTTCTATATCTGGAGTCTCTTCTCATTTATTGGAAAGTGGTGAATGGAGGCAAGCTGGTGAAGAAGTGGTTAGAAAAGTTAGAGAGACTTGGGACAAGGTAAAAAACCTTAAGTTTTACTATTATAATGTTGGGGGTATGGATGTCGACTCAATGGTTAACACATTAAAAAGGTTTTATTTTTCTAAAGTAGGAAGAGGTAATCGTATGATACTTTCGTTCGACTATATAAAAACCACTAGTGAATCTTCTGCCAATAAAAACGAATGGCAAATTGTCGGAGAGATGGTAGATAAATTTAAAAAATGCGTTCAAAAAGAAATACTTCACGACGGGTTGCCCATTATATCTATGATTACTTCTGTACAATCCAACAGGTACGGAATAACAAATAACAGGAATGCACAAAACATTGTTGACGATGAGAGTATTGTTTCTTTGTCTGACAGAATTATTCAGTTCTGTTCTCATATGTTTATTCTTAGAAACAAGACTGCCGACGAGATAGAGATTGAAGGGGGAGGTTTCGGTACACATAAATTCATCAATATTAAATCGAGGCATCTAGGTAAAGACGTTTCTGGCGCTCTTGACCCAGTTCAAATAGGTGACACGCTAAGAAAAAACTTTGTCAATCTTGAGTTCAAAAATTTCAATATTACTGAGTGCGGAGATTTAAGAGATATAGCCAGATCAATTGATGGCGGCGCTAATATAGATACATCAGAACCAGATTCGCTTCCAAACTTTAATAATGTCTGATATGTTTAAACAAGTACTTCAAGAAATTGGATACACACTTGTTGATTGCGGCGATCACTGGAGGACCAATGCCTTATACAGGGACGGAGATAATCGCACAGCAATTCAGATATATAAAAATACTGGAGTATGGACTGATTATATAAAAAGCGAAGGATACAGGCCTTTAAAAAGCCTAATAGAGCTTACTTTAAAAGGTGAACCTAACAAAATCAAATCTATACTTAAATCTTTAGATGCAAAGCCAGACGAGATATCTGAATACAAACCCAAAGCATTAATAGAAATGGAAAAAACTTACGACAACAGTATTTTGGATAAACTATTTCCAAATTATAATTTCTATTCGAAAAGAGGGATATCAGAACAAACCCAAAGAGACTTTAAGGTTGGTTTAGCTGGGGGAGGAAACATGTATAGAAGAATGGTATTTCCTATATATAATGGGCACTCTCAAATTGTTGGTTTTTCTGGAAGAAGGGTTGACGATAATGATTTTTCAAAATGGAAACACATAGGCAAAAAAAATAATTGGATTTACCCTAGTTTTTTACCAAACAAAGACAATATTGACTCTATTATTCATTTAAAAAAATCAGTCTATTTAACTGAGAGCATTGGAGATGCTATGGCTTTGTATGACCAAGGAATAAAAAACGTAGTTGTTATATTCGGCTTGTCAGCAAGCCCTGCTGTTATCTCTTATTTGTCTGGTATAAACCTAACTAAAATCATTATAGCTGGCAATAACGATACAGGCTCCAAAGAAAACAGGGGGTTAATGGGTTCTATTAAAAATTATTTAAAACTCTCTCGTTATTTTGATCTTGATGTTCTATCTATTAAACTCCCACCAAATGGTCATAATGATATAGGCGATGCTCATGAGAACTCTTGTGATCTTGTTGCTTGGTCTAAAGAAGTTACCGACCGTGAAAAACAAAGGCAATTTATTTCTGAATTTGTCGTAAAGCAAAGCCAAAAATTTTCAAAATCAGATATAAAGAAAGCGAGAACATTAAATGAGTGAACCACAAACCCCGCTATCTGCAAGTAGAATCAAAACTGCCGAGAGTTGTTCTTGGTTGTATTGGACGAAGTACAAACTTAAACTTCCAGACAGAAGTAATGATGGAGCGAGAAGAGGTTCTATTTGCCATTTGATATTTGAACTTCTAGGCGAAAAAAACAGGAGGCATTATTTTGATGAAATAATTAGAACACTTGACATCTTTAGTGTCCCATCAATCAAAAGGCTCATGTTTAAACATGCGATAAAAGAGGGTATTGATGATGAAGATAACATTAGAATGATGAAAGAGATGACTCTTAATGGTTTGATGTATGATTTTTTTGGTGACAAAGAAGGAGAACCAACCGAAGAGCATTCTGAAAAAGATTTTCATATTGTTGTAAACGACGGTGTCGTTAAATATAAAATTAGAGGTTTTATTGATAAACTATTTCTTTATAAAGATAAAAACTTTGCATTAATTAGGGATTTTAAAACCAGCAAGGAGACCTTTAAAGGTAAAGATGCAGAAGACAATATGCAGGATCTTATGTATAGCTTGGCGGTAAAGCACATGTTCCCAGAGTACGAAACAAAACAAAGCGAATTTTTGTTTCTTAAGTTTGACTTAATTCCAGATATTAAAAAAAGTGGAGTGATAAGAATGGAGCCTCTTGACGAGCATGACCTTCATGGTTTTGAACATCATCTTACAGAGATGCAACACTATCTAGACAACTTTACAGAAGGCATGGCAACAAAAAACATGGCCGCATATAAGGGCTTTCCTAGCGACGGTTCTTTTAGCTGTAAGCTTTTGTGTGGTTTTGCCAAAGAAAAAGGTCAGCTTAAAAAAGACGGGACCCCTATGTGGCACTGTGGTATGAAATTTGATTTCTTTTATTATGAGATTAAAGACTCTGAAGGTAATTTTCATAAATCTTGTTTTGATGATGAGTTTTCTGAAGATATGATCCCAGATGGAGGCTCTTATGAACTAAAACACTACGCTGGGTGTCCTGCTCATAGATAATACTAAACATTGTTCTTGACGTATCATATATTTTTGGTATCATTGTGTTGTGATGAAACCCATTTTTAAGTCTACATATTCAATAGGTAAAAGCATACTAACTATTGATAGCATTATTCAGATATGTAAGGATAAAAATTTTAAATCTTTAACTTTAGTTGAAGATAATTTAACAAGTTTTATGAAGGCTTTTCGTGCTTGTTCAAAAAACGAAATAGATTTGACTTATGGATTAAGAATAACTTTGTGTAATTCTGTTGATAGTAAAGATTCAGATCATAAGTGTGTTGTCTTTGCCTTGGATGACAAGGGCTGTAAGTTGATGAATAAGATCTATTCAAAAGCCTTTGTGGATAATGACGGCAGGATAACTTACGAAGAGCTTAGGTCTTGTTGGGATAAGGATTCTCTTTCTTTTATTGTCCCATTTTACGACAGCTTCATACATCAAAATAACCTTTTCTTAAAAAACTGTATACCAGATATGAAGGATTTAAATCCCAGGTTCTGGATAGAGAAGAACAACCTTCCATATGATAAACTTATTGAGCAAAAAGTAATAGAGTTTACTAGTGGTAATTATCCTGTAAGTTTTGTTAAGTCTATATATTATAAAAACAAAGAAGATGTAGAGGCTTTGCAAACATATAAAATACTTTGCAACAGAAGCTTTGGTAGACAAGCGACATTATCTTGCCCTAACTTAAACCACTTCTCTAGTGACGAGTTCTGTTTTGAATCTTATTTAGAGAACACCAAGTAATGAACAGCGATTTATTGAGATACAATAGAAATCAAAAGTATATAATTTTTGATACCGAGACCGAGGGTTTAAATTTAGTAAAGTCAAAGCCATGGCAAGCTGCTTGGATTGTAGCCCAAGGCAACAAAATTATTAAGAAATACGACAAACTTATATATTGGGATGATTTAAATGTGTCAAAAGATGCGGCAAGGATTACTGGGTTTAGCCAATCTCATTACGAGAAGAATGCCGAAGACCCAAAGAAAGTTTGGCAAGAATTTTCAAAGTATTTATATGATGATTCTTACAAAATTGTCGGCCAAAACCTTCTTGGCTTTGATGTATATATGATAGATGTGTGGAGGAAACTTATTGGTGAACCCTTGTTACAGGATTACATAAACAGGATTATCGATACAAAAGCTATAGCAACAGCGATAGTTAAAGAGTCACCTGTTGATAAAAAAGATTTTATATACTGGCAGTATAGGTGGTTAAACCACAGGGAAAGAGGATTAAAAACATCTCAATTAACCCTGCTTAAAAAATATGAGATTGACTTTGACCCCAAAAGGTTGCATGATGCTCTTTACGATATTGAAATGAACTTTGAGATATTTCACAAACAACTTTACGACATTGAACTATGAGATATAAAAACCCATTTCCAGTAGGCGTTAAGTTGCCAGAGATTATCGTACCAGACGACACGCTAGAATCCCTTGGTTTAAAGCACGGAAGCTCTAGCTTAGAAATCTTGAAGCAGCTTTGTAGAAAGGGCCTTAGAGATAAGCTTCTCATCGAAGCCGATAACAGAAAAGATTATTATGATCGGGTTCAGATGGAAATTAACATTTTAAACGATCTTGGTTTTGTAGACTATATACTACTTAACTGGGATATTATGGATTACTGCAAAAGAAGTGGCATCCCAACGGGTGCTGGCAGGGGAAGTGCAGCTGGCAGCTTGGTACTTTTTCTTCTTGGTGTAACAAACATTGACCCTATTAAATATGAATTATTTTTTGAGAGATTCGTCTCTAAAAGCAGAGCCAAAAAAATTGAGCATAATGGAGAAGTCTTTCTTGACGGTTCTCTACTTGCTGACATTGATAATGATATTTCTTATGATAGGAGGATTGAAGTTATTAAGTATATTGAGAATAAGTACGAAGGTAAAACATCGAAAATATTAACCCTTAACACACTAAGCTCCAAGCTCTGTATGAAAGAGTGCGGTAAGATTGTTGGTGAGTTATCCGAAATAGATGTAAATCAAATCAGTGATACCATACCAAAGCATTTTGGCAAGGTTGCCAAGCTAGATGTGGCTTACGAAGAAAGCGAAGCCTTTAGAAAGTTTGCCGACATACATAAGAAGTCTTTTAAGATTGCCCATAAATTAGAAGGGTTAATTAAAAACACAGGAGTTCACCCTTCTGGTATTTCAATTAGCTATTATAAACAAGAGGACATAATGCCCTTGCAAAAAACAAACGATGGGGGCTTAGTTTCTGGTTATGATATGGATGATGTAGCGAGCCTTAGTGTTAAGTTCGATATACTCGGTTTGAGGACGCTTTCTGTGGTCCATGACACCTGTAGCCAATTAGGTATTAAAGCCTCTGATATTGATCCTGGAGACAAAAGCATTTATGCTGCGTTATCTTGTATTCAACAACCCAAGGGTTTGTTCCAGATCGAGGCGGAAACGAACTTTAAGGTTTGCAAACAAGTGGCCCCAAGAAACTTAGAGCAACTCTCCGCTGTAGTTGCTATAGCAAGACCTGGAGCTCTAGACTTTAAGGATATGTATGCTGATTATGTTAGGACTGGCAATTTTAATTGTGTACATGAGTTCTTCGATGATATTCTTAGCTATACTGGAGGAATCCCGCTCTATCAAGAGCAGTTGATGAAGATGGCTGTTAAGGTTGGTTTTAGTTTAGATGAATCAGAACAACTTAGGAGAATAGTTGGTAAGAAGAAGGTTGAGGATATGCCAGCTTGGAAAGCTAAAATTGAAGCTAAGATTAAAGACAGAAAACTAGATCCTGTTATTGGTGAAGTTTTATGGAAGGTGGCAGAGGATTCCGCAAATTATTCTTTTAACAAATCTCATAGTATATCTTATGCATACTTGGCAGCTATTACAGTATATCTTAAATTCAACCACCCGAAAGAGTTCTTTTTGAGTTTGTTGAAAATGTCTAGGTTTGAACCTAACTCTCACGAAGAAATAGCAAAAATTTCTCAAGAACTTTCGTTTTTTGGTATCAAATTATTGCCACCAGATTTAAATCTTTCTAATTTTGATTTTAAAATTGAAGGTGAAAACATTCGATATGGATTAAATTCTATTAAGGGCGTTTCTGACAAGGTCATAGAATCCCTTATAGATTTTAGAGAGAATAGTTTTGAAAATAAATACGATATATTTATTGCTGCTAAAGACTGCGGGGTAAACATTGGTACTATGTCGGCGTTTATTCAAGCTGGACTTCTTGATTCATTTGTTTCTTCGGATCGTTGTCGTTTAGTTTTAGAGGCTCAGAGTTTCAACATACTAACAGACAGAGAAAAAAGAAACGTAATACAAATGGGAATTAAATTTGATTATGATATATTGAATACAATTCATAACTGCAGAAGTGAGAGCGCACCAGCTGATGATGGCAGAATTCTTTTTGCTGACAGAAGATTTAACACATTCAAAAAGAAATACGACCAGTATAAAAAGATTTATGAACTAAACTCTAGTCATATAAAATTTGCTAACTGGTATTTTGAAACACAATTACTTGGTTATAGCTACTCTTACAATATCAGGGAAATTTTTTCGATTGGAGACTCGGCATCATTTAGAACCTCTGAAGAAATTAGAAACTCACCAGAACGAACTAGAGTTAAGTTTGTTGGTGACGTTGTAGATGTGACTAAAAGAACAAGTAGAAACGGAAACAAGTATGCTAGGATAGAAATGCAAGACGAGCTGGGGCCTATCTGTGGTTTATTTCTTGACTCAAGCAGAGAAGAAAGATTGACAGAATACCTGAACTCTGGTAAAAAACTACCAAAGAAGGGTAACGTATCTATAATAACTGGTACTGTTGGAGATGATATTTTATTTATTGATAAAATTGAAACAATAGAAGAAAAAATCTATATGAAACTATCTGAACTAAAATGAGTGTATATAATAGCGTGATATTTAAAGACTTCAACCTTACTCCTAGAGCAAAAAAAGCTTATAAGGATGCTTATGATGCTTCAAAATCAATAGGAGACAAAAATGTAAATAATCTACATGTTCTTTATGGCTGTATAAAGAATATATTCCCTCAATTTAGTTTTGTATTGTTGAGCGAAGGCTTCGAAGTTGAGGCAAAACTTTTGTTAAATGATATAAAGAAAAAAGAGCTTTACAATAACGATAAATTTTATTCAAGTGAAAGATCTGATCCTTGGCATGAAGAAGTTTTGGAAACTATAAAAGAAGCAAACAAAATATCACATAATTTAGATCAATATTATATAGGTATTGAACATATTTTTTTGAGTTTGCTAATAACATCTCCTTATATTTTTGAAAAAATAACACAAAAACCTTTTAATATTAAAAGCTTGAAGTCTTCTGTAAAAAGTTTCATTAACGGAGATTTTGATTTTGACTTAAACAAACCAAATGATTTAGATTTTATTCAAAACTTTTTAGATGAAAACATAACTGATGAGGATAAAGATTTAAACGATATAGCTTTTGGGAAAGAAACAAATATAGATTTCATAACTAATTTAAATCAATCCTATTCAGAAGGTAAGTTGCCTAGTGTTTTTGGCAGAGACGAAGAGATTAAACTCTTGATAGAGACTCTCTCAAAAAAGAATAAAAGCAACGCTATATTAACTGGGGAATCTGGGGTTGGTAAAACCACGATAGTTGAAGCTCTGGTTGAGAAAATATGTAAAGGAGATGTGCCAGCGAATCTTTTTGGATTCGAAATTTGGAGCGTTAATGTTGGCGAAATGTTAGCTGGGACACAATATAGAGGTCAGTTAGAAGAAAAGTTAAAAAAACTTTTAAACATTGTCAAAGAAAATAAACAAATCATATTGTTTTTTGATGAAATTCATACTATATTTGGAGCTGGCACAAATCAAGAAGGAGGTTTGGATGTAGCCAATATGATGAAACCCATGCTAGCTAAGGGTGAAATAAAATGTATAGGAACTACTACATCACAAGAATTTCAAAAAATCTTTTCAAAAGACGTTGCCATGAAAAGAAGGTTTTACAACATTAAAGTAGAAGAACCAAGCATAGAAGAGACGAAAAGAATAATTTATAATTGCAAGCATAAATACGAAAAATTTCATAATGTTAAGTTTAGTAAGTCTGTTGTTGATTGTGTCGTAGATCTTTCAGATAGAATAATTAGTCATAAAAAATTTCCAGATAAAGCTTTTGACATAATAGATCAAACTGGAGCAAGAATTAAAATCAAAAATTCAAAAAAATCAACTGTCGTTGTTAAATCCCATAATGATTTTATAAAATGTTTAGCCGAAAGCAAAGATGACGTAAATGTTATAAAGTCTAAATTTAAAAACTTCATCAGCGAGCTTGATAATTTAAATTCCAGTATAAATTTAAAATCTATTAATGTGAAAAAACTTGATGTAATTGAAACTATCTCCGAGCATAGCAATATCTCTGTAGATCAAATAAAAAACAGCAATCAGGGATTCTCTTCTTTTTTCAAAAGAATGTCTCAAGAAGTTTTTGGTCAAGATAAAACACTACACGACATAAATGATCTTCTTTTTTGTGCTAAAGCTGGCTTGACAGAAGGCGACAAACCCTTAGCTAGCATGTTCTTTGTTGGTCCTACAAGTGTAGGCAAAACATACGCGGCCAAGAAAATAGCAAAACACTTTTTTGGTAATGAGAAATCCATTATACAAATAAACATGAGTGAACTTTATGACAAAACGGGGATAAGTAAGCTCATAGGCTCTAATTCTGGTTATGTTGGATATGAAGACGGAGGAATCCTTACAAAATTCGTAAAAGAAAACCCTAATTGCGTAGTTCTTTTTGATGAAATAGAAAAAGCCGACCCTCAAATTTTAAACTTATTACTTCACCTTTTAGATGAGGGTTACATAGAGGATGGTAAACATGAAAAAATAGATTTTTCTAAATCTATAGTTATATTAACTAGTAATATAGGACACAAAAAAGCATCTAAAAAAAGCATGGGTTTTGTTCAAGATATAGAGACAAAAGAAAACTCCTATAAGGACTCGGTTAAGAAAGAACTAAAACCAGAACTACTAGCCAGAATAAATGAAGTATTGGTTTTCGAAGATCTTTCTGATTCAGACATGAAAAGAATTATATTACATGAACTTAATAAAATAAAATCTACGCTTTTCATAAAGAATATTGAACTTAATTTCAAAAAATCCACAATTGATTTGATTTTTAATCAACTGAAAACAAAAAACCTACATGCCAGAGATATTAAAAAATATACAAGGGATAAAATACAGGTGCCAGTGGCTAAGATAATGATAAAAAATTCCAAAAAGTCACAAATAACGATAAAAAACATTGACAACAGTATAAATGTAAGTTAATATACAAGTATATGACAAAAGCAAAACAAAACAAAATCATGAAAGCAATACGAACAAGCAAAGGACGCTTTTTTGGCTTATATACCAAAGCTGGAGAGTCCCTCAATGCACAGTTTGTATCCGAAAGCCCTGAGTATGTTACTGTTTATGACCGCAACGCCAAATACAAACGAAAGCTTGCCAAAACAAGCCTTGCTGGTCTTAAGTTTAGTGATGTTAAGATCGGAGCTATTTCCTAAGTATTCAAAAACCCAAAATAATAATACAAAAACGGTACACTTATAGTGTGCCGTTTTTTATTTCTTGAAAAGAAATATCTATACACTATAATAACAAAATGGATGCTTCACGTTTACTAAAGAATAAAAACCAGCTTTCTACCGTTACGGAGATGGACTACGAGGATTATGAATCTTTGTATAAAATCACAGAACAAATAATAAAAAAAAGCATTGATGATTTTGTTGTTTCGAAAATGTACTTTAATGAAGAAAATGAAAATTTTGATTCTTATATAGTAGAAAATAAAAATACCAATCAAAAATTTATAATTAAACTATCTTACGATATAGGATGTGCTGAAATATTAAACGAGACTAGAATACTTAAAGAGGAAAAACCCTTATGTTGCAACTCTTATGTTGACTCTGGAGTTCATAGATCAAAAGGTGTAACATTTCTATATTTAATTTCGACAAAAGAAGACGCAGTCGATTTCCTTGAATTAGGAAGATCTGCTTTTTTAGAACATAAAGACTCTTTTATTTTTGCTATTTTAAACTTTAAAGAAATTAAATCAAAAAAAACTTTTTTAGATTATTTCAATTCGATATTAAGGCCTTCAGTTATTTATGAATACGAAGACGCTATTAATAAACTAGAAGAAAAGAGTTCAGATTTCCCAGACATACTCGATTGGACGGATAAAGAAAAAAAAACAGAAATAAAACTTTATTTTTTTATTATAATGAGAACTTTTGAAAAGTTTATGTTGGGAATTTACGATGAAGAATTCTTTAATAAGGGTGAAACGTGCCACGGACTCTTGAGTAATGAAAAAATTATTTTTAAAAACGATCTTTTTAAGTTTACCGACGTTGGTTTTGCTTTTTCTGGCAATTCAATGTTTGACATTTGTTGGGTTTGTTTACAAGGAGGTTTCAAAAAATCCAGTTTTGATGATCTTATAAAAAATTATGCCATAGCCACGGAGGTTGAAGAAGAACAGCTACATAAAGATTTTTATAAAATGATGGATATTGTTTTACCTTTATTTTTTGCTAGGCTTTTATATACTTCTTTTGTTGAAGAGATTTTATATCAAAATAAAAGGATTCAAGAAATTTATAGATATTTTTTTTCAGCATTGAACGCTTTTAAGTGGGTTGATTATTCTATAATAACAAAAAAATATATAAAAGTTCTAACGGATAGGCTTTTAAAACCAATGATTGATGCTCAAGTAGATCTAGATATTAGCGTGGCAGATGAAACCAATACTGAACAATCTTTTGCCCCAATAGAAGTTGATCCAGTTAGTAATGTAAATTTAAAAAAAATTAATAAAGAAGATTCAACAGACCTTCTTCTTTCTTGGAAGACCTCTCCAGAAGCTACTGGTTATGCTGTATATCTTATATCACCAGACGGTTCTTTTTACAAAGAGCTTACATATAAAAACTCTTGTGTGTGGGAGGATGTTAAGGGGATCGGTGCATATGGCGCAGGGGTAAAATGCTTAACTAATGCTCGATTTAAAGACTCAGAATATTCAAGAGCGGAGGTGTATGTAGATTTCCTTGATGATTACTTTTTAAAAATAAAAAATAGGGATTCATACTATAAAGGTTAACCGCTTTTAAAGTCACATTACCAATAGAATTAAACAAGGAATAACCTATAATAACCTAAAGATGATACAATTATATAAACCTAATTCAAAAAACACTGGAAATGCTTTTGGTTTTCGTTTGGGTGTGCAAGGAAAAAGCGAGGAACCTTGCCTCTACATGACTGCAATTCAGCAACATTCCTGGAATCAAAAAACAAGAAGCGGTTCTTTTTCTGGTAACTCAAAAAATCCAGAGAAATCCTTATCAGTTAAATTTAATGAGTCTGAGCTTGGTGGTTTTATTTATGCCATAGAAAACTATGATAAATATAACGTTTTCCATAGTTTTGAAGACAATAAAACTTCTATATCCCTAAGCACATATACAAAAAAAGACGGGACCAAAGCATTTTCTTTTTCCTTAACAAGAAACTCCGCTAATAAATTTGGTATAGGCTTGGAAATGTCTGAAGCTTATCTGCTTGCGCAGTATTTTAAATTTGTTCTAAATAAAATATTCACTTATAGAACTAATTTTATTTCAAAATGAGAAAAAAAACAATTCTAATACACTCAAACTTTTGCAAAGCCTTTACTGGTTTTGGTAAAAACAAAAAAAACATATTAAAGTACCTTTACAATACTGGTAAATATAATGTCGTTGAGGCCGCAAACATGAAAGTTGCGGGAGATGAAAGCCTAAACGAATTGCCCTGGAAGTGTTATGGCACTGTTCCTAAAAACTATTCCTCGTTATCAGGAGAAGATAAAAAAAAAGCTGGATATGGTTATTTTGAAATAGATAAAATAATAGATAAGGTTAGACCAGATGTCTATATAGGCGTAGAGGATATCTGGGCATTCACAGACTTTCATAGGAAAGCCTGGTGGAACAAGGTTAACTCTGTTGTTTGGACAACCCTAGACAGTTTACCTATCTTACCACAAGCAATACAGTTGGCCCCTAAAATTAAAAATTATTTTGTATGGTCTAGCTTTGCTGAAAAATACTTTAAAAAAATAGGTTACAATCATATAAAAACTCTGAGAGGCTCTCTTGATGTCGATGTTTTTTTTAAGTTAGAAGATGACAAAAGAGAAAAATTAAGAGAATTTCACGGAATAAATAAAAATGACTTTATTATTGGTTTTGTTTTCAGGAATCAGTTAAGGAAATCTGTTCCAAATCTACTTGACGGATTCAAAATATTTAAAAAAGATAATCCAAACTCTAAGCTTTTATTGCATACTCATTGGGGCGAGGGTTGGGATATAAATAGATTGCTTGAAGAAAAGAATATAAAATCAAACGATATTATTACTACATATTTCTGTTCTTCCTGTAACTCTTATCATGTCCGCTCTTTTTCTGGAGAAAATCAAAAATGCAGAAATTGTGGAGAGCAAACCTTAAGCACAACCAACATTTCTAATGGCGTAGACGAGGAACAGTTGAATGAAGTTTACAACCTTATGGATGTTTATTGTCACCCGTTTACAAGCGGAGGCCAAGAAATACCAATCCAAGAGGCGAAACTAACAGAACTTATAACTCTTGTGACTAATTATTCCTGTGGAGAAGATAGTTGCTCTAGCGATAGCGGTGGTATAGCATTAGATTGGAATGAATACAGAGAACCTGGGACCCAATTTATAAAAGCTTCTACAGATCCAACTAGTATAGCTAAAGAATTACAGTTTGTTTTCAACATGACTAAAGAAGAAAGAGTCGCGCTAGGAAAAAAATCAAGGGATTGGGTTATTTCTAATTTTTCCACTGACGTAATAGGTGGCAAGCTAGAGGAGCTTATAGATTCAATGCCGTATCTTGATGAAAATTGTGATATAAAAAATGTTCATTATGACGATTTATACAAAATGCCAGAGAACCTTAGCGATTCTGATTTTATAATTAATATATATAAAAACATTCTAAATGAGGATGTAGATCATAATACTGATGGCTATAAACATTGGTTGTTTGAATTAGAAAACAAAAAAACCGATCAGTATAAATTATACCATCATTTTATAAGTGTGGCAAAAAAAGAAAATCTTAAAAAGCCAATATCTTTTGACGATTTACTTTCTGATGAAGGTAAGAAAAAAAGAGTCGCTGTTATAGTCCCTCAATCTGGTACTGATTTATTATTTGTTAATTCTTTAATGAAAAATTTGCAAAGAAAACACAAGGGGTGCAATATATATGTATTTACAAAACCAGAATTCTTTGAATATATAGAAGACAACCCTTATTTATATAAGTGCCTTCCTTATTCTGAACATTTAGACAACCCAATTTCTATGGAGGGTTTCGGCGATCACGAAGGTTTTTTTGAAGCTGCCTATTATCCAGCCACAACGACTCAGAAAATTCCATGCAACATTCATAACGGAAAATAACAAAATGTCACACATATTAAAAGAATATTCTAAAAACCTTGAGGTATCTCCTTCTAGACCTATAGTTAACAAACACTATTACCCAGTTGTGCCAGAAAATTACATTGTAATTTACAATGAAAGAGATATAGACTCCAAGTGTTATCTATATTATTCTCTTGTTTTAGATTTAATAAAAACAACTCTTGATTCTATTGGATTGAAGGTTGTATCTATAGGTTCTAGTAAAAATTTCAGCAATAGGTGCGATTATGAATACAGCGATTTAAGTTTTAGAAAAAACGCTTATATTGTATCTAAAGCAAAGTTATTAATATCTATTGATAACGCAATTTCTCAATACGCAAGCGATCAAAATGTTCCTATAGTTAGTTTGTATGGTAACGTTTACCCATCAATAACAACTCCTTATTGGTCTAAGAAAAATAAAAAGATTGATATCGAACCAGAATGGGATAAAAGGCCTAGCCTGGCACTTGTAGATCCCAAAGATCACATTAACAAAATAAAAGCAGAGAGTATAGCTAAGGCGTGTCTAGATCTTCTTAAAATAAAAAACTATAATATTAACTTCGAAACAAAAATAATAAACAAAAACAAAAAAGTTTCAATAGATGTCATACCTTCTGACTATGTAAATATGGACATATTCAAGGATCAAGTATTGAACTTAAGGTTGGATAGAGGCTTGGCAAACGAGCTTGCAATATTTCAATACTGCTCTAATCATAAATGCGACATAACAATTAAGGATTCCTTAATCAACCCGAAACTAATAAGTAAAGTATCTAAGAATATTAAATCAATCAACATTATAACTACGAGCGAATCTATAAACATACCTAAAGATTATCTTAGAGTTTTGAAGAAATTAAATATAAATATTAATATACTGGTTGAGAATAAAGAATTTCTTGATAAAATAAGATTTAAATTTTTTGATCAAAATGTAATTTATCATAAACCACCAAAGAAAAAGCCCGAAAATCTATCAGTTAACTGTAAATTTTTATCATTCAAAAATGTGGTTGATGGAGGAAGGGTTTATAAATCAACATATCATTGGAAAAATAATATTGACAATTGTGATAAAATAGCGGATAATAGCGATTACTGGGAAGAACTAGATCACTTTTATATTTATGAGCAAAACTAAAAAAACAACCGCCAAAAAATCCTCAAAGAAAATTGCTGTCAAAAAAACAGCAGAGACAAAACCCTTTTATGGCCCAGACGTTTACAAAAGAAACGAGCACGGACTATTAGAGAATACAGAATACCATTTCAACGAAGACGGGTCTGTTGATTGGAGGGCTATGATTAAGTCAGAGTTCCTTTATCCCAACAAAGGCTGGTTTGAAATGCGCAATAAAGAAGTGCCACGTTCTATTGAGGGTCTTAAAGACAATCAATTACTTGTCATGCTTGGTGGTATTAAAGATTTGCTTCGCTTGAGGGGTTATAAACATCTTAGCTTTGAAGTGGAAAATGTCAGTGACGGTTATGTTACAGCTAATTGTAATATTTCCTTTATTGGCAATTACGAAAACGAAATGTCTGATATTATTTATCAAGATTGTGCTAACGCCACAATAGAAAATACCAATTCGTTCTGCGATAAGTTTCTCGAGACGATTGCTTGCAATAGAGCTTTGGTTCGTTGCGTCCGAAACTTTCTTAATATTCACATCGTTGGTGCAGATGAAATTGATAAGTCTGATCCTGCTCCTACTGGCAACAGCACACAAACCGCAGCCTCTACTCCTATAACTCCATCTGGTTTACTTGAAAAAACCTTAGCGGCGAAGCACGATGTAACTAGCTTCGATGGGTTTAAGGTTTTACTGAGGACGCTCTGGACAGACAAAAAATATATAAATGAAGATGTAAAAGATTGGGTTTCTTTTGACAGCATTCCAGCTAAAGAGGCCAGAAAACTCATTGGAATAATATCAAAATGATAAAAAGAATTTTAAAAGAGGAGGACTTCAAAGAAGCGATCAACGATTTGACTATCAAATTCTCTAAAGAACTCGGAGATTACCACAACTTTTTAAGTCACGATACTGAAAAAATGACAAAAAGATTCTGCAATGAATCTTTATTAAACCACCAATTCTTTGTCTGGGCAAACAAAGAAGATGGGGTGTATGATTCTTGTATAGCCTTTATCTTGGAGGACAGCAAATTTAACAAAAAAGTTTTTGTCGAATATTTATGGATTTCTAAAAATCCAAAAGCTGGATTTAAATTATTTCGTACTGCATCTAATTTTGCAAGGGATATTGGAGTAAAATATATTGCTATGTCAAATACGGAAAAAGGAAAACAAAAAAAGAAACTAGAGTCATTTTATGAAAAAATGGGGTTTTTAAAAGATAGTACTATATATATATCACAACTATGAACAACAAAATATCTAAAAAGATAAGAGAGATAATAAATCCACAAGACGCTACAACCAGAAAAGTTTACAGGAGAGCTAAGAAACAATATATTAAGACTCCCAAGAAATTGAGAGCTGCTTTTATTTGTAGTTTAGAGGATATATTTAGGGCAGACAAAGACTAACTCGGCTACAAATTTTATTCCGCTTTTTCTTTAGCTTCTTTTATCAACAGCTTGTTTAGCGACCCGTCGTTGCAACCGTGTACTATAACGGCGTTTTCAAAATCTATTGGATGGTCGAAGCGATAATCTTTAAAACCATTTTTGTCTTCTCCAATCACAATTTTTTTATTATTGTTTTTAATTGATTCCTTTCTTTTGTAATTTTGAGTTCTAAAGCAAAACTGGATTAATTTAGTTTCATGTGATAAAGGAGTAAACTCCCATTGACACAACACATCCCAAGCGGTATTAATACCAGATACGTACTTCCAAATTTTTGAATATTTATCTACAGAAGGCGGATAAACTGCGGCCCCAACAAGATGTTTGCATAGCTTTATTAATTTTCCGTCTCCAGTAAGTGTTGTTGTGTCTCCTAAATTGCCCATAAACGGCTTTTCACAATTTTTATATTCTTTGTAAAGTTTATCCGCCCATCCGCTCTTCAATGGAGTCATGTCCAACTCCATCCATAACCAAGGCTTTCTGTTTTTTATTGCTTTCAAATATACAACTGTTTGTTCCCAATAAAAATTTGGACCTGATGGCCAACCTCTAGGACCATCTCCGCTAAATTCTTTCATTGCGGATTTTTGAAACTTGTTATTTTTTATTGCGATTTGATAGTAAACGTTTTCTGCCCAGTCTTTATCTGATGGCCTGTAAACCACCAGTAGCTCATGTTTTTCATAAGGGCCTTTCATGTTAAAAATTTCCGCAAAGGAGTTTATTAAAACTTCGTCTGTTCTTGATACTGGTACTACTATAAGCATAATTATTCTGATTTTGTTGGTTGGCTTGAATAACCCAATGGATCGAGGTAAGTTAAATAACTATCTTCTTTTTCTTTACCGTCCCCGTTAAGTTTATTTAATTTAAATTCCACATTTGTGTTTTCTTTTTCTGTTTTATTTTCTTCAGTTTGATGTTGTTTTTCTAATAATTCTACTTCATAACCCAGTTGTTGAATACTTTCAATCGATTGGTTTTCAGAAAGGGATAAGGGAGAAGCACCAAATGAGCCCCCCACCGTATTGGAATAAATTGGACCGCAAGTATAAGGAGTTGGAACATCAGGGCAAGGCTCGTCTCCAGGCCCATCTCCATAATTTATTATATCCTCCACATAATCAAATCTGCTTGGGTCATATTTTTGTGCAACTATAGAAAAATCGCTTTTATCGTTTTCTTTTATACTTAAAATTTTGTAAACCGATGAAAGCTCTGTTTTTTTTCTAAATCTATATGCAGTTCCAGCCTGTACAAAACCAATCAAGTTGTAATTTGGGTCTGATGGCTTTATCCAAACATAACATCCAAATTCATCGTCTTCAGAAAAAGATTCTATTTCCATTTCTACAGTTTGATTAAGGCTCCCAAGCTCAAAATTAAGTTGGTTTTGATCTCCTACTGTAGTGTCATTTGGCACGTAAACAGTTATAACATTAGAGTATTCGTTTTCATTATAAGGGTTATTTAATCTCAAATAACCATTGGCAGAATCGACCTCCATTATCCTGCCGTAATTATTTGTGTGTGTTTTCAGTTCATCTTCAATTTCTATGTAGTCTCCAGGTTTACAAAGCATCGCTTCATAACCACAGTCAAATATAACAGCTTGGTTTTCTATAATGGTTTGATATATTAGATTTAAACCGACTCTTCTAGCTTGCCCCGCCGAAGTGCAGCCTATAGCGTTTACTGTTCTTGACACAGGCCCTCTTTTACCTATATCTTCGTTGTTTTGAACATATTCTGATTTTGTTCTGTAATCATCATTCTTGTCTATGTAAACTACTTCAACAGAATTATATTGTTCGTCTTTTTTATAGTTTGAATATGAAAAAATACCATCTTTTACATTATGATTGTTGAAAAAAGCTATTGACGGTCTAGGTCTATCATCACTAAATTCGATTTTATCGTTTTGATAATATATCGCACCTCTAAATATAGCAACAATAGCATTTATTGCGTCAAATATTGCTGTTTGAGCAGAAAACATTATATTTGCGGCAAACCTAGGTTCTCTGCCAAACTTATAATCGGAAACCCCTATATAATTTCCTGCTTCATCTACACCATCACACCACCTTGCTATTTTATAAAGATCCCATTTATTGATGTTTTCTTCTTTTATATAGTTTCCCAATCCGTATCTAGGGTTAGACAGCATATCATATAAAACCCAAGCTGGATTATCTGTCCAACCAATTTTAAACGTTCCGTCCCAGTTACCTTGGTAAACTCCCGCGCAAGGGTTTCCGTCCCAAGATGATATATACCTCTTATCTACACCATCTCCATTTAATGGGTAATAATTATTGGGTATTTTTATTTTTTTTAATTTGCAATCAAATGTTCTTTTGGGTATTTGGCTAAATACTCTTGAGTCTAGTTTGGTTCCCACTAAAACCGAATAAGGATAAGTAAATTGTGACTCTTGAACCTCTGTTATTTTAGCCAGCAGAATGTCACATAATATCAAAGAAGAATTTGTTTCTGCTGTCATTTTTTCTACTTCTACAAACCTCCTTTCAATAGTCTTTTCATCAAAAGTAACATCTAAATCCGAAGCGTTTTCTGGATTTGCTACTGGAGGCAGATAGAATATATCACTCAGATTAGCGCTTGTGAAATTAAGAGAATTCGATTTACCTTCAGTATCGTCTGGGTTTCCAATGTCTAAAAGAGCTGGAGAACTCACTAGAGCCCGAATATTAAATTCTCTATAGCCACATTGTCTTTTATTTCCAAACCTATCTTCCTGTCCCCACTTAACATTAAATTTTAAAATATGTGGATATTGATCTCCAGCTTGCTGTTGGTATTCTGGGTATGATCCTTGTGATTCCTGAAGAAGGTCCGAGAGTGTATTTATTTGCAAGGTTATAAAAAATTGGTTTACGTTTGGATTTATTACATAATGAGTTAATGTATTGGCTTTTTCTCTAAACTTAGAAGCGTTAGACCAATTAGAGTAACTAAGTGGGCCCCTAAACCCCTCGCTAGTTCCGAATCCCTGTATGTTCCTAATATCGTCACTGCCATCTTCTCTACAAGTTTCGGAATTTCCTCCTGGAGTAAGACGCTGCTTAAGATATCCAGGATTATAAGGTCCGTATAGCTTATAATTATAATTATAATCAACCCTTATATCCTTGAAATATCCTAATTTTTGCTGATTATCAGCCCCGTTTTTATATTCGGCCAAAACATTAGACCAATTATACTTTTCAGATTGAGCATTATACCCAGATGATGTTTGACAACTCATAACTCAATACCGTTTTTTGAAATTGATAAACGAAGGTTTTCTTTTAGAAAATTAATTACGTTTTTATTCATAAGTTCTGCATAAAAATCAATATTAGTTTCCTTATAGTTTTGAATTATATTTAGATCCAGAATACTGTCTTCGTTTAGTTTTATGTAGTAAAAACCTTTAATATGACCACGCCAATTACCTAAATCGTCTAAAGACGGGTAGAGTAAAGACTTGAACGATTGTGGATTAATTTCATTTATATTTTCTAAGTCTGAAGCTAAGGCGAAAAATAACTTGTCGTCTTCTTTTTTGTCTTTAAACACATCTTTATGAATTTTGCTATCGTAACCTTCCAGTAAACCGTTGTAAGAAAAACATATATATGGGCTAATCCAATCCTTTGTATTTCCAAAAACATTAGCTAATTTATTGTCGTTGTTATATAATTTGGTTAATATATCTTGAAGGTTTTTTATTACATTTACTTCAATAATGTTTAGCTCACCATCTTGATAATTCAATTCTGATTGCAGGGAATAAAATAGAACGTCCTTTAAAATTTCTTTTTCTTTTTTATTTTTAGAAACCAAGGTTTCTTGAATGTCTTTCGCCCCCTTGAAAAAACTAGAGTCTTCATTCAATATGCATTTTTTGTTCTGCGGGGTGAAACTTAGATCTATAGAACAATTGTTATTTTTTGTTTTGATTGAATATATTGGGTTTGCGATATCAACCGATTGATTGCTATAAGATTTATTTTTTAAATTAAACTCTACAGGGTAAGTATTTGTCAATCTTATAATTTTTCCTGATGAATTTTTCGAATCTTCTATAAATTTTGCAAATAAAAACTTTCCACTTCTTTCGTTATTTGGTAACTCAAAACCATCTTCGCTTGGATCTTTCAATTCCCCAGACTCTATAGCTCTTGCTATTTTTTTAAATGTAAAAGTAAAAGAAGTTTGTTTTTCTTGATTTAATTTTTTCGTGTTTTGTAAAGATTCTTTGTAATAAGTCTCTGGCTTCATAGAAAAAGATCTTTTAACACCCAAGCCTTCAAACCCGTCTCTCTCTAAGGATTGATATAATTTTTGGTTGTATTCTGATACATTTAAACCAATTATAGAAGGTTGTATTCCAAACATTGTTGGTTCTTGTACTGGCACATCATTTAAATATATACCTTGTAGTATTTGAGAAGGATTTAGAAGTGCTCCAAATTTATTTACCAGACCTAATATAGGTCCGTCACAAATAAGGTCTATAGTTTCCGCTATAGAATAACTTGAGAAACTCTTATAGCCACCAAGTTTAGGAGGCCTCAATCTTGGTGGTGGAGGATCTGGAGGTGGTGGCGCACCCTTTGAAGAACCCGTCATTTTCTCTTTTTTCTTCTTGTGTATCATTTTAGCTTAATAATAAGTGCTTTCGCTTTTATCTATTGCTTGCAAGACTCCATCAGGTTGAATATTTTGTGTCATTAACTCTATGGTTTTTGTGGTTTGAGGGAAGTTTTTATTTGTAAAGTTTATAACAGAAGACCCTACCCTAAGCCTACCGTAACCTAAGGGTACACTAGTGCCCTGTTGTGCAAGATTAGCTTTATTAGAGAATAAAAAAGATTCATCCACTCCCCTGGTCGATGCTTCGATTTCTGCAGATTCTGGTTGTACAGGGTCTATAAGCAAAAACAAAGCGTAAGTTATAGCTACCGCTATTAGGACCTTGACAAGGAATGAAGCAACAGCGCCCCATCCTCCTCCATAAATAACAGGAACGACATCGATTGTTTTGGGAGGCTTATCAATATTAGCTATATTATCTTTATTTATGTGTTTTTTATCTATTATCAAACAATAATTTATATTTTGTTTGTGCATCTTCATTAGATTGTCTAAGAAACCTTCATTGTTCGCGTCGATAGCTTGCATAGCGTGTTCTGGCTTCGATATTTCATAATAAAAAACATCGCCATAATCCCTTCCTAGTTTACCATGTAGTCTTATTTCAGTCATACTAATTTTTTTATTTTTTTAATAAAATCAGAATTAACTTCTGATGTTTTTGGCTCGTAAAGCTTATATTTTTTTTCTTGATTAGAGTAAATCAAAAACGGCAAACAAGCATTTTCAGAAGCCTCAACATCTGCTTGTGAAGGTTCTGCGTCTCCTTTTGGATGATTATGATAAATACATAACAATTCAAATTCTTCACTGAATAACAAATAATCTAGTGGATCTAAAATAAATGAGCTTGTAGGGTCTTGTGATAAGTTTTTACATTCTTTAACGACATATCCTCCGTTACCATCTAAACCTACAAGGCCACATATCTCTAAGAATTCTTTTTTTTCGAACCATTCCTTCATTTTTTGTAAAACAAGATCAATATTCTCAGATGAAAATTTATTTTCTTTTTCTTTATTCATATTAACTTACTCCTCTTCTAAATTGAAAGCCGTCCGTGCCTGGAAATCCGCCAAATTTATTGTTTGTGGGGAACCTAAGCTTACAAGATGCAAGTGTTTTATTGCAACCATCTTTCTGCCAATTATCCCACTTATTTTCTTCGTCTGCTGGGTTTTTATTAACGTTAGTTTTTCTTGCTACATAAAAAGTATCTAAACTTTGATTAGGAGCAATAAATTCATCGTCATAAAGCTTGTTTCTTGCGCTTTTCAATCTAACCACACTACCAACAGAATAATTTGTTTGACTATTCCAGTATGGCGGTGACGGAGTAGTGAATCTCAGGTCCATTAAGCCTCCCGCTGAGGTGGAAAAAGGTCTTCCGCTCTCTTGGTTCACGGGCGGCCCAGCATACCTACACCCGTTACCTCTATATTCAAAAGGGCAATATTTAGCAAAAACTCTTCTCTGATTTATACTTTTGCTGTCAACATCTACAGGTGTTGTTAATTCAACCTGAACAAACTCTTTGTTTTCTAATAGTTTTTGAGAAACTATAAATTTTTGATTGACAACAGAATCTCCACCGTTTGGTTGTGGGCCGAAAGGATTTGTATTACCTTCAAAATTTGCATCGTCCAAAAATCTAACAAAAGTCTTAATTCTTACAACCTCTGTAACCCTAAGATCATCAGCCACTCCCTGAAGTATATCAGAAACAAAATAACGTCTATTAGATATTTTTAGTGTGGGTCTGTTTGGTCTGGCTGACGTTTTGGATTCAAAACCATCGAAATCCATTGCCACTGGTTCGTATTTTTTATTATTGAAAATTATACTACCTCCATAAACTGATCCGTTATGTATATAAACATGATCCTTTGTGCTATTTGAGTTTGAGTTCGGTATTATTATAAAGAGCTCAACCATTGCGGTGGGCTCTAAGCTCAATAATTCTCTTGTTACACTAAAAGTTCCTTCTGCCATGATATTAAATACACATTTGTTCTTTTGTTGAGTAAAAAATTTAGAAATTATCAACGAATGATATAATATATTATATCGAACAACCTTATATTCAACATCAAATAACATGCAAAAAATCATTTACAGAGTATACAGCGGGAAGGGAAAGTATCAGCAGAGCTATTCATCTAGTTTAGAAGGTTCTTATTCGTGGGCTATTGATTGCGCCAGTTTAACTGGAGGAGAAGTCCATGAAGCCGTTGTAGAGAATAATGGGGTAACCAGTTCGTCTTCTATTATATATCCCAAAAACAAAAAAAATGAAAATCATTGACATAGATTTTGATGATCCAGTTTTTAGAAATTGCTTCGAAGAATACTATGTTAATTCGTCTCCAATGGAAATTTCTAGCTCCAAATCCATTTCTAGAAGAAGAGACAATAGCGATTATTATCTTAAGTTTTTAAAAAAAAAATGCACACTTAATCATTGCTCGGTTGACGATAACGGCGATTATGTATATTTTTCTTTTTCTTCTATAAAAAAAGAACCCAAAACAGGCAAAGATTATGTTCATGTTTATTTTGTTTTCAACAATAGGTTAAATTTTTTTCCCCCCGAGATGGTGGTAAAAAACGCATATGCTATATGGAATCATCAATTAGAGGTTTCTGGTCTTGATTTTTGCGGCTCGTCAATATTGCGCATTAATAAACGTTTATCTTTTATAAAGTTTATTAAAAGATACGTTAAAGCTGCAGAATTTTTAGATAAAGATAACTTTGCAATAGTCAGAAAAGAAAGAATAAAGGAGGAGTATGAAAAAATATAACTTTAAAGTTGTAGGGACAAGCTTAATTAACAAAAAGTTTGACGGAGATGTTTTTGAATCGAATGATTTTAATTTCGCTGCCAAAAACCGTTGCTTTATAAACATGATTAAAGACGACTCTGTTCATGTTTTAGAGCTAAAACTTGTTAGGTTTGTAAATGGGCACGTAATATTGGAGGGTTTTATTTCTGACCCAAACAAAAATGTAGGTAGAATCTCATTGAAATATTTGCCATGACCTTGTTTTTTGTGTATGTATTGTTATGTCAACATCAACACAATCAAGTCTTTTAAAGCAGGTCGGCCACTATGGTGGCGAAAGAGTTGTTAATGGTACCGTTACTGGCAAATTTATGGCTATTCATGCTCTTGATGATTGCATAATTGGCGCTGGAACAGTAGGTAGTATATCAAATTTTATAGGTGCTAGCGTCGCTCTTGGCGATGTTATCGTTGGAGAGTGGTCTTCTATTGAAATAGCGGGTGATGCTATTGTTTATTATGCTACTTAACAAATGAGGCTTCTACGAATAACTGGAAACTCAATCTACAAAAGATTTCGTACTTTTGCCGCAATACTTGGTTGCTGCGATACGTTTTGGAAGGATTCGGTAGCGTGGGATGATGCTTGCTTATGGAAAGAACCAGAAGATACATGTTGCGATACATTATGGAACAACAACGAACTGTGGAATAATGAATGCATTTGGAACTCTCCAGAAAACAACTTCCCTTTCAACTTTCCTATTATATTAGGAGACGCAGAGGACTTCCCTTATAACTTCCTCATTACATTAGAATAACACAACAAACAAAAAAATGGCTCAGAATAATACGACAATAAAATCAAAAGACTCTGGTGATACATTCACTGCTAACGAATTCAATAGTTTAAATAGAGCTATTAATGGTAATGCGGCTGATGTACATCTAAGAATTGCTTCAGCTTTAAATAGCAATCTTTCAAGTGAAGATTTCAATGAAAAACTTGAAGAGGCTAGTAAATATTGGGTTGCTACCGACATGAGTGATCCTATTGACATCATAGATAGACAGTGGTTAATTACCAAAATGTCTAGCGAAGGAGAAACCCTTAGTGGAGTCGGAGAAAAGGTTTCTTGGATGTTCCCAAACGATGCAACTATTTTCAACGCTTCTTGTGGTGCTTCTACACCCCCTGTTGGAGGGGATGTTCAAGTGTCTATTAAGAAATCAGGTACAGTTTTCACTAATCGAACAATAGCTTCAGGCAATCTCACAGCTATAGCTACACCTTTCTCAGACCCAATTATTGCTAATTCTGGAGAAAGAATTTCATTTGATGTCGGCAGTATCACCTCAACCAGCGGAGCAGCTGGTTTACACGCAGGTTTGGAGCTGGTTTGGGCAACTGGAGAAAGAGCAACTGGAGAAGCAGGACTTGGCTCTTACGTTTGGGTAGCTCCAGAGGATGGAATGATTCACTCCGCTGTTAGTTTGGTTGCTGTGCCTCCCGATGGAGGTCCTATTGGAATAGACGTTAAAAGAAACGGCTTAAGTATATTAGAAACAACAGGCATAATACCTGATAGTGGATATAGCACAATCCTTGGGATACCACATGAAATTGACTTTGTTCCAAGAATTTTTCAAGCTGGCGATGCAATTTCATTTGAAAATCTTTCCGACACCGATTCTTACGAAGGAGGATCAAAACTACGTACAGATATAAAAATATCAATGGGGATCTTAGGTGGCGCAGGTCAAGACACTGTTACTTATAAGACTAACTACGATAATCCAGACAAGGTTAATGGTGATATACCAGTTGACTGGAAGAGGTTAACTTTTGGCGGATCTAACGATATTATTCATGTAAAAATTGGCAAAAGTGTTGAAACTATTGGTAGTCGTGCTTTTGAGTACAATGTTGATATAACTGGTGAGTTATTAATTCCATCTAATGTTAGAGCTATTAATAGTAGTGCTTTTGAGTATTGCACAGCAATTACCTCATTGAAACTTGAAGAGGGCCTTGTAACTATTGGCTCTAATGCTTTTCAAAGATGCACTAGCTTAATTGGTGACTTAGTAATTCCAAATAGTGTTGAAACTATTGATAACGGTGCTTTTTTTAATTGTAATAACTATGACGGTAAGTTAATACTTGGAAATAATCTTAAAACTATTAAGGGTTCTTCTTTTAAGTTTTGTAATTTCAGTAGTATAGTCCTTGGGAATAGTCTTGAAACTATTGAGGTTGGTGCTTTTTTAGGTAATAATTTTGAGTCCATAACTATTCCAAACAGTGTTACAACCATTGGCGAAAATGCTTTTCAGTTTGCAAAGTTTACCACTATTTACTGTGACACGGCCATACAATCATGGGATTCGCTAGCATTGAATGGATTAACTAACTTATCACCCACGACAATGTACGTTAATGACGTATCAGCGTTAGGCTATGCGGCTGGATTTCAAAATTTTGCAGGTGCAGATCTGACCATCGTTGAATGGGAAAAATACCCTAACGCTATACCCAACTAAAAGAAAATGAGTATTATTAACACATTTTTTTTACCTTCAGAACCTTCAGAACCTTCCTCTTGTTGTGTACCAGAAACGGTTTCTATCATTGGCGCAGCTTCGAGCAGCATGACAAGGAATGAGTTTCCATCATGCGATTATTCTGAAAGTTATGGTGGCACACCGCCAGACTACTTGGACTACTACACTCAGCAGTTATTCTATGATGGAGAAAAATGGAACCTTGTCTGGTCATCGGCGTTTTCTATTGGTGAAGCATACCTTGTGAACGGTGACCCATGTGTTCCAACAGGCACCTATACAGATATATACGGAGGCTCACCGACGGTTTCAGAACCAGAACCAGACCCATGATGCAATTTTTACACATACCAAAAAACGCTGTACCCAACTAAAACAAAGCTTCTCAGTATCTGGTATGATCAGCTAAACGACGAGGCTAAAAAAAGAATAGCTGAATTATATGAGAAAGATTTCACTATGTTAAATTATGATTTCTAACATCGAAATATAGATACAAGTGTAAAAATAACAAACAATTTAATCAAAAAAAATGGCTCAAAACACAACAACAATACCACAAAAAAGCACAGGTCAAACATTAACCGCTGTAGAACTTAACGAATTGAATAATACGGTTAATAATAATGCAAACGATGCACAATCAAGATTATCCTTGATTGAGGGTACTTATGTGGAGTCTGGCGATAACGTTTCTGATCTCGCTAACGACGCTCTTTACGTTTCCTCTGGCGATAACGTTTCTGATCTCGCTAACGACGCTCTTTACGTTTCCTCTGGCG
>Ga0115546_1000241_pt1 | contig 39087 bp, 33 predicted proteins | sample COGITO_mtgs_1004_FD_87186 | JGI IMG/M metagenome (GOLD analysis project Ga0115546, IMG submission 87186) | Pelagic marine microbial communities from North Sea - COGITO_mtgs_100413 | ecosystem: Environmental > Aquatic > Marine > Epipelagic | place: Germany:Helgoland, sampling site Kabeltonne...
GGTATAAAAAAGTAGGTGGATTTAGCTGAAAGCGAGTGTATAACTGATTATTCGGACCGTTAAAAACCGCTAATATAAACTCATCGAACGCATCTAGCTGAACTGTAATTTAGCGCCGCTCTTATACGACAAAAGTATGACAAGAGCAAGGTGTTAAAGATGACGGCTTCAAGGGTAGTCGCTCGTTCCTCTATTTTTTATCGCTTTCCATCCCAGCGCATTTTGCACTGGTGCCCACAGTCTTTGTTTGCTCATGTCTTCTTTTTCCGGTGATTACTACCGACGGCTGCGTCTGACCAAAAATGCCAGCCGCCAGGACATCAAAGCAGCGTTTCGGCGTCTCTCTCGCAAACATCATCCAGACCGACATCCCAATCGGCAGAACGCCGCGATCGCCTTTCAGTCGCTGCGTGAAGCCTACGAAGTGCTCATAGACCGGATACAGCGCCAGCAATACGATCAAATTTGCCGCAGCGCCGGACAAAACGAAGCCATGGCAGAAGCCGCTTTCTCTAGGGCCAACCGCCAGTTGCTAAACCCCCAAACGCCGACCGATTTCTATCTACGCGGCGTTCGCTATGCGATCGCTCAAAACTATAAAGCCGCCCTCAAAGAATACGACTGCGCCCTAGCGCTTAACCACGAGCTAGAAGCCGCCTACCTGCGTCGCGCCGAAGCCCGCTACTCCCTTGGCGACGATCCCGGTGTCCTAGCCGACTGCCAAAGAGCCATTGCGATTGATCCCCAAGACTCGCAAACCCACTATTATCTGGGCCTAGCGCGCTTTCGACTAGGCTATGTGCAGAGCGCGATCGCCGCTTTTACCAGCGCAATTATTCACGATCCCGAAGATGCACAGAGCTTTGCCAGAAGAGGGCTAGCTCATGAAGATCTCAACGATATTCCCGAAGCAGCTCAAGATCTGCGTCGCGCCGCCCAGCTTTATAAGCAGCAGGGAGATATTGCCAAATACGAACGGCTCAAGCAGTATCTTCGACGATTTGGCACAACCGGGCGATCGCTGCCGGTTAAAGTAACTCAGCAGCTAGCACAAGCCTGTTTAAATCTTTGGATAGGGCTATGGGTCGGGCTTAGCCGAGGTTTAGGATTCAAGCAGTCGAGCGCCAGCCGAGACTGGTCAACCGCAGCAACGAGCGAGCGAAACACCATCATTCGACAAAGATCGGTCGATCAGTTTTCCCTTAAGCCCGAAAATAGACCCGAAAGCGATCGCCCCAAGAACACCCCTCCCAAGCTAAATCGGTCCGATAGTAAGCCACTGCCGCCCCTCAAGCCACTTAGCAAACATCCCGATAGAAAGCGTCGCTGGCCGCTCGTAGAACGGCGATCGCGCCAGGTTTATTGGGCACCCGGCATCAGCTCTAGACCACTAGATAACGACACCGAATTCATCAGCGATCGCCCGATCGCCCGATTCTTAGGCGGTGTTCATACCACTTTCCGCCTTCTTACTAATCCAGCGGGCGAGCTAGTTCCCGTTTATCGGCAGCTTACCTACCGCCAGTCCAGTCGCGTGGGTTATGGGCTAGCCGTCTTAGCCAACCTCTGTCTGGTAACCGGGCTAACGATACTACTCGACCAAACTAGCTGGCTACAGGCTTCTCGGCTATGGGCCGCAGGGGGAACCGCCTATGTGTCGATGATTCTCGCGATCGCGATCGCCAGACTGTGCCTGCGCGCTCGAGGTCTGTGGGCCGCAGATATTTTCACCGTAGGCGTAGCCGTTGTGCCACTAGGTCTTTGCAGCTGCATGGTTATCGGCATCAAAGCTACTTCAGCGGCTCTCATCCAAACATTTGCGATCGCCCCCTCGCCCCTTGCACTCTGGTTCACCGATCTTTTAATGCTTTCAGCGCTTTTCTGGGCCATTTCACATTCACTCATCGCGCTCTACAGCGGCCTTAGTCAGCTCCACCCCTTTCCCGCAAGGGTCGCCGCCTGGTTTGTGCCGTGGGTAGTCGCCATCGGGTTTACCACCGGTTTAGGCAGTTGGGAATGGTTAGCAGCACCTGCCAACAGCTTAATTTTCAGATAGACGCCCGGACTCACATTCAGAGCTGTCGCTCGATATAGATAACCCTGGCGGGTACTGACTGTCTCTGAAAAGGTCAGTAAATTGGTGCTATCAATCAAATAGCTCCAAAAGGAGACACCGTTATGCAATCTCGCAAACATCTTGCCCTAGAAGGCCGTATTGCCGCTGCCAAGCTCGCTTACGACCGAATTCATCCCGAACACTACGCCAACGGCGACGAACTCAAATACCGCTTTGAACACGATGACGAGCTGCCCGAACGTCAGGGCCTTCCTTCCCACATCGCCAACTACACCAAAGGTCTACCCCATCACGAAGATGACGGCTTGCTATGCAACCCCGCCGACTACCAGAAGTTCATTCAAGGTATTGACTCAGGCAATCCCCGAGACTTTCAGGACACACCGCTAGGGCCAAAGCCCTCCAAAAACGCGCATGAGGACTGCGGCCGGATCGATTGGAGGTCCCAATACACTCAAACAGCCGACCAAAAGCAACGCGTTCGCGAAACCGAGAGCAACAAAGCCATCAAAGGCATTCCGGTTAGAGCCTGGGAAAGCGCCGGGGCTGGTCATGTCTTCGACCTACAGGGCCCAGATGCTCAGTCCGTTACCATGCCACCGGCCCCTACCTTCGAAAGCCCAGAGTTTGTCGCCGAAGTCGCCGAAGTCTATGAAATGGCCCTGCTCCGAGACATTCCCTTCGCCCAGTTCGACAGCCACTCTAAAGTCGCTGCATCCTTAACTCGGCTTAACAATCTAGACTGGTTCCAAAACACACCGCTCAATACAGACTCGGCTGCTAGCGCTCGCCGCAGAGGCCAGATCACCTGCCAAAATGCCTTTAGAGGCACCGCTGTCGGCGACACCGTTGGCCCCTACATCTCTCAATTCCTCTCCTTGGGCACCCCCGAACTAGGCGACGAGAAAAACCCCAACAACCTGCTCGACGGCAATATCTCCTACGGCGCTATGCGGTTCGACAACCGGGTTCGCATCGCCGCCGAAAGGGACTACATGACCACCTGGAACTGGTGGCTCGACGTTCAAAACGGCGCAGACCTGCGCGGCATGGAAACCTACCAAAACGTAGACTGCTACGGCAGCAACAAATACCGATTCATCGCCACCCCGCGCGATCTGGCCACCTACGTCCATTACGACGCCCTCTACCAGGCTTATCTCAACGCCTGCCTGTTCATGCTCTCGTTCAAAGTCCCCTTCGATCCCGGCATTCCTTTCCAGGCCAGCGACAACCTCGATCACCAGCAGGGATTTGCCCATTTTGGCGGCCCCCATATCCTGTCGCTCGTCACCGAAGTCGCCACCCGCGCCCTCAAAGCTGTCCGCTACCAAAAGTTCAACATTCATCGTCGGCTTCGCCCCGAAGCCGTTGCCGGGCGTATCCACCGAGCTTGCAGCAATCAGTTTACAGCGCACCCCAGCACCCTCGCCGCCGCCGCCGCAATGGGTCACAAAATAGACAAAACCCTCACAGCCATTGCCGATCACAATCAGGCGCAAAATCAGCGCTACACAGAAGAACTCGGCAGTGGGAGCAACAGCGAATTTGGTCAACAAACGGACATCTTTTTGCTCCCCATGGCCTTCGCCGAAGGCTCCCCAATGCATCCTGCCTATGGCGCAGGCCACGCCACCGTAGCAGGTGCTTGCGTCACCATTCTCAAAGCCTTCTTCGACCACGGCTACGTGCTTCCCTCAGAGCAGTACGTCTTTTCCGCCAATGGCACCGAGCTAACGCCTGTTGCAGACAAAACGCTCAGACTCACCGTCGAAGGCGAACTCAACAAGCTAGCTTCTAACATTGCCATTGGCCGCGACTGGGCGGGCGTTCACTACTTCACCGACTACTACGAGTCGCTGCGAATGGGCGAGCGCATTGCCATCGGCATCTTAGAAGAGCAAAAGCTCACCTATGGCGAAAATTTCAGCATGACGGTGCCACTCTTCAGCGGCGGCAGCATTCGAATCTAAACAGTTCGTCGAGCTGCCCAAACGGCTTTTTTGTAAAGACACATTGCCAGGGTGAGACTACCCCCTGGCAAGTTGGTTTAAAATGATCTATATATGGGAGTCACTCTATAACGTCGAATACGTTGTAGACATCAGCTTAGATTCACCGTTCACTTAACAAATCATCGTTGCGTTCTTTAAGAGGAAAAAACAATCGCTAAGAAACCACTAATCAATCAACAGATTCGAACCGCACAGGTTCTCCTGATTGACAATGAGGGTACAAATCGGGGCCTCACAGATACCTCAGAAGCCTTGGCACTTGCTAAGTCTGTCAAGCTCGATCTGGTAGTGGTCTCGCCTGACCAGGAAGTCCCTGTTGCCAAAATTTTGGACTACGGCAAGCACCAGTACCAAAGTCGCAAACGCCAAAAGCAGAGCGCTCGAACCTCTGTAAAAGAAGTCAGACTGCGCCCCAACGTTGGCGACTCTGACTATAAGGTAAGAATTGACAAGGCGATCGCCTGGCTAGAACGCGGCGATTCGGTTAAGTTCCAAGTGCGCCTAAGAGGCCGAGAACACCAGCACCGCGATCGCGCCACCGATTTGCTCACCCGCGTCGTCGAAGATTTAGCCAAAGTTAGCAAGGTACAGACGTTCGATCGGCGATCGCTCATGGTGCAAGTTGTTCCTAACTAGCGATCGCACTGGCGCTATCTTTCGACGAGAACGCTAAAAATCAGAAAATAACTTAATTTAGAGAGGGCTAGGACGTTGATACAATCGCGTTCTAGCCTTTCTTATGAAAACGCTCATGCCTCAGACGGTTCGTCACGTTCAGCCACCGCTGAAATTTGTTCCTGCTGCCTATAATCCTTGGGTAATGAGGATTGTTCATTGGCTGCTTCCCGTTTTTCTACGCATCCGGCTTCGCCCCTGGCTACCGGCTGGCATCAGCCGTATCGAAGTTAGCGGCGTCGATCCACTCGTCGATCTCTACCAACAGTTCGAAGCTGGACAAGCCCGCTTTCTGATGGCTCCGCGTCATGTAGAAGTAGACGATCCCCTCAGCGGTCTGTACTTATGCTCTAGAGCCGTCGCCAAAGCCGCCCAAAAACGAGGCATTCAGCTAAAGCAGCCCGTGCACATTCACTTTATCTACGAGCGCGGCATGACCATCTGGGCTGGCAAGCTAGTAGGCTGGCTCCTCTCACGCATCGGCGGCACCCCCATCCGCAGAGGCCGAAAGCCCGACTGGGTAGGCCTCAAAGCCGCTAGAAAACTGATGATAGAAGGCGACATGCCGCTCGTTATTGCGCCCGAAGGGGCCACCAACGGACACAGCGAGCGGATTGGCCCATTAGAACCAGGCGTTGCACAGCTAGGCTTTTGGTGCGCAGAAGATCTACAAAAAGCAAATCGTTCTGAAACCGTTTTTATCGTTCCAATAGGTCTTCAATACTGCTACGAGCAAAGCAACTGGCCGCGTCTATCAACATTGCTAAGCCGGCTGGAAAAACAAAGCGGATTGCCTCCCATTAATAGCGGCAGTTCTAAAAGCAAAGCACCTCCAAACAAAGACTGCTACCTGAGAATCTTACGCTTGGGCGAGCACCTCATCGAAACAATGGAAAAGTTCTATCAACGCTGCTATCACCAAAAACTTGAGCCAGCCGCAGATCGAACAGAACCTTATACAGAAACGGAAGCCTGCACCCAACGACTACACACGCTATTAGACAGAGCGCTCAGCGTATCAGAACAGTTCTTTAATCTGAAAGGAAACGGCACGTTTGTAGATCGCGCGCGGCAAATAGAAGAGGCTAGCTGGAACTACATCTATCGAGAAGACTTACCAGAACTAGACCAACTTTCGCCGCTAGAAAAAGGACTCGCCGACTGGGCCGCACAAGAAGCTAGCCTGAGAGAGCTGCATATGAGAATTGTTGAAAGTTTCGTAGCCGTAGACGAACACTATCTCAAAGAAAACCCTTCGTTCGAGCGCTGCGCCGAAACCACGCTGCTCATGTCCGATATGCTCGCTCGCTTAGATGGCGACAAGCTACCGGGCCGACCTAGGCTAGGACTCCGCTGGGTACAAATGACCGTACAGCCACCCATCGAAGTAACTTCTCGGCTAGCAGATTATCAGATCAATAGAAGGTCGGGTCGTCAGGCGGTAGGTGCGTTAACAGAAGACATTCGCACATCGCTAGAAGAGACCATCAAACGTTAAAGCATCCACCGTGGCACTGCGATAGATAAAAGCGACGCGATATATTAAATCAGCATGGTAGTGTGTATCCAAGAAACATACCTACCGCCACCCTACTTCGCCGCAATTCATAGACCGAGAGCATCCACCTATGACCCTAAACTTTCAGATTGTTCTCTTTTGGCTAGCAATGTTAGCGGCTGGATTAGCGCTAGGATATCTTTTTCTAAGATCCGTGCTAGGTCGCCAAGCTGCTCAAAAGAACCTGATCTATGCGGCACCCTGGATCGTCCTAGGCGGCCTAGCAGGACTACTAGTACCCTTGCTAGGCGCATATGGACTAGTAGCACTATTAGGCATTTATATCCTGATAGTTGCGCTCTGGTTGATTAGCTGGCCATCTCGGCTTAAAGGCGCAGGGGAGCTAAAGCTCGACGTAGGCAAAACAGCTCAAAATAGCGTCTTGAGCTGGGTCGGGTTGCTAACAACTGCAGGCGCGATCGCCCTTACCCTTCTTCTCCTAGACCAGCTCACGGGCCCGCTCACCACAACTACCGGCATCATCTCCGGCCTCGTGCAAATACTATTCTTTTGGACCATTCCACTATTCTTCTTTCTCCTTAGCCGCACCCACCTAGAAATTAGAGAGAATGGTCTTGCCTACCTTTTCGCCTGGCAGCCCTGGGAACGCGTTGCCGCCTTCGGTTGGGACGACGATCAGCCCAGTACTCTTCTTTTTAAGCTAGTTCCTCGATCTCCTATTTCACGCCGATATATCACAGTGACCATTCCGGCTACCCAGATAGAAACCGTAGACAAAATATTAGAACGCTATCTCATTGAAGACGAAGACCTAGACGATGAGATGGATGCGTTGGGTTCGAGATAAAGCCCTAGCTGTTGCCAAGGCTTAGAGATCTTAAAAAAAAGCTATCAACAATCTACTGTACTGGCCCAGCAGGATTGCTTGGAGAAACAACGATACCTTGGCGAAACTCCGAATAGCGAAACCTCGAATAGCGAAGCCCTAAATAGTTGAGCCATAAATGATTAGATGATTAAGCGATCGCCTAATAAGCAACCCTAAAATTATTCTCCTCATCGATCGTCAGCGTTGCCAAGCAAAGATCCAATCCATCCCAAGCGACCGGCAGATAATTACCACCCATTTCAATATCCAAATCAACTTCACAGCGATCGCCCAGCGAAATCTGACGAGATGCACCCACCGGCAGCACCGCGCCCAAGACCTCGGCCCCAGCAACCTTTAAAGACAGCAAATCAACTGTCCCATTATTCACCACGCTAAACTGCCGGTCAGCGGCCACCGCCCCTCTAGGCGCACTTGCATAGTCCACTACGCAGACGGCCCGGTAGCCCGAATGTGGTCCACAGCCAGCCCCAGCCGACGACCAATCCGCATTAAACAGCGCAATCCGATGCCCCCGATCGGCTACCCCATCATCCACAATCAAATTCACCATAATCTCCTCGGCGCTCGTTGGCCCGTAGGTAATGTTCTCACCCACGCCGCTAGCCTCCACCCCCGAACGAGTCGTCCGATCGATCGGCGAGCTTCCGTCCGACCCTGCATGGCCCAGCAGCCCGCCCTGCTGATCCTTCGCATGTGACTTAGCCGCCTCAGCTAGCCCAGTCGATAGCGTTAGCGGCCCGACCGCTGGCTGATTACTCAAAAAACGAATGGCCTCTTCCACCGCAGGCTTTCCCTCTTCAGTCATCAACGTGCAATTACGCCCACAGCCATCTGGAATATTGCCTTCGCCGTTCATCCGCGCCAACCGCGCCTTCAAAATAGGAACATAGCGCTGCGGATCTTGACGCACCAAATTGTGCTCTGCTATCAAATCCTGCTCAACTTTTGCCCAGTTTACCGGGGCCACCTGAGCCTGAGCCGGGTTGCCTAGCGAAAGCAAAGGGCCAATGGGCGATCGCCCTAATTGTTGCGCAGAGTAGCCACAGGCAGTCGTTAAGCCAGCAGTTGCCACAGCTAGAGCAACATTCCAGCGACGAATGTTTCGCCTGTCTAATCTCATCTGCAAGCCGTTCTGCAAACTGTCAAATCCGGTTTTGATTCTTTTTAGTCCAAACATGTGCGCAAAAAAAGACCAGCGTCCGCTAGCCTCTCAACTCAACGTAAAAAATATGTAAATGCACAAAAGAACGCTACCGGTAGAGTACCAGAGCAATCATCTTCCCCATGACGATTCATTTAATGACACAGCGCGACTTATTTCTGTCTACATCATCACTTCTGCAAAGAATATAGAAAACCCAGGCAAGGTCAAAACCGCCTCGTCGTAGCTGTAGGCAAAGCCAGATAGCTCGAATGGGCGCAGACATTTTTCCTCAACAGAGGTTTTGCTAGCGCCATACTCACTGCAGTCAAACTGGCTAGTCTCCTCGCTTAAGTTAAAAACAGCCAGCACCGTTTGTCCCTCATAGCTACGCTCAAAAGCCAACAGCGGATCGCTCACTTCTAGCAAGCGCATAGCACCCAACATCACAGCAGGCACAGACTTGCGCCACCGCAGCAAAAATCGGCAGAAATTTAGCACCGAAGCCTCATCTAAAAGCTGCCTATCTACAGACCGCTCTAAATGGTCCAACGGCACAGGTAGCCAGGGCTTCGCGAGCGAAAAGCCGCCGTTTACCACGCTTGCCTGCCAAGGCATTGGCGTACGACACCCATCACGCCCTTTAAATTCAGGCCACAGCCGAATGCCATAAGGATCTTGCATATCCTCAAAAGCAATCTCTGCCTCCGTTAAGCCTAGCTCCTCACCCTGATAGAGACAGACCGCTCCGCGCAAAGACAACAGCAAGGCTAGCAAAAACTTAGCTTGATGCGTAACCGAAACCGCCTCTCGTCGCCAGCGAGAGACCACACGTATCACATCGTGATTACTAAATGCCCAACAAACCCAACCGCTACCAAGGTTCGATTCCACCTCGCGAATTGTTTGCTTAAAATTCGTAGCGCTAAACGTTTCCGTCAATAGACCAAACGTATACACCATGTGCAAGCGCTTGCCAACTTTCGTGTAGTCTGCCGTCATCTCAACCGCTCGCTTGGCCGTCAGCTCACCCAAACTCACGGCATCATAGCGATCTAGTAAGCTTCTTAGTGCCTCTAAAAACGGCAGTACCTCAGGGCGAGACTTGTTGTAAATATGGTCTTGCATCACGTAATTACTAGACGCAGGCGCATACTTTAATAACGCTCCTTGATTAGGTGGATTATCTCTTAGCGCTTGATCGTGAAAGTACCAATTAACAGTATCTAATCGAATCCCCTTCACGCCTAGGCGCAGCCAAAATTCAACAACTTCCAAAACAGCCTCAGCCACTTCAGGATTATGAAAGTTCAGATCTGGCTGAGCTGACAAAAAGTTATGCAGATAAAATTGCCGACGATGCGTATCCCACTCCCAGGCACTGCCGCCAAAGATAGACAGCCAATTATTAGGCGGCGTTCCATCTAGCTGCGGGTTGGCCCACACATACCAGTCGGCCTTTGCGTTCTTTCTACTCGCTCGACTTTCGCAAAACCACGAGTGTCGGTCGGATGTATGGCTCAATACCATATCAACCATTACTTTCAGTCCGAGGCAATTAGCCTGCTGAACCAGCGCCACAAAGTCATCGAGCTGCCCAAAAATAGGATCAACTTGGCGATAGTCCGAGACATCATAGCCGAAGTCTTTCATCGGGGAAGTATAGAAAGGAGAAACCCAGACCGCATCTACGCCTAGCTGCGCTACGTAGTCTAGCTTCTCGGTAATACCCCCAAGATCGCCAATACCATCTCGATCAGCATCGAAAAAGCTGCGTGGATAAGTCTGATAAATTACAGCACTACGCCACCATGCCGCTGCCCGCCCGCTGAACCTATCCATCAAGTGCCTCTATATACTACTGTCGGTGCCGCTGTCACTTATCAAAAGGATAAACCTGTCAGAAGCCGTCAAGCACCAGCAGCACCGTCAATTGCCAACTAAGCTCAGTGCGTTAGAAACCCTTTTGTATCTAATATCACTGTGTATTTACACGTAATAGCTCCTTTTGACTCAACAAATATTATTTATTCAAATATAAAGATAGGGTGAGCAAAACAACCTTTTCTATGGATAAATACTGGCCTTCAGCTATGTTTTAGGCAACACAATCTTGGAGAAAGTACGCAGGCTAACTTGTTAAAGCTGTTCAGCTAGCGCTAAACCCGTTGGGATAACGATTTTGTACGCAGCCTCTACCGACCGTTATATTGAAGCGTCATTATCTGAAGCGCCAGTAACGAGGCATCCTCTCAGCATCAGGGTTTATCTATTCACGCCATTTATCCGCAATGAGCAAAGTAAAATCAATAGACACCAACCGCGTATCAGTGGCTATTATCACGGCTACGATACTATGCATCTTAGTAATCACCCTGTTTCCCTACGATTTTTTCTTCGTTGAAACGATCGCCGATTTTACCTGGGAAGGGCTCGTAGCTAGAGCGGATCGCCCTATTCCAATGCCGCTAGAGTTTTTGGCCAACATCATTATGTTCGTCCCGCTAGGGTTTGGCTACGCCCTACGACTACAGAGAAAAACGCTTGCTGCCTGGCTAGTAGTCATAAGCATTAGCTTTGCCACAACGCTCGCCATAGAGTCTCTACAAATTTTTCTCCCGTCCCGTACGCCTAGCCCCTCCGATCTTATCGCCAACACCCTCGGCGGCGGATTGGGGTTTGTCCTTTGGCAATACTGGCAGCCGCTATCGCAAAGCCGATGGATTCATCAGATCCGGGGTCTACAAGCGATCGCCTATCGCACCATTACCAAACCCCTCCTTCCTTACTGGCAGTTCATCAAGCCCCGACCCAAAACGCAGCGATCGCTCATGGCGATCGCGCTATGTAGCTACTGCTGCTTAACCTTGTGGGGCACGCTTGCTCTGCGCAACGCCAGCCCGTGGGGCGTTAGCAACTGGGACTCAACCTACCCACTGCTCTTAGGAAATGAAGTCGAGGGCGCTCGCCCCTGGAGTGGCCAAATTAGCAACGTTCAGATCTACGCTCAGCAGCTAGATTCGACCGCTATTCAACAGCTTCTGTCTCAGCCAGAGCAACCCCCAAAACAGACAGCGCCCATTGCTCATTACCCGCTTACCGGCGCCGCCCCCTTCGCCGATCAAACTAGCCACTTGCCCGACTTAGTTTGGCAAGGCCAACCGCCCCTTTCCACCACTAGCCTTTCCACCACTAGCACCCTCGCCTCAGCCCAGCCCATTTCACTCAGTCCGCAGCGCTGGCTAGAAACCCGATCACCGCCTGCCGAGCTAGTTCAGCAAGTCAAAGCTGCCAAAGCCTTTACCATTAGTTTCACCGCCCAAACAGCGAATAGCGAGCAGTCAGGGCCAGCCCGCATTCTGTCGCTCTCCGATGGGCCTTACTACCGCAACTTAACCATCGGCCAGCAGGGAAGCCACTTGAGTCTGCGACTGCGTACCCCTATCACCAAAAACAACGGCCAGCGACCAGAGTTCATTGTACCCAACGTCTTCTCATCGACAGCCGAACCGCATCATCTTATTCTCACTTACAGTGCCAATCAGCTAGCTCTCTATATAGACACGTTAACTAGTGGACAAAAACTAAGGTTTTCACCAGAGATGACGCTCTTTTGGAAGTTTGCGCCCCCCTTCCTCAGCACAATTCATATTGACTCAGCGACTTCACTTTTTTGTCGGTTACTTTATCGCGGATTATGGCTTTTACCTATTGGAATTATGATGGCATTTATCACGACTTTACCACTCAAAAACGGCTTAAATAACAAGCCATTTAAAGTAGCAGCAATAGCAGTCGTCACGTTGTTTTACGGGCTGCTAGAGATGGCGTTGCACTAGGCGTTTCACGGGGAATTATTGTTAACAGCTTAGCTTTATAAAAAGCTTGCGAGATATCGCAAAAGCTTCATTCAAAAAAACGATCGGGATGACTTATTATTTAATCTAATCTCGAATAATTAAAAATATTTGAGACTGTTTTTAATTGCTGATTAAATAAAACAAAAACGAATCTTTTCTGCTTGTTTATTTTCGAATTTCTCTTTTCTGTCGGCATATGTTTAGCTAGAACATTTTCACCACAGCAAGCTAAATCGGTTGAATGAGGCATTTGAGTAAAACTATCCTCACATTCTTCAATCAGTATATTATCTATGCTTATAACTCTGGAAGCATTTTCTCTATGAAGGTTGCAATTCTCGCGGGTGGACTCGGAACTCGACTATCCGAAGAAACAGTAGATAGACCCAAGCCAATGGTCGAAGTTGGCGGTAATCCCATCATTTGGCATATCATGATGCACTACGCGCATCACGGATTCCAAGACTTTGCGATCGCACTCGGATACAAAGCCGAGATCATCAAAAAGTACATGGTCGATTACTGTTCGCTCAACAGTAATCTTACCGTCAACCTAAAAAGCGGTAAAGTTGACCGACACGAAGGCTACAGTCCCGACTGGAACGTAGATCTCATTGACACCGGACTCAACACTAATACCGGCGGACGCATTAAGCGATTAGCTCCTTACATGGGCGACGAAACGTTTATGCTGACCTGGGGAGACGGCGTCTCCGACATTAACATCCAAGATTTGCTGGCCTTCCACAAGTCTCATGGCAAGCTAGCTACGCTTACAGCCGTTCGTCCTGCCGCCCGCTTCGGTCACCTAGATTTACAAGGCGACCAAATTGTAGACTTCTCCGAAAAGCCTCAGACTCGAGAGGGCTGGATCAACGGAGCCTTCTTCGTTCTCGAACCCGGCATTTTCGACTACATCGAAGACGACGATACCCAATGGGAAAAAGCCCCTCTAGAGCGATTGGCTCAAGACGGCCAGCTTATGGCCTACAAATATTCTGGCTTTTGGCAATGTATGGACACTCTGCGAGACAAGCGCCGCCTACAGAGCCTATGGGAATCCGGAAATGCCCCCTGGAAGACCTGGAAAGACGATTAAGCCCCTAACACTAATCGTCAGACCAACACCATTAGATAAATCTAAAAAAACAACTCAAGCCACTTATCAACTCAGAAGGGAGTAATTACCACCATGCGCGTATTAGTTACAGGACACAAAGGCTACATTGGCACCATTCTCGTTCCCATGCTGTTAGAAGCGGGCCACGAACTTGTAGGTATGGACAGCGACCTCTATAGAGGCAGCACCTTCGGCGACAACATGCCGTCTATTCCCGAGATTGAAAAAGACGTTCGAGACGTAGAAGCTAAAGATCTCGAAGGGTTCGAAGCTGTTTTACACCTAGCTGGGCTCTCTAACGATCCGTTAGGCAACCTCAACCCCGATCTCACTCGCCTAATTAATCACGAAGCCACTGTTCATTTAGGCGAACTAGCTAAGAAGGCAGGTGTTAGCCGCTACATTTTCTCTTCTTCTTGCAGCAACTACGGTGCAGGCGGAGATAACTGGCTCAACGAAGAATCAGCGTTTAACCCAGTCACTCCCTACGGCGTTTCCAAGGTGAAATCAGAGCAGGGCCTAGCTGCACTTGCCGACGACAACTTCAGTCCAACCTTCCTACGAAATGCCACCGCCTTTGGCGTCTCCCCTCGTCTCCGTTTCGATCTAGTACTCAATAACCTTACAGCTTGGGCCTTCACAACAGGCCGCGTCTTCATCAAGAGCGACGGCACGCCTTGGCGTCCGATCGTCCATATCGAAGATATCTCGCGCGCCTTTTTAGCAGCGCTAGAAGCTCCTAAAGAAGCAGTCCACAACGAGGCCTTTAACGTCGGTCGCAACGAAGACAACTACCAAATTCGCGAACTGGCCGACATGGTTAAAGACATCGTGCCTAACTGTAAAGTAGAGTACGCCGAAGATGCTGGCCCTGACCTGCGCTGCTACCGCGTAGATTGCAGTAAGATTCTTCGCGTATTGCCCGAATTTAAACCTCAATGGAGCGCTCGTAAAGGCGTTCAAGAACTCTACGATGCTTACAAGGCGGTCGGCCTTACGCTGGAGGAATTTGAGGGTAATCGCTACCAAAGAATCGCTCATATCAAATCTCTACTAGCATCCGGTCAGCTAGGCGAGGATCTCCGTTGGAAAGTCGCAGTTCCAGCGGGCTAGTATAGCAGCTAGCAACTCAGGGTTCTCCTTCTATCTCTCTGATAAGAAGAACTCTGAGAAAGAGATTTCGTTACTCAGATCTTCGCTTCAACCCTCTCATATACCAAAAATCACTCTAACAATCCGCCAACAGTATAGTCATATGGAAGCATCCACCCCTACTTGCCGCGCCTGCGGTCACGATAAACTTTCCCCTATTATCTCATTTGGCGAGACCACATTAGCCGACGCTCTGCTCAACGAAGAACAGCTAGATAAAGAAGAGTACACCGCACCGCTAGATCTCGTTTTTTGCCCTAACTGCGCCCTGGTTCAAATCACCGTCAGCGTTCCGCCAGAAATTCTCTTCTGCCGCAACTATCCTTACTTCTCATCGGTATCGCCTAGCTTAATGAAGCACTTTGGCGACAGCGCTAAAGATATTATCAAAGAGCGGAATCTTGGCTCCGATAGCATGGTTATAGAAGCCGCCAGCAATGACGGTTACATGCTCAAAAACTTTGTAGAAGAGGGCATTCCCGTCTTAGGGATAGACCCAGCAGATGGCCCTGCCAAAGCCGCTCAAGAGGCAGGCGTCAATACCAGATGCACTTTCTTTAGCAAGGAGCTTGCTGCTCAGCTAAAAGCAGAGGGCCATACTGCTGATGTGTTCTTAGCTAACAACGTACTTGCTCACGTTCCTGATCTCAACGGCTTTGTAGAAGGCATTAAGCTCCTGCTAAAAGAAACTGGCGTTGCTGTGATCGAAGCGCCTTATCTGATAGACCTCGTAGAGCACGGCGAATTCGACACTATTTACCACCAGCATCTTTGCTACTTTTCGGTTATAGCCGTAGATCGACTGTTCCGCAAGCACGGACTCTATCTCAACAACGTGCACCACACCAAGATTCACGGTGGTTCTCTTAGACTGTTTGTAGAACCCGTTGAGAATGTTCAGCCTGCGGTCAAGAATCTCTTAGAGCAAGAGAAGAAGAACAAAGTAGATAGCATTGAATACTACGACTCTTTTGCTAAGCAGGTTGAAACCATCAAGTCTGACTTGCTAAAGATTCTGACCGAGCTAAAGCAAGACGGCAAGCGAATTGTCGGCTATGGCGCGGCCGCTAAAGCTGCGACGATGATGGCCTACGTCGGCATTGATAAAAGCCATCTAGACTACGTTCTAGATCTAAACCCACACAAGAATGGGCGCTATATGGGTGGCAATCATTTGCCCATTCACTTACCGCCTAAGCTGATAGAAGATCAGCCCGACTATGTGCTAATTCTGGCCTGGAACTTTGCCGAAGAGATTATGAAACAGCAGGAAGAATATCAGCAGAAGGGCGGCAAGTTCATCGTTCCAATCCCATCGCCTAGGATTGTCTAGCGCCCTTTCCTAGTCCATTGCAAACCTCTCTAATAACTCTCTTAAAATGTCACAAGCCACTCTCTCTCAACGTCTTACAAACGCCCAGCATCTTCCTGACGAGAAGTGCCCCAACTGCGACTCAACCGGCCTTTCCCTTTTCTACGAAGTCGATAACGTCCCCGTCCACAGTTGCCTCATGCTCTCCAACGCCGAGGACGCGCTCGACTTTCCCTCTGGCGATGTCAAGCTTGGCTTCTGCGATAACTGCGGCTTTATTACCAACACCGAATTCGATTCCAAGTGGTCGGCCTATGCGCCCAACTACGAAGACCAGCAAAGCTTCTCGCCAACTTTTAATAAGTTTGCCAAAGAGCTAGCTCAGCAGCTCGTCGATCGCTACGACTTGCACAACAAGTCCATTGTTGAAATTGGCTGTAGTAAAGGAGACTTTCTGCACCTGCTGTGCGAGCTAGGCGACAACACCGGCATCGGCATCGACCCTAGCGCCGTCCCTGGCCGAGTACAAAGCACTGCTACCGATCGCGTAACGCTCATTCAAGACTACTACTCAGAAAAGCACGCGAACCACGTGGGCGATTTCATCTGCTGCCGTCACACTTTAGAGCACATTCAGCCCACCAAAGAGTTCGTCAGCATCGTTCGCCGCTCCATTGGCGATCGCGCAGTCTCCGTCGTCTTCGAAATTCCCGATACGGTTCGCGTTTTAGAAGATGGAGCCTTCGAAGACATCTATTACGAGCACTGCTCCTACTTCACACCAGGCTCGCTGGCTCGTCTGTTCCGCGAATGCGGATTTGAAGTCACCGACCTCTATAGAGCTTACGGCGATCAGTATCTTCTAATAGACGCCAAGCCGGTTTCTACCCCTTCAGACAAAATTCATCCGCTAGAGGACAGCCCCGCAGAAATTGCCGCTTCTGTACAAAAGTATATCGACACGATCAACGACAAGCTACAGGGCTGGCGCGATCGCTTAGACACCGCTCAAAAGGCAGGCCAAAAAACTGTTGTTTGGGGATCTGGTTCTAAATGCGTAGCCTTTCTCACTACGCTAGACACCATCGATAAAATCCAATACGTCGTTGATATCAACCCGCACCGCCACGGTAAGTTCATTCCAGGCGTAGGCAAGCAAATCATGTCGCCAGAATTCCTTAAGGAATATCAGCCTGACCAGATCATCGTCATGAACGAGATTTACTGCGACGAAATTCAGGCCATGCTCGATGAGATGGGCGTTAAAACAGAGTTAGTTCCGCTTAACTAATATCTGTTAAGAGGCCGCACAGGGCTTTGAGCGAATCGCTGCTCAAACCTGTCAGTAGTTGCCTCAAACCTATTGCAGGATAGGCGTCTCACCTTGTCCATCCGGCTAGGCAGAATGCCCATCCTGCAAGATCCTAATCCACAGAACTGTTTGCATAGCAACAGGCTTTGTACAACCTTACAAATAGCCGCTCTTGTCATCGTTCGAATTCTTTTTTGCACGCCGCATCTAAATCTAATGACTCACCTCAACAACTGCCCTATCTGCGGATCGTCTTCGCTTGTAGATTTTATTAAGCTGCCAAACTTACCCATCTACTGCAATCTACTATGGGCCGATCGGCAAGAGGCAAAGGACTGTCCAAAAGGAGATATTGAACTGGCCTTCTGCGATCAGTGCGGGGGCATCGTCAACGTTGCATTCGACCCGACAAAACTAGGCTACTCGCAAGATTACGAAAACTCGCTTCACTATTCCAGTCGGTTTCAAAGCTATATAGAAGCACTTGCTAACAGACTTATAGAGCAACACGATCTTCACGATAAAACGATTGTCGAGATTGGCTGTGGCAAAGGAGACTTTTTAGCAATGCTCTGCGAACAGGGCAACAACTCGGGTATTGGGTTCGACAGTAGCTACGTAGACAGAGCAGAACACGAAGCTTTAGGCGATCGCATCAAATTCATCAAAGACTTCTACTCAGAAAAATACGTCGAATACCAGGGCGACTTTGTCTGCTGCCGCCAGGTACTAGAGCATGTCCAAAAACCAGCCGATCTATTAGACCCGCTGCGCAAAACCTTGGACGCAGAGGCCAAAACCGTCGTCTTTTTTGAAGTTCCCAATGCGCTCTACACCATCCGCAACATGATGGTTTGGGATGTCATCTACGAGCACTGCACCTACTTCACACCACCTTCGCTCAGCTATGCATTCACCCAAGCAGGCTATACCACCGGCGAAACTTCAGAAGAATTTGGCGGTCAGTTCCTCAGCATTGAAGCGCAAGCTGCTAAACAGAGCGAGCTAACCGCAAACAAAAGTGCGTTGGCAAAGCCGCTCCAAGAAAAAATTGCACAGCTATCCAAAGATATCGCCGAGTTTAAAGCTCGCTTCGAAACGCAAACGCAACAGTGGGAAGCTCGTCTTAGCCAGCTATTTGAACAGGGCAAGAAAGTGGCTATTTGGGGATCTGGATCTAAAGGCGTCACCTTCTTAAACCTACTAAATCAGGGTAGTAAAGTAGACTACGCTGTCGATATTAACCCTCGCAAGCAGGGCAAATTTATTCCTGGCACCGGACAGCAAATCGTCTCGCCAGAGCACGTCGCACAGCATCCAACAGACGTTGTAATTGTCATGAATCCGCTATATAAAGAAGAAATTAGAGACATGCTCAAGGAAATCGGCTTAAGTCCAGAAATCCTTACAACAGAATGCTTTTAGAGCAGCAAAGTGCGATCGCCAAACAAAGCGTTTATTAGCCTATATTCGTTATGTTCAGCTAACCGGCGTAAAGCTTTTTTGTAGCGCTATTGCAAGTGAATTGATCAAAGCGCAATACGCCGTAGCAAAAACATCATATTAAATAACCCATAGACAGCAAAGTCACAGAGCAAAATGGCCTAATAGCAGTAAAATCGTACGGTCGCTTGCAATATCTTAAAGTGGCTAAACGGTAGCTATATAAATTGCTGCTGGCTCATCTATTCAGGTCATCGTTCATGGACAAAGCGCTTCCTCTTAATCAGTTCGAGGCCATGCTTTTCGATCTCGATGGCGTCCTTACACCAACTGCCAAGATTCACGCGGCCTGCTGGAAGCGAGTATTCGACGAGTTCTTGAAGAGCCGAACCGAAGCAACTGGCGAACCCTTTGTTCCGTTCGAACTGCCGCAGGACTATCTTCGCTATGTTGATGGTAAGCCTCGCTACCCCGGAGTCGAGAGCTTCTTGGCCTCTCGCAATATTCAGCTACCCTACGGCGATCCCAAAGAAGCTCCAAATCAAGACACCGTCTGCGGTATCGGCAATGGCAAAGACAGCTATTTCGTCACTGTTTTGAATGAAGATGGCATTGAAGCATTTCCAGGTGCGATCGCCCTTGTTCAAAACCTGAGAGACCAGGGTATCAAAACCGCTGTTGTTTCCTCTAGCCGCAACTGTAAAGAAGTCTTAAAAGTCGCAAAGATCACCCACCTATTCGATACCATCATGGACGGTCGGGTAGCCGAGACGCTTCATCTACCGGGCAAGCCAGCCCCAGACACCTTTTTAAGAGCTGCCGCAGATCTTTCAGTTGCACCGGATAAAGCGGTCGTATTTGAAGACGCCATTGTCGGAGTTCAAGCTGGTAAACAAGGGCAGTTTGGCTGGGTTGTCGGCGTGGCCGAACCAGAGGGTGCGCAGGCCCTACTAGACAACGGTGCAAACATAGTTGTTGCCGACCTAGGCGAGCTGCTACCTCAGTAAAACAAAAGGGACACAGCCTGTTAGCAGCGCGTCTTCGTAGCGCGTCTTCATAGCAAAGTTAGTCGTCACATCAGATAAAGCGTTAAAGGGATCGCCCAAACTGCGAATTTCGTGATGACCAGTTTAGTGGTTGCCATAGCGCTTAATCTGATAGGCTACTGAGCCTAAAGATCGCCTAACTAATCCCTAATACCTCCAGTATCCCAACCAAGCATTGACTCAATATTAATGAGCAATACTGCTTTTCTAAGTAGCTGCTCGCAAACAGTCGATAAGATCACTCACTAACCATCAAGCCTAGGCTTAGCTCAACATGCTCCACCGTAAGCCCATAAACCTGCCAGAGCACATTTATCCATGTCATCCCTGGAAGCTAGAAGAAAAGCAGTTTCACCCCAGATTCTTAGGGCAGCTCGAAACCCTCTATGCGCTCAGCAACGGCTACCTGGGCATACGCGGCACTTTCGAAGAAGGCACACCCTATCACCACAGCGGCACCTTCGTAAATGGGTTTCACGAGCTATGGCCAATCATCTATCCCGAAGAAGCCTACGGCTTTGCTAAAACTGGGCAAACCATGCTCAACGTGCCAGATAGCACCATTATTAAGCTCTACGTAGACGACGAACCTTTCACGCTCAACACCGCCAACATCCTCGACTACAACCGTGTTCTCGACATGCAAGCCGGTACGCTAGAGCGAGAAGTTTTATGGGAAACCCCAACTGGCAAGCGAGTGCTGGTCAAATCCTGCCGCCTAGTTTCTTTCAAGCACCGGCACCTCGCAGCTATCTCCTACGAAGTCACCGTCTTAGACGCCGAAGCACCCATTGAGATTGTCTCCAAAATTCATTATGATCCCATCGCCCAAGAGGGCAAAGCCACTGCTAGCTACAACGATCCTAGACGCTCCAAAGAGTTCGCCAATCGCGTTCTGCTACCAGTAGCCTGCGATGTTATCGGCTATCGACTGGTACTAGCTCAAGAAACCCGACAGAGTAAAATGACGCTAGCTTGCGGCGTAGATCATACGCTAGATAGTGAATGCGCTATTAAAGTTGGTCGCAAGTGCGGAGAAGACAGCGGAGAGATTATTTTCTCTGCCCACGCGCAGGCAGGCAAACCTGTTCGTCTAACCAAGTTTATGACCTACCACACAGGTAGCGAGACGACTTCAGACGAGCTTTGCGCCAGGGCAGATCGATCGCTCAACCGGGCAATCGAACAGGGATTCGACAAACTTAAAAGTAGCCAAAGAGAATATCTAGACAACTTCTGGATGCGCAGTGATATTCAGCTAGAGGGCAATCCAGACGTTGAAAACCGCACCGATGCCCTTCAGCAGGCCATTCGCTTTAGCCTGTTCCATATTCTGCAAGCCGCTAGTCGCACCGATGGCCTGGGCTTACCAGCTAAAGGGCTTACCGGCAAAGGCTACGAAGGCCACTACTTTTGGGACACCGAAATTTACGTATTGCCCTTCCTTAGCTACACCAATCCTAAGCTAGCCAAAAACCTTCTCAACTTTCGCTATTGCCTGCTAGATAAAGCCAGACAAAGAGCCAAAGCCGTCAACCAGAAAGGCGCACTCTTTCCCTGGCGCACCATCAACGGAGAAGAAGCCTCAGCTTATTATGCTGCTGGTACCGCTCAGTACCACATCAATGCCGACATCGTATTTGGCATGAGAAAGTATGTAGAAATAACCGGCGACGAAGAGTTTCTCTACAAAGAAGGCGCAGAGATTTTAGTCGAAACGGCCCGCCTATGGTACGACCTCGGCTTCTTTGCAGACCGGATAGATGGCAAATTCTGCATTCATGGCGTCACTGGCCCTGACGAGTACAACACAGTCGTTAACGACAACTTGTACACCAATCTAATGGCAAAAGAAAACTTACAGTACGCTGTTTCTACCTTAGAAACGCTGAAAGAAGAGCGGCCTAAACGCTTCAAAGCCGTAGTTCACGAGACGCACCTAAAAGATTCGGAAATGGCCGACTGGGCAAAAGCGGCTGACTGTATGCATGTACCGTTCGATGAACGTCTGCAAATTCACCTTCAGCACGACGGCTTCTTAGACGAAAAAGTATGGGACTTTGAGAATACACCTGCGCACAAATATCCGCTGCTGCTGCATTTCCATCCTCTCTTCATCTACCGTCATCAGGTTATTAAGCAGGCCGACCTAGTGCTCGCTATGTTCTTACTAGGCGACGAGTTCTCGCTAGAGCAAAAACAAAGAAACTTCGAGTACTACGACGCGCTCACCACCGGAGATTCTTCTCTATCGGTTTGTATCCAGAGCATCGTAGCTTCGGAAATTGGCGAAGTAGAAAAGGCGTTTCGATACGCTACTTACGCCATCATAATGGATATCGGCAACCTCTCTGGCAACGTTAAAGACGGTTGTCACATTGCCTCGATGGGAGGGAGTTGGATGGTGATGGCCTATGGATTTGGTGGGCTTAGAGACTACGACGGAAACATTTCGTTTAATCCTAAGCTACCGATAGAGCTAAACAGCCTACAGTTTGCCGTCACGATTCGAGGACAGCTCTTGGAGGTGAAGATTGAGCGAGAATCCGCTACTTACTTGCTCAAAGAAGGCAGCGATCTGGCAATTTGTCACCGAGACAAAGATATTGTCTTAACAGCGGGCGCTCCAACGCAAATAGACAATTAAGCCAGTAAAAACCATTTCATAAGCTTTTGCAAAGATAGTCTATGTAGAAACCCTTTGTTTACCTGCACGTCTAAGATATAACCCCTGAAGACATAGCAAGTGGTTGCCTAGCGTTCATGAGTCCTTTTCCTATTCGTAGCTCTCGGCAAAAAATTCTGTGGCTATCGGTGGTCACTCTGCTGTATATCGTCTCTATTGTCCGGTTCAACTTCCTGCAAGGACCGCCAATGTGGGATGAAATTCACTTTTGGCAAACGAGTTTACTCTTCAGCGATAGCCTTATCCCAAGTATCTCAGATTTCAAACAGTATAGCGAGCTTAGTACGCCGCTACCCTTCATGATTTTTGGGGCGCTAGAGTACTTCTTTCATCAAGGTATTTTTGCCGGTCGGTTGCTGAGCCTAACGCTATTTATGGTCGTGGCTTTTATCATTGGCTGGCCCGTCAAAGAGAAGGAAGGCCGCTCGATACGATGCCTAATTGGACTCTGCTTGTGCACCTCTTACCTATCGCTAAATGGGCGGCTGTACACAGAAATGATCACCTGCACTTTTGTGCTGCTAGGGGCTGCTAGCTACGCTAAAAATCGCCATCTACTCAGTGCACTAGCCTTTGTCGCTGCGATCGCCTGCCGACAATACATGGTAGTTTTTCCCGCTGCGATCGCCCTCTGCGAATTCATTACCGTCTTCAAATCATCAAACCGGTCCACTCAAGCTCCCTATAGCTGGAGTTTGCATCAGCGATGGAGTTTGCCCGCGATCGCCACCGTCACCCTCTTCGGCTGGATTATCTTCTTCGGCGGATTGGCTGCCCCTGCGACGCTTTTAGACGAGAGCACGCCTGTCGTCCAGCAGGCTCTCTGGCAAATTCAGCCCGGTGGTGCTGTTCACGGTCTTGCCGCTGTTGGCGGCTACATCGTCATTCCCGAACTGCTTTTGTTCAGTCCCGTTGCCACTTTCAAAAAGCTGCTCGCACCCGAGCGCAAAATTGCCATGATTGCGGCTGCTCTACTCGCCTACACCATTGCCTTCCCGCCCGTATTTGAAGGACTAGGACGGTTAATTTCGATCGCTCTCATCCTTCCTCATCCCCTTCTCGGACTCATTCTATTCTACGTATTAGCGCTACTAGCCTGCATCCGCTTCCTTGAGCCGTCTTTAATGTCTTTTGTAGTGCTGTTTAACACCCTCATTATGACCACAGTCTATCCTTGGGATAAGTATGTCCTTCCTCTAGCCGTCTTCTTTTGGTATCTAAAATCTCTAGGATTAGAAAATAAGTTCAGCTTGTTCGCAAAAAGTGGTCCAGCAAAAAGTGACTCAGCGAAGAGATCTAGCAAAAAGCTGGCTATAGCGAGTGAGCAAAATTTAAGGCTCTAAGAAAACAAATCTGCGTTCACCTTACCGCTTCATTCTCCAAAAACGGCTTCAACCGTATTTGCGTCTTCCCGGTGCTCGCAGTACCATCGTAACGGCTGTTGATAGATCCATTCACCTCCCGTTATCTTTTGGCCAAGCAACGACTCGACCTTTTGCTCGTAGAACGAGGACTGTGCCCTTCCCGGCAGCAGGCCCAAAGACTGATTCGAGCAGGCGAAGTGAAAATAGGGCAGCAAATTGTCGATAAGCCTGGTACGCCAATTACTACTGATGCCAACATCGAACTCAAGAAAAAGCCGCCCTTTGTTTCTAGAGGTGGTGAAAAGCTAGCCAAGGCGCTCAAAGCCTTTGGCATCGACCCGGCCAACAAAATTTGTCTAGATGGTGGCATCTCTACCGGCGGCTTCACAGACTGCCTTTTACAAGCCGGAGCCAAACAGGTTTACGGCGTTGATGTGGGTTACGGTCAAGTTGCCTGGAAAATTCGGCAAGATCCGCGTGTCGTGCTAAAAGAACGCACCAACATTCGACACTTGTTACCTATCGATCTCTATGCAGACAGCGAACCGGCTCAGCTAGGCGTCATGGATGTCTCATTCATTTCGCTGGCAAAAGTGCTGCCTGCCTTCTGGTCTTTGCTACGAGAACCGCACGAAGTTGTTCTACTAGTTAAACCTCAGTTTGAAGTTGGTCGAGAGAAAATAGGAAAAAAAGGAGTCGTGCGCGATGCAAAAGCTCAAGCTGAAGCAATTTTTCAAGTCGCCCAGTCGGCAGCTCGTCTAGGCTGGTATTATCAAGCGGTTACCTGGTCTGAAACAGTTGGCCCTGCGGGTAATATCGAATATTTGCTGTGGCTGCGTTCAGATAGAAAAGAACAGAATTGGCCTACCCTAGAAGATTTTCATCAAGTTACACAGGCCGCCCGTTTGGCTTTATAGCATTCGCCCGCCTATCGGTCATATTGAAACGCTAACGAGCCATTACTACGCACTTTCTATTACGCTGTTGCCTGTTCTTGTTATAAGCAAGCTGCTAGCCCTACAGCTCAGTTTTTAGCACTATCGTTTTAGCACTATCATTTTAGCACTGTCACAATTCGCAAAAGGTCAAATTTCCTCAAGTCGCTACAGTCGCGCTCGAACAATATCGGCTTGAGTCGTATCTCCTTTGCCTTATAGAATAGATCTTTTTGTCTTTGCATGAACTTTTTCAAGATCTACTTCTAGGCGATCGCGCCCTTGTTCTTCAGACTCATTTGAGCAACGAGCAGGCGACAGCGACGATCGCTTATAAAACGTAAAGGTCTGTGGATAAGGCACCGGCTGATACTGCTCTACGTCAATCAATCCCGTCTCGGCATAGCCAGTAAACAACAAACCATCGGGGCGCAAAACTCGGTTGAGAAAAGAGAAAGTGCGATCACGGGCCATGCGGTCAAAGTAGATCAGCATGTTTCGACAAAACACAATATCGTAAGGCGGCTCATCCATCAAAAGCTGGGCGTCAAGCACGTTGCCCTGGCGAAAAATTACTTTCTCCCGCACAGAATCTTTCAACTTATAGCGGATAGGTCTGCGGTTGCCTAAGTCAGTTTCCAAATCAGTTGGATCGCAAAGCTTGAACCCACTCGCTGAGTCTTGTGCAGGCGCTACTAACGAAAAATACTTGTCATTCTTTCGATAGGTTTGCCGCCTGAACGCATAAGGGCTAAAAACCCCTTTCTCCGCTCTTTCTAGCGCGGCAGTACTCACATCTATCCCATCAATATGAAAGTCGCCTAGCCCTAGGCCCTCTTCTAAAAACGTAATCGCAATCGAGTAGGGTTCTTCCCCCGTAGAGCAAGGCAAACTCAAAACTCTAAGCGGCCTATGCGCCGCGCCAGACGTTCTTTTTTTCCACTAATCATTGATCCATTGCCTTAAAAACACGTAGGATACTCGATTGCGAAAAAAGCTGGTCTCCAACACCACTATCGACTCCACCAAAGCGTCAAACAGCGCGGGCGACGCCTTTAGCTGGGCGCAATAATCACTCAGCTCACTTAGCCCACTTTGGCGCAGTCCTTTCTTTACGGCTCGCAGCACCGCCCGCGACCCTACTGAGTTGGGGTTAAGACCAATCCGCTTGCGCAACAGCTCCTCAATCTCGTTATGGAATACTTCCTCCCGATCCATTGTTAAGCACCCATCCAAGAGAATTCATTAGTCGTAGAAACCGTCTTTGATAGTTTTTCCGACAAGTCTGCCAGCAAATTACCCTGCGCGGCTTCGCCTGACCTGATCTGAGACATTGTTTGCATCAGCATCGACAGAAAAACCCATATCAACCTTGCTTTATGTATCCCTAAGTAGACCCCTCAGTAACAAATTAGCTAGGCCAACGCTCGTTTCTATCGCGTTGGAAAAACCTCGCTAAAGCTTAGATAAAGTAGCAACTCCAATCGAAGAGATATTGCTGCGCGACGCACCTCAAGCATCAATCCTATAGAGGCACTCTAATGCTGGTTAATACAAAAAAAGGAGCTAGCGATAAGCTAACTCCTCAGGTTCATAATTTATTCAAATCACATTAATTCAAAGGCAGCCCACTAAACTTGCAGACCACGACTTGAATTACTTAATCGTGACTTTAGCGCCGGCATCTTCCAAGGTTTTCTTAGCTTCTTCAGCCGCGTCTTTAGCGATCGCTTCCTTCACCGTAATCGGCGCAGACTCAACCATGCCCTTCGCTTCTTTCAAGCCCAGGCCAGTCATCGTACGCACTACCTTCAAGATGGCAATCTTCTTATCGCCAGGCACTTCATCCAACACCACGTCAAACTCAGTTTTTTCTTCTTCAGGTTCAGCGTCAGCACCACCAGCGGCCATCATCATGCCGCCAACCGGAGCTGCTGCACTTACGCCAAAAGCTTCCTCAATTTGAGTTACTAGCTCAGAAGCCTCTAGCAAAGATAGCGTTTTCAGTTTTTCCAAAATTTCGTCAGTAGCTGTAGACATTTTTGTCTCTCCTTAAATTAGTTAATAGTTGACTTAATCTCTCTTGATCCCTTTTGCGGGATAGGCAAAATGCCTGTCCTCTTCTCCAGAGACCTACCCTTCGCCCTTCTCGGCATAAGCCTTGATACCGCGACCAATCGAAGACGGAACTTCTTTGATGCCCAAGGCAAGCTTGGTAGCCACCGCATTGATGCCAATCGCAATTTTTGCGTACAGCTCGTCCTTCGTCGGCAAATCAGCTAACGCCTCAGCGTCCTTTTGACCTAGCAGTTTGCCTTCTAGCACGCCGCCGATTAGCTCAGTCTTTTTCGTATCTTTCTGAAACTTCTTGTACGCCTTAACCGCAGAGCCAATGTCCTCTTTAGTCAGCAGTACTGCCGAAGTTCCCGTTAGCAAAGACTCAAGTGCCTGCCACTGCTCTTGACCATCGATTGCCCGCTTCATCAGCGTGTTCTTCGAGATCTTACAAACGGCGTCAGTCTCTCTCAAGCGGTTGCGCAAATCACCAATTTGAGCGACAGAAAGACCTTTGTAATCAATTACAAAAGCAGATTCCGCCTGACTCAACGTCGCCTTAAGATCTTCAACGATCTCTTTTTTATCTCCTAGCGTTCTTCCCATTCTTTTTCACCTCCTTTTTATTTAGATTTTTACCCTCAACCTTGAATCAAGACCATTAAAAAGCCTCGATCCAAACCAGATCGAGGCAAACGTATCGAAGCGTTGTTGGCACCTGTCCAAACAGCTCGTCAAACGCAACCTCGGTAGGAAATTAAGCGGTGGCTCTATTCAATAACGAAAGGAACCACTGCACCCACTGTCTCTGGCAGCTTTATTCAGTTTTGGGCTTAGATTGTAGCTAAATCGACATCGTTATTAAAAACGGCAGTGAACTTATATCACCCCGGTCGATTAGCTCAAATCGCGCTTAAGCATCATAACCGAAAGCGGGGTCACTAGCTAGCTTCTTGTATTTCATCTAGCTTCAGGTCGCGCAGCGCCTGTACGTCTACCGAAATAGAAGGGCCCATTGTCGATGAAATTGAAACCGTTCGCCAGAAGCGACCCTTCGCACCAGACGGACGATTGCGATCAATTGTCTCCTGCAGTGCCTTCAGGTTCTCCAGAAGATCTGCGGGTTCAAACGACACCTTGCCGAACATCACGTGAACAATGCCCGCTTTATCTGCACGAAACTCAAGCTTACCAGCCTTAAATGCCTGAATCGCATCGCCCAAGTCAAAAGTAACCGTACCGCCTTTAGGTGAGGGCATCAGGCCCCGTGGACCCAGTACACGGCCGAGCTTAGCTACTTTAGGCATCATGTCCGGCGTCGCCACCAGCACGTCAAAGTCCATCATGCCCTTACTAATTTCTTCAATCAGTTCTTCAGAGCCAGACATATCAGCCCCAGCTTCGCTAGCTTCGTTCACCTTCTCGCCGCGAGCGATCACCGCAACTCGCACGTCTTGACCGGTGCCCTTAGGTAGCGCCACCGTCGTACGAATCTGCTGGTCGGTATACTTCGGATCGATGCCGAGGCGAATATGCGCTTCTGCCGACTCGACAAACTTTGCAGTTGCCGTATCTTTGAGCAGCGTGACGGCTTCTAGAGGCTGATAGTCGCGATCGCCATCTATTTTCTCGTACAGCGCTCTCATTCGCTTAGAAACTTTTGCCATTTTCTTTCCGGGGTTCTATAGCGAGGCATTACCCTCTCCCCCAATAATGTTTGTTTACTTAATGTTCAACGAATGCCTAGCGGACTTAACCCGCCACTTCAACGCCCATATTGCGCGCCGTGCCTTCGATAATATTCATCGCCATCTCAATGTCATTTGCATTGAGGTCAGGCATTTTGGTTTCAGCAATTTCCTTTAGCTGAGCGCGGGTGATAGACCCTACCTTCTCAAGCTTAGGATTGCCCGAACCCTTCTCAATCTTCGCCGCCTTCTTGATCAAAACCGAAGCGGGTGGCGTTTTGAGAATAAACGTGAAGCTTCTATCTTCAAAGACAGAAATTTCAACCGGAACAATTAAACCTGCTTTGTCAGACGTTCTGGCGTTGTAGTCCTTACAAAACGCCATGATGTTGACACCATGCTGACCCAAAGCTGGGCCAATTGGTGGGGCAGGGTTCGCTTTGCCAGCGGGAATCGCTAGCTTAATGAGCGCAACTACCTTCTTTGCCATTGATTAACTCTTACTAATGAACTCTTTCTCTCTTGTAAATCGGGCTACTCATAAAGCAAAGCCAAAGACCTACGACTGCGCTCAGCCCTTAGGCAAGTGGCAAACAGTATCGCTCCCGACTTCCCAGCATATCTTGAAAAGTCAGTTCAGCCTAGTACAGACTTCTTCGATTCTTCGAGAAAGCTATGCACTCGCCGACTGTTCTTACTATTCTTGTGCGATCGCAGCTAGCTTTCCTTCTTCACCTGATTAAACTCAAGCTCTACCGGTGTGTCGCGCCCAAAAATAGACAACAGCGCCTTCAGCTTGCTCCGCTCCGGACTCACGTCAATCACTTCGCCTTCAAAGTCCTTAAACGGCCCAGAAAGCACCGTAATCTTATCGCCAGCAGCCATATCGATTTTAACAACCGGAGCCTGCTCTTGAGTCTGCTTAAAGATTCGCTTTACTTCACCAGGACTCAGCGGCATCGGCTTTACGTGGCCGCGTCCGCGCCCCTGCGCCCGCCTCTGCTCCGCACCTACAAAGTTGATGACGTGCGGCGTGTTCTTTACTACCTGCCAGGCATCGTCATCTTCTATCGTCATGCGGATTAGCACGTATCCCGGAAACACCTTCTCATCGACGTTTTGCCGAGTGCCATCTTTGCGCATCTTGACCGCAGGCGTCTGAGGAATTTCTACATCCAAAATAGACGTCGCCAGATCAAAAGTCTTCACGCGCTGCTCTAGCGTCAGCTTTACCTTCTTTTCGCAGCCCGAAGCAACCTGCACGGCATACCATCTAGCCCGTTTCTTTTTCTCCGGCTTTTCTTCCGGCTGTTCCTCATCGTCTTGCAGGTCTTCCTGCTCTTCTGTGTAGTTTGATTCGTCAGTAGTCATAGCTTTAAAAAAACCAGGCTAAAAAACCTGTCTAGACGCCCAGCCAAATAGCTTATCGATGAAGAAAATCAGCGTTGCCGACAGACTCACCATCAAAATAACCGCCGCCGACTCGCTAATAAGCTGCTGCCGGGTTGGCCAGATTACCTTAGTTAACTCTTCTTGAGTGCCCTGCACAAACGCACCCGCACTAAAGCTCTCCGATGAGGAGTCAGAAGAGGCTGTTGGCTTCTTAACTTTGTCCGCTTTGGGTGCTTGCTTTGCGTCCTTTTTGGCCACTGATTTGATCCCTCGCCCTTCAAAAATAAACTAAATAGACTATAGCTAAGCCTAGAATAGCGCTAACTTAACTGCTCTGGCGCTAACTTAACGCCAACCATCTATTATTACTGCCACAAAGCTGCGGCGTATCTGAACATAGACAACACGCTTCTCAATTGAGTTCATCGCGCGACGGAGTTAGCTTAGTACCCCGTACTCGCGAGTGATAGGAACTAACAAACTCAAAAACCAAACAAACTCAAAAACCAGATTCAAGCATCAAGCTCAAAGATAAAAAGCTTCAGATAGCAAACTAGCTCGAAGCGTACACTCAGTCTACTTGAGGGAAACCCTTTAGGTACACTGAGCTTTTTACTTCGAGCAAAGTTCGACACCGAAAAGCACGCCCTGAGGGACTCGAACCCCCGACATTCGGTTTTGGAGACCGACGTTCTACCAACTGAACTAAGGACGCATAGATTAAGAGACTCTCTCGTGAAAGTCTGTCTTTAAGCAGCCCACATAGCAGAATAGCTTCAAGCCTGCCTTTTTGCGAGTAATCCTAATATATCAGAATAGATACATTAGGATAGCTTCGAAGCGAAGACTGTACAACTATATGCTAGAGGGCTAAATGCTACAGGGCTGAGTCGGAAGTCACAAACTTACCACAAACTTACAGAGAGCGGTCGAAGCGCTGCTTGAGGCGAGTGGCCTTACCAATGCGATCGCGCAGGTAGTACAGCTTAGCTCGACGCGCCTTACCTCGACGAATCACTTTGATATCAGCAACTCTTGGCGCATGAATTAAAAATACTCGCTCAACGCCAACCCCTTGAAACACACGGCGAACCGTAATCGTTTCATTAATGCCGCCATTGCGCATTGCAATCACGGTGCCCTCATAGGGCTGGACGCGCTCTTTGCCGCCCTCTACAATTCGCACACCGACGCGAACGGTATCTCCCACATAGATCGTGGGTAAATCGTCTTTAATTTGTTCCGACTCAATAGATCGGATAATAGCTTCAGCGTTCATTACAGCCTTCAAAAGCGCACAGTCTACAAGGATAGAGCATAAGCGAAGGAATGGGAATAGGCAGTTCTTAAGTTGCGTTTTAAGCTAAGAAGGAAAGAACGCTCAAAAGCGACGATAAAGCCCATTCGAGCCGCTAGGATATTAGGTATTACCGCTTTAGCCACTATGAATTTATTGACCAATCTACTGCCTAAAATCTCTTTCCCACCCGCCTTAAAAGTAAAAGCAGGCAGGCGCATAGAGCTAAAGTCTGAATCCGAAATCGAGACTATGCGAGCGGCAGCCAAAATTGTAGCCACAGTGCTCAAAGAAATCAGCGAGATGACCGAAGCCGGAATGACGACCGCCGATTTGGACGATCACGCTGAGAAAAGAATTCGTGAAATGGGCGCAACCCCTAGCTTTAAGGGCTATCACGGGTTCCCGGCGTCTATCTGCGCCAGCGTCAATAACGAGGTAGTTCACGGCATTCCGCGCAGGCGCAAAGTCATCAAAACCGGTGATGTCGTCAAGATAGATACAGGCGCTTATTACGAAGGTTTTCATGGAGACTCCTGCATCACAATTGCCGTGGGCAAAGTAAAGCCCCAGGCGCAAAAGCTGATTGAGGCCGCAGAAGAAGCGCTGTATGCCGGTATCGAGCAGGTAAGAGCGGGCAATACACTATTAGACATTGCCGGTGCAATTGAAGACTCGGTGAAGGCAAATAACTTTTCGGTAGTCGAAGACTTCACCGGCCATGGGGTCGGCAGAAATCTGCACGAAGAGCCTGCCGTCTTCAACTTTCGCACCAAAGATGTTCCCAATGTGACGCTCAAATCTGGAATGACGCTAGCAATAGAGCCGATTTTGAACGAGGGTTCGAAGTTAACGCGAACTTTGAGCGATCGCTGGACAGTCGTGACCCTAGACCGCGCCCTCTCGGCCCAATGGGAACACACCGTGCTGGTTACCGACTCGGGCTACGAAATCCTCACCGACCGCACCAAAGTTTAAAGGTTTAAGACTTGAGATCCGAAAGCCTCACGCAGCTCTTCTCGTCATAATCAATTCCAACCTCAAAGATAAAAGCCTTCGAGAGCCTATCTGCAGGAAAATCTTCGGCGGCTTTAACAGTCGCCACAACCTCCTCGTTAATAGCTTTGTAGCCGGTGCTGCGAGTAAGTTCAGGTTTGCCCGCAATCTCGCCCTGAGAGTCGAACAAAACGCCTATCTCAGCGGGGCTAGGTGGTTGCTCCAAACAAATGCGAAAAGACTGCTCACGATTTTCCGGTGGAGAGAGCTCGCCATCGCGCACAGAAGACTCAATCGGGTAGCTCACCTGAGCAAAATCCTCTACGAACTTAGGCTCCAAACGTCCAACGCCCGTTCCGCTTGCTTGGGCATTGATTTTGTCCGTCCATTTAGACTGGGCCACCGTGGCGCTGCTGTCGTCCGTGCCTTGAGGATCGTAAGCAAGCGCGATCGCCCATCTGTTCATCAAGGCTCTTAGCGAGTCCGGCAGTTGATGAATTGCCGAAGCAATCAATCCTCGGTTAGGCTCAGCAACCTCAGCCGAATTTTCGCTAGCCGAAGTCCTTGTAGTAGGTGGATCAGAAATAGAAGGGCTAGAAATAGACGGATCAGAAATGGACGGATCAGAAGACGAGGAATTGCGATTATTATCGCTTGTCGCTTCTACATCAAGAATCTCTAGGGGCAGCGTAGGCGTCGCAGCCACATCAGCCGGAACAGTAGTAGTAGTAGAAGCCGACGGCGAGTTTCCCGCAGATGCACCAGGATTACCTATTGGCACAGAACGCGTAGCCGCCGCACCAGGAACGGCCGCTGCTAACGGCGCAGAACGCGTAGCCACTCCCGGTGCTAGTGTCGCAGGCGCAGCTCGCCGGGCAGCCGTAGACGACGACAGACTGCCAAAAGTACTGCCTGCAGGAATCAACCCAGTTCCATCGACAGCTACATTCAGATCAGGCACCGGCAGTTGATTCGGCAAAGACGACCGTTCAGCCACAGACGACCGTTCGGCCACAACAGTCTTTTCGGCCACCTCAACTTCAGCCGTCTTAGGGTCTTCTCCTATGGGTAAAAACAAGGCCAGACCGTGTAGACCCAACGCAACTAGAAACAAAGGCCGAATTAATTTGACAAATTTCATAGCGCGAAACTGAAGAAGCTGAATAGATAACTCAAAGCGCAAAAAGACTGATTAGCTCAACCATAGCGAGAATATCAAGCAAACGTTTTGTCGATTAGGCTTCTGTAGTGCCTACAAAGGTTGCCAACTATAATCCGAAATGAGGCTTAAACCTATAAATCTTAAAAATCGCGAATATCTAACAAAAAAGCAATGAAGCATCTATAGCTTCATTGCCTTTCACTGATCAAATTACTCCTGCTAGCAGCAGCGCAAGACTAATGACTCGCCGCCAAATTCGCTGCATCCGGCTTATCGTGAATTGCCAGCTTGTCCATCAGTGTTGCACTCGCTTCATTCATTCCCACTAGCTCCACGTCCGTGCCCTGCGATCGCAGCTTCAGCACTAGCTTATCGATCGCAATCACTGCTGATTGATCCCACAGGTGAGAGTGAGTAAGGTCAATCACCACTTTATCTAAATGCTCGTGCAGATTAAACGCTTCTAGAAAGTTATTAGCAGAGACGAAAAAGAGTTGACCATAAACGTAATAGGTACGCTGCGAATGGTCGGGACTCAGTTCACTTTGAACCGCAATCAGCTTACCGATTTTGCGCGAAAAGGCGATCGCACTTAAAGCAATTCCCACCGCCACACCCAGCGCCAGATTATGCGTAATTACCGTCGTCACTAAGGTCACCAGCATCACCGCCGTCTCGCTCTTAGGCAGCTTTCTAAAGTTCGTCAGCGACCCCCAGTTAAAAGTACTAAAAGACACCATAAACATCACGGCCACTAGCGCCGCCATCGGGATTGAGCTGACCCCTTCGCGGAACAACAGGATAAATGCCAGCAAGAAAATACCCGCGCACAAAGTAGACAGCCGCTGACGCCCACCAGATTTCACATTAATCACCGACTGTCCAATCATGGCGCAGCCAGCCATGCCCCCAAACAGGCCGGTCACCAAATTAGCCATCCCCTGGCCTCTTGCTTCCCGGTTTTTATCGCTGTTGGTATCGGTCATATCGTCCAGTACCGAAGCCGTCAGAAAAGACTCCAACAAACCCACTGCAGATAGCGTTAGCGCCACCGGCAAAATAATTTGCAGCGTATCAAAGTTAAACGGCACGTTAGGTAAGCCAAAGCTAGGCAATCTGCTGGGCAAATCGCCCATATCGCCCACCGTAAACAAGCCCAGGCCCTCAGCCCCGCCCGGACTAAAGTAGGTAAACAGCGTCAGCGCAACAATGGCGACTAGCGGAGAGGGAATCGCCTTGATGACCGGAATGTTCTTCGTTATCGGCGGCAGCAGGTAAATAATGGCCAAACCGGCAGCGACCAAGATATACATCAGCAGCCCCTGCCCTTCAAACTGGACAAGCTGAGCATCAAAAATCAGAATAGCCAGCGCATTCACAAAACCCACCAGCACAGCCCGAGGAATATACTTCATGATGCGGCCAATGCGCAAAGATCCCCAAACAGTCTGCAAGAAGCCCGTCAGTAGCGTCGCTGCTAGCAGATAGTCCAGTCCATTTTCAGGGTTATTTCTCACCAAATCTACCACCAGCAGCGCCATTGCTCCCGTTGCCGCCGACACCATCGCCGGTCTGCCACCTAAAAAAGCAATCGTGACCGCCATCGTAAAAGAGGCATAGAGACCGACCGTAGGATCGACGCCCGCAATGATGGAGAATGCGATCGCCTCAGGAATCAGCGCCAGCGCCACCACCGCACCCGCCAGCGTATCTGCCGGTACATTAGAAAACCAGTCGGCGAAGGTTTCCTGCTGCGGTCTCTGAGATTTATTAGCAATTTTATAAGTCATTTTTTAAACCCGACGTTCGTTTACGTGAAGCCGAAATTAGTCCAAAGCATCATAGCGACCTGTCGTTCCGCTGAGCAGACCTATACTAGATACCGCCGCCGATTTACCATTGAATCTGCATTAAAGAAATCTTAAATATTCACTCGCGAGCGATCGCGCGCTTCCCCCATTGACTATCTCCAACCGCAAAATTTCTCCCTTTAGCTGGCGCTCTATTAAAAGAGAATGGCTGGTTAATCCAAAAGCCGATATCCTTTCTGGCGCAGTTGTGGGCCTTGCCCTTATTCCAGAAGCGATCGCATTCTCCATCATCGCAGGCGTCGATCCCAAAGTCGGCCTCTACGCCTCATTCATCATCGCCGTTATCACCGCATTCCTCGGCGGCAGGCCCGGCTCCATTTCAGCGGCTACCGGCGCGATGGCCCTCTTGATGATCGACCTGGTGAAAGACTACGGCCTGCAATACCTGCTCGCTGCCACCTTTCTCACTGGCATCATCCAGGTCATTTTCGGGCTGCTACAGCTAGGCCCACAAATGAAGTTTGTGCCTCGAGCCGTGATGATCGGCTACATCAACGCCCTGGCCGTCCTGATCTTCCTGGCGCAGCTTCCCCAGCTCACGGACGTGCCGTATATGGTCTACGTCATCACCGCATTGTCACTCGGCATCATCTACATCCTGCCGGTGTTTACCAAAGCCGTACCTTCTCCCCTCGTCGCCCTAGCGGTGATGACTATCGCGGCAATTACGCTAAAGATAGACGTCCCCACCGTAGGCGACATGGGCGAGCTGCCCACCGCTCCGCCTGTATTCGCACTACCTCAAGTCCCCTTCACGCTCGAAACCCTACAGATCATCTTCCCCTATGCCTTTACTTTGGCGCTGGTCGGACTCATCGCTTCCTTTCTAACCGCCTCACTAGTGGACGATTTGACCGATACGCCTAGCGATAAAAACAGAGAGGCGAAGGGACAAGGCATCGCTAATATCGTGACGGCCTTCTTTGGTGGGATGGCGGGATGCGGCATGATTGGCCAATCCGTCATCAACGTTCAATCGGGCGGGCGCGGTCGTCTTTCGACCCTGGCAGCAGGCATATTCCTACTCATCGCCATTCTGTTTTTGCAGGACTGGGTAAGCCAAATGCCGATGGCCGTTCTAGTCGCCGTGATGATTATGGTCTCTATTGGCACCTTCCGCTGGTCGTCGTTTACGAATATGCGCCGCGTCCCTCGCAGTGAGGTGCTGGTCATGCTAACAACGATGTCTGTGATCATTTTTACCCGCAATTTTGCGCTCGGCGTCGGCATTGGCATCGTCATGAGTACGGTGTTCTTTTCTCGCAAAGTGGCGAAGCTGGTATTTGTTGATAAAGTGCTTTCTGAAGATGGCGCTCGCCGCACTTACAACATATCTGGACAAATCTTCTTTGTTTCTCGCGACGAATTTGCCAGCGCGTTCAACTTCACCGACCCTGTAGAGTCCGTGACGATTGACCTGACTAACGCGCATCTATGGGATCAGGGCGCGGTAGAAGTGCTAGATAAAACCGTGCAGAAGTTTCGCCGCCAGGGAATTGAGGTTGAAGTGGTTGGGCTTAACCAGGCTAGCTCGACGCTACTTAGCCGCCTTGCGACAGAAGATGAGCTAGTCACTGGCGCATAGATAGCACATAAATACTGATACTAAACAACAGAACGATAAAAGGATAAAACAAACAATATTATGCCAACTATTCTTCTATGCTCCGACGGCTCTGATTTTGCAGAAGGCATCTATAAGTACGGCGCTTGGTTTGCTCGCCGATTCCAGGCACGTACGCAGGTTCTATTCGTCACTGACATCCGTCAAAAGGCTGTTTCTACTGGCAACCTGAGCGGCAGCCTGGGGCTAGGTGCTTCAGACCAACTGTTAGACAAACTCGTAAACTTAGAGCATGAAAAAGCCAAGCTCAACAAGAAAAGAGCGCGGCTAATTTTGCAAAATGCCGATCAGGTGCTCAAGGCGGAAGGCGTTAGCGAAGTAGAACTGCTGAATCCAACTGGGTTTTTAGTAGACTGCTTCCATGACTTTGAAGCTGATGCCAATATGGTAGTGCTAGGCAAGCGAGGAGAAGCGGCAGAATTTGCCTCAGCGCATTTGGGTGCGAATATCGAGCGCATCGTACGCAGCACTAACAAGCCCTGCCTAGTAACGCCTCAAACATTTGCACCGATAGAGCGCGTTTTGCTGGCTTATGACGATAGTCCGACGGGTAAGCAAATTTTGAAGTTTTTGGCGGATAATGCGCAGGGGCTGAAGGATTTAGAGATTCATATAGCGACAGTGGCGAAGTCGGAGTCGGATGAGGGGAGAGGGCGATCGCTCGCTAAAACACAGGAACAACTTCAGCAATCAGGGCTGACGACGACCACTAGTCTGCTAACTGGCGATCCTGAGAAGGCGATCGCGCAATATATCGAACAGCATCAAATCAGCCTATTGCTGATGGGCGCGTATGGACACAGCCGCATCCGCAATCTCATCATCGGCAGTACAACCATTCAGCTTCTTAGAAGCAGTAAAATTCCAGTGCTTCTGTTCCGTTAGGCAATCGCAGATCACTCACAAGGGCTAGTAATTCACAATCTTGTAGGGAACATCAAAAGCATCCCTATCAAGTATTTTGTTTAGTGCGTCACATTCATTTTCGCTCGGATGCTCGATTGTCAGGATACTTTTACCCGGACAGCGAGATTCTTCTCTAGTAGATAATTGAACAAATCCTGGTGAAACCCGAGTAAGTTCATTAACTATATCCTGGTTTTTATCTAAAAATGCTTGTGTTTCTGCTGCACTCAGCAACGTTGAACAAGGAGGCTCAAAGATGTGATACTGCCCACAAGAAGCATATAGGTATGTATGCAATCCTCTCCCCGCAAGGAAAACAACAGCTACGAATCCGGCAATTCCAACTAATGATCTAGTACTCATAGAACCTATCGTAAAGCAGTTATAGAATAAATGGCCTTTCTGAGCAGCCTCATAGCATGCAGGCGAAAAAGCCTTGCAGATGTTCATTATCATTAGAGATGCTCTCTAGCGTCCCGAGAGCACTCCCTGTCTGACGTAATTTAAGAGAAGCGGCGTTCCGAGAAGGCTCATGTTAAACGAGCAACCACCCTACCAGCTGACACAACTTGAACTACCTCACCGGGATGCAAGTTAGCAATTACTTCAGCAAAATTTTTAGATACGTCCTCAAGCAGTAATTGAGTCATTTCGCGATCGCGCTACGGCGCTGCTTTACGAGTTTTCAATCTAATCTCGATCACAGCGTGCGATCGCTACGTTATCGCTGTTCGAGTGCCTGCGCTACAGATTCAATCTGCTGGCGTAGCTCTTCTTTACTAGGCAAGAAAAGCTGATACCGGAAAGCCAATTTGCCAGGCAGTGTCTGGTAAATTCGTGGGTATGTCCGGTAGGTACAACTAGCGAATAGTTGATGGCTTGGCTAGCCTGCTGCTGAAGAAACTGATGTGTCTGAGTAAGTGTCTGAACTAGGCTATTCAGATTCATTTTTGCGCTCATCTGAGTTCAGATCTAAGGCTGTCTTCTGCATATCCTCACAGCCTATCGCCTTCAGGTACTTGTTGACGATGGATTTTAACTGCTTATCATCTGTCCAAAATTCTTGACAGCCTGACACGATTGCTGCCGATAGATAAATGGCATCTGGCGTCTTCAGCTTGCTTTTCACACGTAGCTGAATAGCTTGGTCAAATGCAGCACGATTAAGCTCTGTCATTTTGCAGGCCGCGAAGAATCGCTCAAGCTGCTGCAAGCTATCCTTGTCATTTTGTTTGGTAGGTACAATCTGCGTTTCTAGCCGCGCCAGCTCACTGCTAAAAATTGAACGTTCGGCCAAGTTTTGTTTAAGAAGCTGCTGCTGAGCCTCAGCTCCCTCGATCAGACTAATAATTATGCAGCTATCTAGGTAAGCTTTTATCACTTTGCTAATCGTCCCAAGACTGACGCTCCTCATCAACACGAGTCTGAATCTCTTCTGGAGTCAATCCACCCTTATAGTTAATTGGCAAATTATTTAGAAATTCTGCCATGCTTCGATCTTTCTCGTCACGAATGTCCGATTCGATCACTTCGTTTTCTACTTCATA
>Ga0115546_1000243_pt1 | contig 38860 bp, 31 predicted proteins | sample COGITO_mtgs_1004_FD_87186 | JGI IMG/M metagenome (GOLD analysis project Ga0115546, IMG submission 87186) | Pelagic marine microbial communities from North Sea - COGITO_mtgs_100413 | ecosystem: Environmental > Aquatic > Marine > Epipelagic | place: Germany:Helgoland, sampling site Kabeltonne...
TGGGCGAACTGCCATCTTTGGGTTTGGGAGAGATTCAAGCCTTGATTACAAGCCGGTTAGGTCGGCCTCCATTGGTAATAGAAGGTACCCCGGGCCGTTTGGTCCAGCGCGTAGCTTGGTGTACCGGCGCAGCCCAGGCCAGTTTTTTGGAAGCGGTAGACGCAGGTGTTGATCTTTTTATTACAGGCGAAGTTTCAGAGCGCACTTATTACGAAGCAAAAGAAACAGGAGTGCATTTTATTGCAGCAGGACATAATGCTACCGAGCGTTTTGGTGTTCAAGCGGTTGGAATTTGGCTGACCCGTAATTTAGAGCTGGAGACTATGTATATTGATATAGAAAATCCAGTATAATATCCGATGTGTGAGCCTAACTAAGCTTAAGACTTTTAACGTTGCAGGATGCTTTTACATAAGGGAATATGGCGAAATTTGGAACTATTCGCTATGGGTGCACGAATCGAAGAAGAAAAATTTCAACAATATCATGACGCCAATACATTGGTAGTGTGGTACTTGGATTTTATTGGTGATCAGCAGCGCTGGCCAAGCGTTATGGATACTTTTCAGATAAAAAGTACAGGCGTTACTCATGTTGGGCGCGCCGTTGATGAAAGTGAGTGTGTTCTTGCTGATGTAAGAGTGAGTCGAAAGCATGCGTCGATCGAAGTTGTTGAGCAAGGTCTAATAGTGACAGATTTAGGCTCCGTTAATGGCACTTTTATTAATGGAGAACGTGTTACTCAGCCAAGCGCATTGTGTGCAGGGGACCGAGTTACTTTTGACCGGTTAAGCTTTCGCGTGAGGCGAAGCTTAAATGTACCTGATCTGCCTTTTGAAGAGGACGCTTTAAAAGGTGTAAGTTTTGCGCGACAGCGGTTAATCCAAGCACGACGAGAGCGGCTTGCTAGCGAGGGCCGAGTCAATGTTGAGATCGACGAGTCGAAAATACCAACGCTGACTCGACCTGTAAAAAGTCGGTACCACTCGTATTTGCCTGTGATTATGGGCAGTTGTGCAGCTATGATTGTTGCGGGTTTAATTGTACTGTTACTTTAAGATGAACCAGCATTAATTGCCGAAGGGTGCTTGAGGATTAATAATCGAGGGACAAAGCGTGCTACCAACTGGATGGTTTATATATATAGGGTTATCATTAACAGTGGGCATTGGGCTCGGTTGTTTGATCGGTCGGCTTTGGTTAAAGACACAAACTTTAAATCGTGACCATGCGCTTAATATAGAACTTAGCCGATTGCAGCAACAGGTTGTGAGTCAGCAAGAGCAGTGGCAAGCTTTGCAACAGGTAGAGCTCGCTCGAAATCGACAAGCTCAGGCCCAACTTGAATCTATGCAAGAAAGATTAAAACAACAAGACGAGATTTTAAATCGGGGGGCAGCTCAATCAAGCGTTTACCAAACTCGGGCGGAAGAGCTGGAAAAGCGCTATTTGGAATCCAAGCAACAGCATTCATCGCTGCTTGAAAAATATGACGAAACTCTTGCAAGGCTTAATGATACTGTCGCTAGCCATGCTCAGATTAAAGCGTCACTTCATGAGCGAGAGCATCATCATCGGCAACAGTTGCAGCAATTTGAAGAACAAAAGACTGCACTTGCAGAGCAGTTTAAGCTATTAGCAAACGATATTCTTGAATCTAAAGTAAAATCTCTTCAGGATACGACAAATATAAGTGTCAGCGCTCTGATCAATCCGTTTCAGCAAAGCATCAATGAGTTTAAAAAAGAGATAAAAGATATTCATCATCGAGAAACGACAGCTCAAGGTGAACTTCGTAAAGAGCTAGAGGTGTTAAAAGAACTAAACTATAAAATTACCGCTGAGGCTCATGAGCTTTCCACTGCGTTGCGTGGCCAAAAAAAATTACAAGGTAACTGGGGCGAGTTGGTGCTTGAAAACGTGCTGGATCGTTCAGGTCTAGTTTTAGGGCAGGATTACAAGCGCGAAGTCTCATTTAATACGGAAGAAGGGCGAGCTCGACCAGATGTAATTGTGTATTTACCTCAGGATAAGCATCTTGTGATTGATGCAAAAGTGTCTTTAAATGCTTACACTCGATTCGTCAATGCGGATGATGAAGTCGAACGTGCAACAGCCTTGAAGAGCCATGTTAAGGCGGTCTCTGAGAGAATTCAAGAGTTAGCTGATAAAGACTATTACAAGCTGCCAGGTCTTAATTCGCCTGACATAGTTTTTATGTTTATTCCCATCGAATCAGCTTTTGTTGAAGCACTCAAAGCTGATGATAGCCTTTTCCAAAAAGCTATTGAAAATAATGTGTTAGTCGCAACACCAACCACATTATTGACCAGTTTGAATATTGTGAGGCAGCTATGGCGTTATGAAGATCAAAATAAGCATACAGCTGTATTGGCGCAAAAAGCAGAGCAGGTCTTTAAAAAACTCAATACTTTTTTAAAGAGCTTTGAAGACGTAAAAAAAGGGCTTAATAAAGCGCAAGAGGCTTATTGCATTGCAGAGGCGCAACTATTAAGCGGTAAAGGTAATCTTGTAAAGCAAGTAGGCGATTTCAAAAATTTAGCACCAGCTATTAAACAGGAGTTGCCGGCTTATTTCACTGAAAAAGCAGCTTTGGAGATTGATTTGATTCGTCACGAGCCGGCAAGTCAAGCTTAAGTTCGATGCAAGGTTGCGTAAACCGCCATCTTCACGCATTATTGTTGCAGTTTGTAGTAGTCTAAGATCACTAATCTAAAGAGAAGGAATATATTTATGTCTATTGAATTACCAGCTTTACCATTTGAGAAAAATGCATTAGAGCCACACATTTCTACGGAAACTATTGAGTACCATTACGGCAAGCATCATCAAGCTTATGTTACAAAACTCAATGCTGCGATTGAAGGTACAGACCTTGCTAACAAAGATTTAGAGTATATTGTGAAAAATTCTAAAGGCGGGTTATTTAACAATGCAGCGCAAGTATGGAACCATAATTTCTATTGGCAGTGTTTGACGCCAGAGCAAAAAGTGCCAAATTCTATTTTGTCTTCCAAGTTACAAGAATCATTCGGCAGCGTTGACGCATTCAAAGACGCTTTTACTGAGTCTGCACTTGGAAATTTTGGGTCTGGTTGGACTTGGTTGGTACAAAATGCTGATAAAAGTTTAGCGATTGTCAATACAGATGATGCCCAAACACCAATTACGCAGGACCAAACGCCCTTACTCACTTGTGATGTCTGGGAGCATGCCTATTATGTCGATTACAGAAATGCGCGCCCGGAATATGTAAAGCATTTTTGGGCACTTGTGAATTGGAACTTTGTAGAGTCTCAACTTGCTGCTTAGATTAGTTAATAATTAATCGAAAAGACGACTGTAAATAAAAAAAAGGCACCAACTGGTGTCTTTTTTTGTTTTTATTGAAAATAACTCGGTAATTATAAGAATTTGCTATTTCGTTTTGTTGTATTTTTCGGTTTAATGGAAGGTCTGTAAATCACTGGCATTTTGCGAGCTTGTGAGCAGTGAATTGAATGGAGTTAGTGTGAATGGCGCTTTTAGTACAAAAATTTGGTGGGACTTCGGTTGGCACCCCTGAACGAATTGCAGCAGTTGCCGATCGAATTGAGAAGCATGCCAAAGCCGGAGATCGACTGGTCATTGTGGTGTCTGCAATGTCTGGAGAAACCAACCGCCTAATGGGCTTAACCAATCAATTTGGCGCGCACCTTAGTGAAAAGCATCGCGACCTTGTGCTTTCCACGGGCGAACAAGTCACTGTTGGATTGCTCTGTCTTGCTTTAGAGGCGAGGGGGATAGAAGCTCAGGGCTTTCTTGGTTGGCAAGTGCCCATACTTACGGATCAAGCTCACGGTAAGGCGCGGATTCAAAATATAGATGCAAGTGCTTTAGAGTCCGCGCTCGAAGCGCAAAAAGTCTGTGTTATCGCTGGCTTTCAAGGAGTTACAGAAAAAAGAGATGTGTCTACCCTTGGTCGAGGTGGTTCCGATACATCAGCTGTTGCCCTGGCAGCGGCGATTGGTGCTGATGAATGTCAAATTTATACAGATGTGGACGGGGTTTATACAACTGATCCACGAGTGGAGCCTAAAGCTCGCAAACTGTCTTCAATTACTTTTGAAGAAATGTTAGAAATGGCAAGTCTTGGCTCAAAAATCTTACAAATTCGCTCAGTAGAGTTTGCAGGAAAATACAAAGTGCCTTTACGGGTGCTTTCAAGTTTTAGTGATGGAGAAGGTACATTGATTAGTTTAGATAATGAAGTGACGTCAATGGAGCAGCCGCTGGTCAGTGGCATTGCATTTAATCGAGATGAAGCCAAGGTGACTATTCGAGGTGTGCCAGATATTCCGGGCGCAGCATATGCGATTTTAGGGCCGGTGGCCGATGCTAATATCGACGTCGATATGATTATTCAAAATATTGCACATGATCGTACTACTGATTTTACGTTTACTGTGCATCGGAACGATTTTGACGCCACAATCGCTATTTTGCAAGAGCGAGCTACGCAGTTGGGTGCTCAAAGTGTTGATGGTACTTGTGATATTTGCAAAGTGTCTATTGTTGGGGTAGGCATGCGCTCCCATACTGGCGTGGCAAGCACAATGTTTAAGTCTTTATCAGATGAAGGGATTAATATACAACTTATATCTACATCAGAAATAAAAGTGTCTGTCGTTATCAACGAAAAGTACTTGGAGTTAGCAGTGCGTGCTCTCCATGGGGCGTTTCAGTTGGATCAGCCGCCAAAAGACCACCAAAGACCGCGAGCAATTGCGCCAGAAAATGTAGATAAAAGTTGAGATTTAGCCAATTTAGCAGTGTGTCTGCAATGTTTTGTAACTAAGGCAATTATTTAGATATTGTTCGCTACCAATATGACATAATTCGGTCATACTTAAAACTGAGAGCGCATAGATTAACTTAGGCGCGTCATTGAAGATGATGGAGTAAGGAGAGCATAGATGTTGATTTTAACCAGAAGGGTTGGGGAAACCATAGTCATAGGGGATGATGTTAAAATCACCGTTTTAGGCGTAAAAGGAAACCAAGTACGAATAGGGGTTAACGCGCCAAAGACAGTCTCAGTGCATCGAGAGGAAATTTTTAATCGAATCCAACAAGAGCAAGGTGGTCAAACTATAGAACCGCTAGCTGATGATTAACCGTAGGCTTCGTTGGAGTCTATTCAAACTAAGTGCTATACCTAAATCCTAAACGCTTTGGGTATACACATAAGCTCGCAAGCTTTCCAACTGCTTCAACCAGCTGTATAAATCAAGCTTTTCTGGCGTCACAAGTGTTCGATTTTTGGCCATGAGTAGTTGTGCAAATTTCAGGCATTTACTTTCGTAAGGCGTTAAAGATTTAGACGCGAAAATCTTCGGTAGGTCTTTCTTTAATTGGGTAGCATTGTATCCCCTTTTATAATAACCATTGTAATTTCTAGGCAGGTCTAAAACATCTTGAAAAAGTATTTTTGAGGTTGGATGTTGACCAGAAATTGAAGAAAAGAGCATGGCACCAAGGCTAAATCTATTATAGGTATCGAAATTGACGCCATGTAACACTTTCCCTTTATAGGCTGCAAACTTTGGCAAAGTGTATTGTGGTGTATTAATTTTCACAGCACCTGCCTCATAAAGGAGATCATCCAGATCTGCTAATCGTTTGCCAATTACATTATTAGGCTTTAGGTCTGGGTGTACTAAATTATGTTGTTCAAGCGTTGTGACTAAATCAATATAAAGTTTGGTTTGTTGGTAGTGATTATGCTGAAATTTGCCAATGTCGCCTCTGGCTCGAATAGTTAAATTTTTAAGTTCAGTGACATGCTCGTCACCTTTAGTTGATAGCTCAGAGAATAGGTAGGCTTTTTGTTTAAAATCTCTAGCGGCAATAGTCTGGCTGAAGCCATCGGCGAGTAAAAATGACCGAGCCACTGTGACGGTTAAAAGTTCTCGAAGTTTTTGGCTGTTATCAAACTCACTATTAGCACGTTTCATGTGCTTTATTTTTTTTGCAGCGCAAATGCGTTGAGTTAAAAGATCAAGTGCAGGTATGACTTTGCCATATCCCCCCGTTCCTAAAATACTTTTAAATTTGCCAGAGAATTGTAGTTGAGTGCGTTTAGTTGGCATCAATACATCTGAATGAATATTCCCTATCGTGTTTTTATCGTGAATATTAGACAAATCGTAGGACTTTAAGAGCTCGTACCAGCGATTATTGATCGCCTTAATAAGCGTGTGATTTAAACCGGTATTTCGTTTATCTAATCTATTAGGGCAGGGCAAAATTTCTGAAAAATCACAGAAGTATTGCTTAATTAAGCCTTTGTGCATAACCTGGATGATTTCTTGTGGAGACTTTTGCCTCAAGCAAATCAAAAGTACAAGATGTTGATTGAATCGATGAGCAATAGTTATTAGCCGTGTTTGCAGGGCTTCTGATCTCTTTCCATTTTTGTATAAAAAATCATGAGTTTTTTGCAGCGCCCGGTGTCCTGGTGTTGTTGACGGTTGAACTGGCGCTGGATCATTCAAGTGTAGTTTTAATAAACTTATGAGTAAATAGTCATCTATTATTTCACGCTGAGCCTCAAAAGTACTTTTCTTTAATTTTGATAAACGATGACTGTCTGGAACTGACCTTAGAGCTTGAGCATAAGCCACCTCAAAGCTCGGTTTAGGCGCAGGTATAGGTTGATATCTACGCTGTGGTGCAGCGGTAGGACAGGATACATCGGCTGAACCTGGGATATCTGTTCGAAAAGACAATAATATGCTAGGGTCTGGCATCAATAGGGTCTCGTTGTTGCAAGATGGCGTGCTGAGATTGTTTAATATAGTAGCATTTTATTTTTTTAAAAGATTCAAAAATTTTGCTTTTTACATTTACATTTTAAATGCTTGGGGCATGCAAGCGAGTAGCGCATTTACTTTTTACTTGATGCGGCTCGGATCAAACGATTCAAGGAATTATTATGCTTTGGCACAAGATTGACGCTGACCTTTTTCGTCCCTTATGCTCCCCTAATAGTGCTGTTTACGCGACCATATTGTGGGCACTATATACGAAAATGGTGGTGCATTGGTTCGATAAAGATGACTGGACACCAAAAGATTGTCGTGATGCTATCCAAAAAACGCTGGCTGAGCAAAGTCAGTCAATAGATTGGACACAAGATAAGCTTGCGTTCGCACAAAGTGATGTCACTGTTGTTGAAGATAGTGATGAAGCTAGTCGAATTTATCGGTACTTTAGATCAGTGGGTTGGCTTCGAGAAATCGAAGAGGTAGGTTATCGTCAGCTCGCCTATATGCCTCAACAGGCCTCTGGCTTGCTCTGCGCGTTTAATGATTTAAGTCGACAAAAAACTGGAAACATTGGTGCTCGATGTCAAAACGTCTATCTGGCGTTGCAACAAGCAGTTGATAATCCCGGTACCAATGCATTGCAAATTGAAATTGCCGCTGATCACGCTCGAGAATTTTGTACTCAGCTAAGCACTATGGCTGCTAGTTGTCGTGAGCTTGCTCATGAGATTTTAGAGGAAACAGCAACGGCAAAAGTGCTCGCGCGATTCTTCGATGACTTTGTCAATGGCCGTCTGCTTGAAGATTATTCGAAATTGAAGAACCGAGATCATCCCTACCGATTTCGAGCCACAACTATTGAGTTAATTCAGCGTACTTTAGCGGATGTAGGTTTGATGGAAGCCTTGGTCCAAGGTTTAATGCCAATTCAAGCAGTATCAGCAACAAAGTTAGCCGATGATAAAGCGCAACATCGACAACAGTTACGACAAAATCTAATCGATATTCATTTATGTTTTCAGCGTATCGACGATATCATGCAAAAAATTGAGCATTATCGAGGCACTATGACGAAGCGCACTCGAGAAGCTTTGCAATATGCAATGACAACCCCTGTCAAGCTAGCGGCAAATATTGATACTGTGATAGGTTTATTGGCAAAAAATGGCGGTTTATATAGCCAACCAAGAATTGCTGTACCGGTTAGTCGTCATACCCACATGGGTGCTCATCGTCACTATCGGCCTCGTACAATTGCGAGTTCTGCGCAAATTTTGCCTCTTGTTAAATCATCTATTCCACAAGAGCAAATTAACTTTAATCAAGCCATGGATTTGTATTACCAAAGAAGAATTGAAGATCATCATCGCTTAAGGGCGTGTATTGAATATAATTTAGGTGACCAGGATCAAATAACCACCGATGATATCGAAATTGGTTCATTAGATGATTTTATGGCTTATCTACAACTTCGTGATTTACTCAATGACGCAGTGCCACCTTCTAGTCCATTTTACACGTTATTAGATGATTTTCAGGTTCGAGCGGTCAAAGGACAAATCACGATAAATACATATTTAATTGCACCAAAATTAACTGTATCTCGTCGGCGAAAGTCTTTTCAGTTTTAGAATTTAAGCATAAAAGGGCGAGTTACTATTTAGGGTTTTTGCTCATCAAAGTTTACAAATCAGGTACAATGCTGCCTCAACTTTAATTTCAGAAAAGGGCAGGTAATGTTACTAGATTTAGAGTCTATATTAAATCAATCCGGTGCAGAAGGGCTGCATGAAAAAGATTTTTCAGCAGCAGCTGGATTATTGTTAAATAAGCAGTTTATTTGGTCTGATGGTTTCGCCCAAAAAAAGAGCTACGACTTGGTGATTCGTTTTTTTGACTACTTTACTGATTTATTTGATGCTTTAAATTATGATTTAGTGCGCGATTATAAGTATGGTTATTGCGGGATCGTCCCATTGCACAGCTCACCGATGATGCGAAAGTTTGACACAATTATTCTACTACTTTTAGCAAAGATGCACGACGAGCAAGCTCGAAAAGCCTGCACCGAGCTTGGTCGTTCCACGCCTTGTGCGGGGGTATTGCTTGACTTGTATGTGCAATTAACAGGTTTAGAAAAACCACCAAGGCAAGAGTTTTTAGCGAGCCTTAAAACCATTGCTCGGCATGGTATTGTTCAAATTGGTGATATTGACGAGCGACTCAATCTACCAAAGATTACAGTTTTTCCAGCTATTGTGCATTTAATCACAGATGATGTGGTGGCAAATCTTGAAGCTTTTGCCATGTCGCAGATGAAAGATTTAGAACATGACAAGGCCAGTGGAGAAGATCATGGATAAGCTGATACATGTTTCGCTGATCAACTGGTATTTGTTTGCTGCGCAAGATATCCCTATTGACGGTGATATTATTTTATTTCGTGGCGCCAATGGCGCTGGCAAGAGTTCGCTTTTAGATGCTTTGCAGGCTTTGTTTGCCGGGGGCGATGAAAACGAATTATTGATGAACGCCGCTAGTAGCGATGGTCGACGCTCAGGCCGGAGCTTACGATCTTATATTTTAGGCATGGTTGCTGATAATAGTGGAGATGATATTATTGAATCTCGACAAGAGGCAAGCTCTTATATTTTGGCGAGTTTCAAACGAGGTCAGCCCTTAGGGCATAAGTCTGATTTTTATTCAATCGGCTTAGGTTTGCATGGAAAAAAATCTGATCAAAAAGTATCAAAACATCGTTTTATAGTGGATGGCCGTGTTTTGACCACGAAAGACGCTGTGACTGAAGAAGGTTATGTGCGACCCTGGAAAACCTTTGAGCGGTGTATATTAGATGAGAAGGGCCAGGTTACCCTGCCTATGACGGCTATCGAGTTTAGACAGCATATTGCTGATGTGATGTCAGCGCCTGGGCTCGATCATAAAATTTCACCCAATGCCATGCTTCGCGCTTTAAAAAAAGGCATTGGTTTCAAAGAGCAAAAGTGTATTTCGCAGTTTACTAAAGAGCATGTTCTGCCGGAAAACTCCATTGATGTTTTGCGAGTGCAAAATGATTATGATGAATATCGCCGAATCTACGATCTGATGGACGGCGCAAAACATCGTCTACAAGTGCTCAACAAAATGATGACTGCTTTTGAGTCGGGAGTGTCCCACTCTCAACAAAGCGTTGTGTGCGATTGGTGTTTTTATCAGATCCAAGTTGAAGTTGCGGTTGATCAGCTCTTAAAACAACAACAGGCATTGCAATGTAGTCAAGAATCCATACTACTTGTACAGACTCAACTTGACCAGCTAGCATTGCACACTTTAGAAGTCCAAAATGCCAGAGACGAAGCGTTCAGTTTTTTTAGACAAAGCGATCACTTTAATGCCACTAAGAGTTATGACGATAAGATCGCTCTGCTGCAAAAGGCAATATTAGAATCAGCTGCCCATTTACGGCAAATACAAACAAAAACTGAGTTTTTTTATGGTGTGCAGACACCTGAAGCACTAAGTCAATCGCTTACGCAAACATTGCAGCAGCAGATAACAGACTTTAAAAGCATAGTGAATATAAAACAGGATTTACTCAATTGCTGGCCTCAAGATAATGGCCATGTTCAATCCATAAACGCTATGTTGTGTAAGTTCGAGCCTCTCACTATTGAACTTGTCAATGAACGTGACGCTTTAAAATCAAAATTAGATCGCGGTCGAGAAAAAGTGGCGCAACTTGAATCTGCTTTAGCTTCAGCTCAGTCTGGCCAAGCTAAATTACACGGCACTACCACAAGGTTGATTGAGCTTTTGGCGAGTGCGGGCATCGACGCTAAACCAGTGTGTGAGCTTGCGAAAATTCTTGATCCTGATTGGCAAATTGGTATAGAGCGATTTTTAGGTGGAAACCGAGAAGCTTTAGTGGTGGATGCTGCTTATTATGAAGATGCACTCAAACTTTATCGTAAAGCCAAGGATCAAGATGAAGCTTTAAGAAGTGTCAAGCTTGTCAACCCTGACAAAGGATTTGGTTTTTCTGGTAAACCTCTGCCTGGCACTGCTGCTGAGCTTATTAGTTCAGAAAATTATGTCGCCGAGCGTTTTTTGAGAGGCTTAGTGCACAATGTATATCTGGTGGATAGTGAGCAGGAGCTTCGTAAGGCTTCAAGGGCAATTACTCGAGATGGTATGGTTGCCGGCAACGGTGCAATTAGCGGTGGCAATCGGTTTCGATGGGTTTTAATGGGCCAAAAAGCTCGTCGTGATCATGCAAATTATTTAATCGAAACTTTAGAGGTAGAAAAAAAAGAGCTGTATCAGCTAGACGCTTTTTTTACGCCTTTCGAGAAATTTAATCAGACTTTTTTTGCACAGATTGACTGGTTAAAGCAGCAGTATGCCTCTATAGGTTTGGTCTTTGATACAAGTCTTGCACAGCAAACAGAGCTAGATAATCTTTTAAAAGTTCGAGCATCAATGGAGATAAACCCCGACACGAAGCTTGAAGCACAATTTGAGCATGCTCACCAAGTGTTGCTACAACACCAGCATGATATTCGCACTCTTGAAATACGACTGGCCAATGAGCAAAAAGATGCCCAAAGGTTATCTGCATCCATGGCCGAGTTTGAGCTATCTTTGGCGCAGAGCAAAGATGTAACAGTACAAATAGAGGCTGATGATTTTTGGTGTGGAACCTTGGCCACTTCAATTTTTTTAAAATTGAAAGAAAGCCAAGAACCAAGTGTTATACAAAGACAAGCGCAAGAAGGCAAGAAAGCCAGCGCTGGATTAGCGCAAAAATCGATTCAAGAAGCACAAGATTTATTGGCCGCGTATTTAGTACAATACGAGCCAGAGGATCGTCAAGAATTTGCGGCGCTCACTTTAGTTGAGCGGATGCAGCGTTGCCAACAACATCGAGATAAAATTCAAGAGACTCAAATGTTGGTGTATCTTGAAGATGCGAAACAAGCTCGTGAAATTATGTTGGACAATTTTCGATTTGAAGTAGTAGCTAAATTGAAGGACGCTTTTGAAACCATTAAAGCGACTTTTACATCTTTGAATAATCAATTGTTTGAGTTGACATTTAACAATACTCAATACCAATTTGTGTACCCATTGGTGGAAACTCAAGTTTTAAAGTCAGTCTATGAATATGTGTGTGCTGCGACCGAGCAAGATAATCAAGAGGTTGGTACATTGTTTGACGATATGAAAGAACACCCAGGCGTTGCAATTATTGAAGGCGTTCTAGTTGATGGCCGTTTAGCCGATATTTCAGATTATCGAAACTTTTTCACTTACGATATTGTGGCGAGTGATCGTATTACAGGTATGAAGCGCTTTTTTAGCGAGCTGCTGCTTAATGGCTCTGGTGGTGAGAAACAAACGCCATTTTATGTTGCGCTAGGTGCATCTTTTATGACCGCTTATCGAATTCAAAAAAATAAAGAGCAGCTGATTGGTGGTGTTGGACTTGCCTTGTTTGACGAGGCCTTTAGTAAGATGGACGGTAATAATGCCCAAACAGCCTTAAGTTTTTTTAAGGATATTGGGCTGCAAGTTATTTTGGCAGCACCGCCTGATAGTGAAGTTAAAGTCGGCCCTTTTGTTGACGCAACTTATACAATTTTACGCTCTGGTGGCCAAGTCTATCTCGATTATAAAAAGTTTACCCCAGCAGGCAAAGCACTTTTAAGAAGTGATGAGCCAGCCCTTGTTTAATTAGGCCGGGGCGCAAACTTGTAAACCCTTTTGTACTTTAGGGCTATCTAAAAATCGATTTAGCCAAGGCATAACATTGGTAAATTGATCAAGCTCTAATATAGATTGAGCATGATAGAACTCACTTAAGCAATGTACCCATGGTGCTATTGCTATGTCGACGATCGTCAATTCATCACTGTGCATGAAGCCGGTTTTAACAAGTTGATTATCTAACACGCCTAATAATCGCTGAGTTTCTTTTGTGTAGCGATCAAGCGGGTATGGATGATCGCAGGTGTCTTTTGCATAGACAAAAAAGTGGCCAAACTGTCCAAACATTGGTCCGATGTGACCAACTTGAAATAAAAGCCATTGCATCATTTTATGTCGATCTAACTCGTTTTTTGGACCAAGTTTTTCTGAGTAGGCTGCAAGGTATAATAATATTTCCACCGATTCCATGAGGGCTAGGGGTTTACCATTATCTCCGGTCGGGTCGACCAACACAGGTATTTTGCCATTTGGGCTCAATTGAATAAAGTCCGGTTGGTGTTGATCACCATTACGAATGTCGATCGTGTGAGAATTATAGTGTAAACCCATTAATTCTAGAGCAATGCTTATTTTTTGGCCATTGGGCGTGGCGAATGAGTATAAGTCAAAAGGTGTAGTGTTCATGGTTTCCTCTGCTAAATTGATAATTTAAATATCTTTATTTTATTGTTAAGCTTGGCAATAAAAGGTGACGAAGATATATCATTTTTTCTGTTAATTAAGTTTTGTGAGGTGCCATACGTTTGTGGATGAGCTAAGGTTGTCAAAATTTGAAAATATATTTCACGATCTTTTCTTAAAGACCGAAAATACCATCTTAGTCAATGGGCTTGCTAATGGTTATAGTGAACCAATTTATCTGCCAGCTCATAATGGCTCGCCTGCGCAAATTGTGTATGCAAATGGATTTGTAACCAGTGCGCTTCATGAAGTTGCCCATTGGTGTCATGCAGGGTTTGAGCGGCGACAGCAAGTGGATTATGGTTATTGGTATGCAGGTGACGAGCGGACTCAGTTAGAGCAGGCCAAGTTTGAGCAGGTTGAGCTAGTCCCCCAAGCCTATGAGTATTTATTAAGCCAAGCGGTTGGTCTTAATTTTTCGCCCAGTCTTGATAATTTTAATGTTGAGATTACGTTAGATCGCGAGTTGTTTTTTGAAAAAATAAAATACACAGCCAAGGCAAAATATATTACTGGTTTATCGCCTCGGCTTAACTTGCTCTTAAACGAGCTACATTACGATTAAGACATAGCCAAAGCTCAAGCTGTAGGTTTGCTAAACGTTAAAACGAAAATGTACAACATCGCCATCGGCTAAGATATAATCCTTACCTTCCAGTCGCCATTTTCCTGCTTCTTTAGCGCCGCTTTCACCTTTGTATTGAACAAAATCGTCATAGGCTGTCACTTCCGCACGAATAAAGCCTTTTTCAAAATCAGTATGTATTACGCCTGCACCTTGAGGTGCAGTGCTACCGATTGGCACTGTCCAGGCACGGACCTCTTTAACACCAGCTGTGAAATAGGTTTGCAATTCCAAAAGCTCGTAACCAGCACGAATCACTCTGTTGAGCCCTGGCTCGCTCATGCCAAGTTCAGTGAGAAATTCTTGTTGCTCGTCTTCGTCTAGATCAACAATTTCTGATTCGATTTTTGCACAGACCGCAATAACCATGGCTTCTTCTGTTTCTGCATAATCTATAACTCTATCGAGTAGTGGATTGTTTTCAAAACCATCTTCCTCAACATTGGCCACATAAAGCGTTGGCTTTAGCGTGAGTAAACCATAGGTCTTTATGTGTTTTTGCTCGTCTGAAGCGAGCTCTAAACGTCGTAAAGGTGTACCGTCGTTCAGCGCTTGTAAGAGGCGATCGAAAACTAATTCAGCATCTTTGGCAATTTTATCGCCAGCCTTTACTTTTTTCTGATTACGAATCTTGGCTTTTTCTAAAGTGTCCATGTCTGCAAGAGCAAGCTCTGTATTGATGGTTTCAATATCATCGATGGGATTAATGCGACCTGCCACATGCACGATATTAGGGTCATCAAAACAGCGAACCACATGGGCAATAGCATTGGTTTCACGAATGGTGCCTAAAAATTTATTACCAAGCCCTTCGCCTTTCGATGCACCTTCAACCAGGCCAGCTATATCGACAAATTCAACGGTAGTCGGGATGGTTTTTTGCGGTTTGACAATGGCTGAGAGTGCATCAAGTCTTGGATCTGGCACTTGTACTATGCCAATATTTGGCTCAATTGTGCAGAATGGGAAATTAGCTGCATCAATGTTTGATTTAGTGAGTGCATTAAATAAAGTAGATTTACCAACGTTTGGAAGGCCAACGATGCCGCACTGTATTGCCATTTTTATGTCCTTAAGTGAGTTGTAATCGCTGCACCGAAATTTTTACTGTGAAGCTCTTGCATAGATTTTTGCCAGTCGCCGGTAACAAGCGCGGGGAGGTATTCAACGCCCAGGTTAATAGCTTGTGAGATGGATATTTGATCATCCGCACTGGCTTTTGATAAAACATAGTCGTGGACTTTACTTTTATGACCCGGATGGCCGATGCCTATTCGCAGCCGATGAAAATCCTTGCGACCCCCGAAACGCTCAATGATATTCCGCAGACCGTTGTGACCGCCATGGCCGCCGCCAGTTTTAAAGCGAATAACCCCAGCGGGTAAATCCAATTCATCATGGGCGACTAAAATATGTTCGAGTTCGATTTTATGAAATTGGCAGAGTGCTAACACTGCTTTGCCGCTAAGGTTCATAAAAGTCAAAGGATTTAGCACTTTTACCCCGTAAGGTCCAAGTTGTAATTGACCAGTATGGCCAAAGAATTTTGTTTGAAGGGTAAGCTGCTCGTTATATTGTTTTGTGGCGTGCTCCACCAGATCAAAACCTACATTATGCCGCGTATTTGCGTATTCCGCACCAGGATTGCCAAGGCCGACGATAAGCTTGATATGTTGCATAGAGAAATATCTTTCGTTCTGTAAGCGAAGCTAAAAATAAAATATGGATTATAAAAAATAAAGATGGATTGATCAACAGGTAGGAAGCCTACCTGTTGTTGCTATAAATTACTCTGCTGCGTCAGAAGCATCTTTACCATCAGCGTCTGCTGCCGCTGCTGCTGCCGCCGCTGCTGCTGCCGCCGCGGCTGCTTCTTCTTCATCTTCTTCAGAAACTTCAGCTTTAGGCGCCATTATCATGATAAGTGCTAAATCATGCTCTGGATCTTGCACGTTAATCACAGTTTCAACACCAGCTGGCATTTTTATTTGTGATAAGTGAATTGAATCGCCAATGTCTAAGTGTGCTGCATCGACTTCAATATATTCAGGCAAATCTTTTGCAAGACATAGAATTTCAACATCATTTGTAAGATGATTAATCGAACCACCATGTTCCTTAACACCAATACATGTTTTTTCGTTGACAAAATGCAAAGGTATTTTCATTGTGATTTTATGAGTCGCGTCAATTCGCAAAAAATCTGCGTGTATAGGCCAGTTGGACACTGGATGACGCTGGATATCACGAAGAACTACTTTTTCACTTTTGCCATCAATAGAAAGCTCAATAATGTGGGCAAAAAATGCTTCATTTTGCAACTGACGAATAAAGTCTTTAGTCACTAAAGAAATTGATTCAGGTTGCTTAGTTGCGCCATACACGATGGCAGGTAGTGCATTGTCAAGTCTTCGTAGGCGGCGGCTCGCACCCTTCCCAAATAGAGTTCTTGAACGTGCTTCTAGAGTAAATGCTGTTGCCATGATTGGTTCTCCTAAAGACACCATTATTTTCATTATAAAAAAGCCAATCTCTACACGAACAGGTGTAGGTGCTTTTCTAGGGTATTGTCAAAAAGACAGACCAGTAAAACTCTGCGACCAAGCTTTACCGCGCAAGAAGTATACCTTGCTTTAAAACGAATAGCGAATACTGTTCTGTTTTAGTCGTGCGTATTTCTAGGGCGTGTTAAGGGATAGCCCAGGTGCCTTGGTAGTCGAACATAGCGCTAATGGATTCTTCGTTGTTAATACGACGAACAGCTTCAGCTAAAAGCGGCGCAATGGATAGGACTCGAATTTTACCAGTTGCGATGATTTTTTCGCTAAGCGGAATAGTGTCAGTCACCACCAACTCGTCTAGATCAGATTCTGCAAGATTTTGCAAGGCAGCGCCGGAGAGAACAGGGTGGGTCGCATAAGCAAGAACTCGTGCTGCCCCGTGTTCTTTAAGTGCAGCAGCAGCTTTGCATAATGTGCCAGCAGTATCTACCATGTCATCAACGATCACGCAGGTTCTGTCTTTAACATCACCAATGATATGCATTACTTGGGAATCATTAGCTTTAGCGCGGCGCTTATCGATAATTGCAAGATCCGAATCATCCAGTTGCTTGGCAACCGCTCGTGCTCGAACAACGCCGCCAACATCTGGAGATACCACTGTAAGTGAATCTCGGTAGGCGCCAAGCGTTTTTTGTATATCAGCCAGCATGAGTGGCGTGCCATACACATTGTCCACCGGAATATCAAAAAAGCCTTGAACTTGATCTGCATGAAGATCAACGGTCAGCACTCGATCAATACCAACAGTGGTAATCATGTCTGCTACAACTTTGGCTGAAATTGCGACTCGCGCGGATCGAACTCGTCGATCTTGGCGAGCATAGCCAAAGTAGGGGATGACTGCAGTAATTCGGCCAGCAGAAGCTCGACGTAAGGCATCGGCCAGCACCAATAGTTCCATTAGGCTATTGTTGGTTGGCGCGCAGGTTGACTGGCAGATGAAGACATCATTACCCCGTACGTTTTCAAGGATCTCAACTGAGGTTTCACCATCAGAGAAAGTGCCAACTACAGCTTCACCTATGGGCACATGCAAGGCTTTCGCCATTTTTTTTGCAAGATCTGGATTAGAGTTACCGGTAAAGAGGACAAGCTTAGACACAAGAATCACCTATTATTTGGGGGTCAATTGATTAATCACGAGTGCGAGATAGTTCGCCCTGATCTCAAGCGAGATGAAGGCCGCGCACAAAAAGTCAGTGCCCAAATGATAGCGACTCTAACTTAAAATAGAAAGGCTCAATTGCAATGATTAGGGTAAACATATCTAAAAGAAATAACCTAAACATGAAAGTGGAAAAAAAAACCAAAAAAACATTTGCAATTTTGCGCTGAATCAGTATTATTACAGCTCAAGACGTTGTTGTCACAGGTATTTTGATCTTTAATAGATCAAGAGCTTGATTCAAGTTTGACTTTATCAAAAGTCAGCGTTTTTGGGCTGTAGCCAAGCGGTAAGGCAACGGGTTTTGATCCCGTCATGCGGAGGTTCGAATCCTCCCAGCCCAGCCATCTTTAATGATGATTTTCGCAGTGTTATATTAAGATTTTCCTCGAAGACCACTTACCCCAATAGTTATGAATCCAAGCGCCAAGATAATGCTCAGTAAAGCGTTTGGGCCAACGTATGCGTATGGCGTTACACCCTGGGTTTTAGCTACATCTACAATCAGGCTTTGTCGGGTTTGCTTTGCAAGACGTTGTTGGACTTGTCCCTGGCTATTAATGACACCAGTGATACCATTATTGGTCGCTCTAATAACAGGTCTCCCAAGCTCTTTAGCTCTGAATTGGGCCATTTGAAAATGCTGTTCTGGGCCATGAGAGTTGCCAAACCAGCCATCATTACTGATTGTTAAAATAGCATCGACCATTTGATTACCCTGCCAAGCTTCTTTGTGTGCAAGTGCCGGAAAAGCAATTTCATAGCAAATCAAAGGTTGAATTAACCAATTATGAGTGGCAAGGCTTGCTTGCTGCTCTGGACCTTTAGTGATGCCGTGTCGAAAGGCTGATAAAAATGGCATCACTGAGATAAGCTGTTCAGCAAAAGGTAAGTACTCGCCAAAAGGCACTAGCTTTTGTTTGTGGTACAAGACGTCATTTGTCTTAGTGGTCGTCAACAAAAGCACTGAGTTTCGAATGATCGCTAAATCGTCTTTGGTTTCGTTTGGAGTGTCTGTTAGGATCCCTGTGATCAGACTTGGGGTTTGATTTTGATTTTGAATCGAATTGACCATCGCTTGGCGCGCTGCTTCTAATACATCCGTGGCTTCCGAATATAGATGCGGTACAGCTGCTTCTGGCCACACAATAATATCCGCGTTTTGTTGCAATGCTTGTTTTGACAGATTTAAGTAATTGCCATTGATCATTGCCGCTTTTTCAGAGTCCCATTTATCACCTTGTTCAATATTGCCTTGAATTAACGCAAATTTAAGGCTCTGGTCTGTGGCTGTGGTCCATTCAAACTGTGAAAAAACAAGATTTGCTAAAGGGATGGCAATCAAAATACTGCAGCTGAGCCATGTAGATGTAAAAGCAGTGTTTCGTACAAGTTTAGCGGCGTAAGCGCTTTTTTTGGCGGCAGATTGCAAACCTATGGCGACGGCTAAGATGCTCCAGAGCCCAATAAGAAAAGAGCTCCCATAGATGCCAACAACAGGAATCCAATGACTGACCAGCCATGATGTAAGCCCGGTATACCCCAAATAGAGCCAGGGAAAGCCAGTAAAAATCCAGGATCGAACCCATTCAAAGCCAACCCAAAGTACAGTGCTTAACAAAGGCGTGCGCCAACCAATAGGGAATCTATGATGAACCCAGCCCAGGCAAGCAAAAAATAAGCCCAAGATGATGCCAAGCAGTGCAGTGGCAAGGCCTGCGCTAAGCGGGCCAGCGGTGGTGTAGTTGGCAAGGCTCACATAGACCCAGCTTACGCCAAAAATATAAACTCCAGCACCATATGCCCAGCCTCGTAAAAAGCCAGATTTATGGCCGAGAATAAATGGAAATAAACCGACCGAAAGCATGCTCAGCCACCAGAGGTTAAACGGCGCTAAACCGAGTGGCAGCAGGCAGCCTAATAAAAAGGCAACGAATAATCCACGCATCATTCTCTAAGCCTATGATCCATACCGCGAGAGGGTTCTGCTTGATCTGTGCTGAGCGATACAATTTTAGCCGGTACGCCAGCAACCGTGGCCCGAGCTGGTACATCCTCTAGCACCACACTGCCAGCCGCAATTTTAGCGCACTCGCCAATAGTGACATTGCCAAGAATTTTTGCACCAACGCCAATAAGTACGCCCCGACCAACTTTAGGATGACGATCGCCAGTTTCTTTACCTGTACCACCAAGTGTGACAGCATGTAAAATAGACACACCATCTGCAACCACTGCTGTTTCACCAATCACAACCCCATGAGCATGATCAAGTAAAATGCCAGAGCCCAGATGAGCGCCAGGATGAATATCAACGCCAAACACAGCTGATTTTCGATTTTGTATCAGTCGGGCTAAAGATTTTCGATTGGCTTTCCACAAGGAGTGGGCAATACGATGGGTTTGCAATGCATGAAAGCCCTTATAATATAAAAACGGTGTCGAAAAAAGATCGCAAGCTGGGTCCCGGTAATAAAAGGCGCATAAGTCAAGACGGCTAGCTTCAATAATCTGTGGATCTTCAAGAAAGACTTTATCAATAATTTCTCGAATTGCAATGGCAGGTAAGGGTTCACAACTCAATGCGTTGGCTAACAAATAGCTAAGAGCAGATGCCATAGAGTTGTGTTTTAAAACGGTTGCATACAAATAACTGGCAATAATTGGTTCTTGACTGGCAATAGGGATAAGTTCTTTGATCAGAATTTGCCAAAGCTCGTCAAGCTTTGGGCCATTTATAGTTTCATTGCATTGTGTTCGCACTGAAAAAGCTCCTTGGGGATTTAGTTTTATGGTCTCAATATACGCCGTGGCTTGAATTTACTCAACTTCTACCTATGATTGGTTAGCGTCATACAATTATTGGATGATTAGTTTAGTGTGTATTTTGCGCGGCTGTCTTTTTTTGACTGCACTCTTTTGGTGTTGTGTGCCATAGGCGAGGGTGTCATGGTGCAAAACAATTGCGCGATAGTTAATCAAAAACACGTTTTTACTGTTAAGCGTTTGATAATAAGCTATTTTTAAGCATATTCTTATGGTGACAAGATTTTAGCCTAATAGATGTAACACTCAAGTCGTGAAAAAATACGCTAAATTAACGGGAATCGTGATGAAGCAATCCACTACAACACGCAGGAGATAAGCGAATGAAATTAGTAAGTGCAGTCGTAAAGCCATTTAAATTAGACGACGTGCGAGAGGCTTTGTCTGATATTGGTGTGCAGGGCATCACAGTGACAGAGGTCAAAGGCTTTGGTCGTCAAAAAGGCCATACCGAGCTTTATCGTGGCGCTGAATATGTGGTTGATTTTTTGCCAAAAGTAAAAATTGAAGTTGCAGTACCAGACAGCCTGCTTGACCAAGTTTTAGAAGCAGTGACTAAAGCGGCACGCACCGGCAAAATTGGTGACGGTAAAGTGTTTGTAACCAATCTGGAGCAGGTTATCCGGATCAGGACTGGCGAAATTGGTGAGAATGCGATTTGATCGTTATTCATTTTTTACGGTGTGCATAGTTCACTTTTATTATCTATTAAACAGGGAATGTCATGGAACAGATTTTTGAATTGCAATACGCACTTGATACCTTTTATTTTTTAGTCTGTGGTGCGCTAGTGATGTGGATGGCAGCCGGTTTTGCCATGCTTGAAGCTGGTTTGGTTCGCTCAAAAAATACCACAGAAATTTTAACGAAAAATGTCGCACTTTTTGCGATTTCATGCACGATGTTTATGATTTGTGGTTATCAAATTATGTATGAAGGTGGCTGGTTTGTCAGCGAAGCATTAAAAGGTGACACGGCCTCCGCTTTAGCTGCCAAGTTAGAAGCAGGTTTTGATGGTGATGCTGTGTATTCAAAAGCATCAGATTTTTTCTTTCAAGTGGTGTTTGTGGCCACTGCTATGTCTATTGTGTCTGGCGCTGTCGCTGAGCGCATGAAACTTTGGGCTTTTTTAGCGTTCGCTGTGGTGATGACTGGTTTTATTTATCCAATGGAAGGCTCTTGGACTTGGAACGGCCAGCCAGTATTTGGTTTGTTCTCGCTTGGTGATGCTGGTTTTGCAGATTTTGCAGGGTCTGGCATCGTTCATTTAGCTGGCGCAACTGCCGCTTTAAGTGGTGTATTATTTCTAGGGCCACGAAAAGGTAAGTATGGTGTCAACGGTGAGCGACGAGCCATTCCCGGTGCAAATTTACCCTTAGCGACGCTTGGTACTTTCATTTTATGGATGGGCTGGTTTGGTTTCAACGGGGGTTCGGTTTTAAAAACCAGTGATATGTCCAGTGCAAATTCAGTCGCACTTGTGTTTTTAAACACCAACGCTGCCGCAGCTGCTGGTGCTTTAGGTGCACTGGCTGTAGCACGTATTAGATTTGGTAAATCAGATCTGACTATGCTGTTAAATGGTGCGTTAGCTGGTTTAGTGGCGATCACTGCAGGGCCAGATACGCCAACCCCCTTGCAAGCGAGTCTCATAGGTTTGGCGGGCGGCATTATTGTGGTGTTTTCAATTTTGGGGCTAGATGCTTTACGTATCGATGATCCAGTTGGTGCTATATCTGTGCACGGTGTTGTTGGTTTATTTGGATTGCTGGTGGTGCCATTGACTAACCCTGAAGTAAAAATGACGGGGCAACTGCTCGGCGCTGTTACTATTTTTGGATGGGTTTTTGTGACCAGTGGAATAGTCTGGTTTGCCTTGAAAAAGACCATGGGTATTCGAGTGTCTGAAGAGGAAGAGTACGCAGGTATGGATGTGTTTGATTGCGGTATGGAAGCTTATCCAGAGTTTACTCGACAAGGGTCTTAACCGCTGGTTCACGTTTTTTGATCATGAATTGATTCGCTGATGTAAGTGGTGGGCCATGCAAGTGGCGTACAATAGTAGGCTTAGGCTTGCCACCACCACTGCGCCACCGGTAAAGTGGCTCATCAAAGGGTTTTCCGCCTTTTTGCCAATGTCTAACTTTAAATCCTCAAAAGCATTATTGATAGAGACTGATGAAATCATACTTTCGCCCAGTGCGTTGAGCGGAATGCCAAGAGTGCTTATGACACCGCCTGTAGCGCCTGCCAAACCCGTCAAAATCGGCACAGCACTCAAGTGAGTGAGTATTTCCACGGGCGACTTTAAATACATATGGTTTGAAAACGGAGAGGTTATTTCTTTATTTGAGTGTAGTTGCGCTTCAATGTCAAAGCTTGTGGGAGTCTGTGGTTGTTTAATATGTTGAGTTTCTAACGGATCTGAGCTGCATCGTCGGCTTAGAAGCTGAATGCCTGCTATTAAGGCATCCACTGCCATACCAACTGTAATTCCACCGATAAAGTGGCTCAAAGCTGTGTTATCTATGCCCTCAAAAACCGTGGTGTCAGTTCTCAATATTTTATCACCAAGCAGCTGAGATAGCATAGTGGCAGTACTAAAGACGCCAATTCCTAAAGGTACAGCAGTATATAAAGCCGCTAATTTTATTGCTTTATTTATAGAGCTATAAGTGCTTGGTGACGAAATTGGGTCTGCTGCTTGGTCTAATCGAGGTTTGGGTGCTGGCTGAGGACAAAAGTATGACCTTTGAGGAGGTTCTGTTAATCCTCGTTGCGGTGCGAGTTCTATTTCGGAAGTATGAACCGCATTAGCTTGATGGCCAGCAAAAATTGGATTTGAGTAAGTCGTCATAGGAATCTCTTGTTATTATCGCTTATAGGTACTGCTTGAAAGTTATGAGGAAGTCATTGTGCTATCTTTGAGAGATTTGTCAAGGGTTTGTCAAGAGAAGGGCAAATGGACAAGGCATAACTTGCCCAGGTTCGATTCAAAACCCCAGCGGCACGCCAGCTTGCACCCACACGACAAGCGTCAAGCTCCATACCACTAAAAAGCCAATGGAGTAGGGCATCATCATAGCCATTATAGTGCCGAGATGGGTGTCTTGTTTATGCTGTTGAGCGTAGGCCAGCACTAGGGCGAAATAGGGCATTAGTGGGGTGATAATATTGGTGCTGCTATCACCTATTCGATAAGCTAGTTGGGTAAGTGCTGGATCAATATCAAGCAGCATAAGCAGAGGCACGAGCACTGGCGCAAGCAATGCCCATTTGGCAGACGAGCTACCAATGCACAAATTAATGGTGGCGGAAAACAACAAGATAACCAGTAGTAACATAATTGGTGGTAAGGACCAACTGGTGAGCAGTGTGGCGCCTTTAATCGCTGCAATAAGTCCAAGCTGGGTCCAGTTAAAATAAGCGACAAATTGCGCGGCAAAGAACATCAGCACCATGTATCCAGCCAGCGCTGCGAATGAGCTTTCAAGGCTCGTTACAACCCAATTGTCTTGCTTAGGAGTTGTCGCTAATCGACCATACACTAGGCCAACAATGGCAAACCCAAGAGTGATAAGCACAACTAATCCAGAGATCGCTTCTTGAAAAGGTAGAAGCTGAATGTAAAAAATGCCGCCAAGCACTAAACAATAGACAAGACCGGCAAGCGTTGCAATTGCAAAAGCTTTACGATCGATTGGTTTTTGCTGCATGCTTTGATTTTTTTTTGCGCTTTGATTTTGTAGTGCTTGATCAGTATCTGTAAGCAGTTCTGTATTGTTGGCTGCTAAATAGGGCTCGACAATTTTATCTGTGAGCAGACCGCCAAGAAAAGTAATGATGAAGGTCGAAGCTACCATAAACCAGTAGTTGCTCGCGGCTGAAATACTCGCTGTAGGCTCAAGAATTTGTGCGGCTTCAGTGGTAATGCCTGCCAGTACAATATCCACAGGGCCTAGCAATAAATTAGCACTGTAGCCGCCGGAGACCCCTGCAAAACCTGCGGCTATACCTGCAAGTGGGTGTTGACCTGCAGTTTTAAACACTAAAGCCGCTAAAGGAATAAGCACCACATAACCGGAGTCTGCCGCAATATTTGACAAGACGCCACAAAACACGATGGCGTAGCTTAAAAGACTTTTTGGGGCCTTATTGGTAATTGTTTGGATGCCTGCAGGCAAATAACCGGAATGATCAGCAATACCAATACCCAGCATAGCCACCAACACTGGTCCCAAGGGGGCGAAGTTCATAAAATTGTGCACAGTATTGGACAGAATATAAAGAAGCCCATCTGGCGAAAGCAAACTCTTGACGGTCAGTAATTCTTGAGTCACAGGGTGAGTTGCTGATAATCCTAAAAACGACAAGCCGTAAGAGCCAGCAATCACAATGCCGCACAAGTAGATAAACACTAATGTGGGGTGAGGTAGTTTACGGCCAATAGATTCAATGGTTGCTAAAAAACTAAGCATGTTAGTCTCCAAGGCCTGCTAGAATTTTGCAGAGCCTGGTGTTCGGGGAAACGGAATTGTGTCCCGCACGTTGTCCATGCCTGTAATATAGCTGACAAGTCGCTCGAAGCCGAGGCCAAACCCACCATGGGGTACAGTGCCAAAGCGTCGAAGGTCTCGATACCACCAGAGTTCCTCTTGCACACCGAGTTTTTTCATTTTAACATCAAGCAAATCTAATCGTTCTTCTCGTTGACTACCACCGATAATTTCACCAAGCCCTGGTACTAGGACATCCATTGCTGCAACAGTTTTTTGATCGTCATTGCGACGCATGTAAAAGGGTTTAATGTCTTCTGGATAGTCGGTTAGAATGACTGGTTTTTTCAGATAAGTTTCAGTAATAAAGCGTTCATGTTCAGAAGCTAGGTCCACTCCCCAGGATACTGGAAACTCAAATTCTTGTTTGGATTGCTCAAGAATATCGACTGCTTGCGTGTAGGTCATGCGATCAAAACCACTGTCAATAATTTGCTGTAGACGAAGAATAGCCGTTGGTTCGATCCGCTGAGCAAAAAAGGCCATGTCTTGTTCACAGCGCTCAAGCACACCCTTGGCGATATAGACCAGCATGTCTTCTGCAAGCTGCTGCAGTTGAGTAAAAGTCCCAAAAGCAAGCTCTGGCTCGATCATCCAAAATTCAGCAAGATGTCGACTAGTATGAGAGTTTTCCGCTCGAAATGTCGGGCCAAAAGTATAAATTTGACCAAGCGCACAAGCCATGGCTTCACCATGCAATTGACCTGATACGGTTAAAAAACTCGGTTGGCCGAAAAAGTCTTCCGACCAATTGACAGCGCCTGTATCTGTAGTGGGCACATTTAATAGATCAAAGTGACTAACTCTCAATAGTTCGCCAGCGCCTTCACAATCTGATGTGGAAATGATAGGCGTGTTGACCCAAAGATAATCTCGCTGATCAAAAAACTGATGTACGAGTTGACTTATTCTATGTCGAACACGGGTAATTGCACCAAAAGCATTGGTTCTAGGCCGTAGGTGAGCTTGGGTTCGAAGAAACTCAAAGGTATGTCTTTTTTTGGAGATAGGGTAGCGTTCTGGGTCATCCACAAAACCATGCACTTCAATTTTGCTCGCTTGTACTTCAACTGCTTGACCCTTGCCTTGTGATTCGACGAGGATACCGGTAGCGGAAATTGAGCAGCCAGCGCCGAGCTTTAAAATATCCGTTTGATAGTTTGATAATTGCTGATCTGCAATAATTTGGATTGAGGCAAAGCACGAGCCATCGTTAATTTCTAAAAATGAAAAACCAGCTTTAGAGTCTCTTCGGGATCGAATCCAACCTTTAATAATAACGTCATCACCAATTGCTGGTATGGCGTTTTGAGTTTGGGTCGAAGCTTGTAACGCATATTGAATCCGGTAGTGCATAGCGAATATCCTTTTTACTCTATGATGACGAGATTAGCCCATATCCACAACAAAATCGTCTGAAATCGCCGGATACGAGTTGGTGCTTGATGCTTCTTCAGGCACATGGGCTACGCCAAAATCGCCACTTAGATAGCTCACAGTAAGGCAAGAGGGGGAGCTGGTTGTCTGCCTATAATTATCTTTTGAATTGAGTTCTGACAAAGGTATGAGATCGGTGGTGAATTGATCGATAGAATCTGGACCTAAACGACGAGACATAGCAACCGCATGCTGTCCTGTACCGAGCAACATTTTACAGAGCCCGTATGTAAGGCCAATAGTATCAATAGAGGTGCGTGCAGTGGATGCTTGGAGCTGTATCGCATTACTGGCAAGAGCGCTAAGACTGTTCATAAGCCTGGTGTTACCTTCACCGGTTGTCATTGAGCCAAGGGCAATTATACTCTGTAGAACGCCCAGACTCGTTCGACCAAGCGCGGCAACCAAGCTGGGTGCAGATAGAGCTAAACAGCCACTGGCTATAGCGCTTTTTACACTGCCATCCACCAAATTATAATGACCAGCAATATGTAGACCGCGCGCCATGTCTTGCTTTTTTGGCTGGGTTGCAAGTAACACTGACTGAGGCTTTTGAGTGGATGGTATTCGAGTCAGCGGCCGGTCAGTTTTAAAAATCAGCTGCTCAGGAGTTGCTTTTCGGCTTTGGAAAAGTGTGTCTTGAAAAGAGTCGGGGTGAATTTGGGAGGATCTATCTTTGGCAAGATAGGCCTCGCCCAGCTGGCCGATATAGAGTCGAACTTGCGCCTCACTCGATCGTAAGTTTAAAAGACTGACGTTAGTGCATTGACCTCGCATGTTCAAACAAACTTGGGCTGTATCATTAGGTGGCACTGCGACTTTGATTTTTTGGAGCGACTCAGTTTGAGCTGCATCAAGACTTGAATGAGCTGATGTAGCATCAAAAGTTGCTTTGTAAGCACCAATAGATGAACCCCGAGGTAAAATAGCGGCCATAGTTAAATCCTGTATCATCCTAGGCATTTTTTTAGCGTTCAGTAAAATCAGACACTAGTGTACCATCTGTCTAAAAAAATGCCTACGGTGAAAACTGGATGATTTAACGAGGATGCTATTTTATAGAAAATCGATTGACTCAACTACAACGCGACCCTAACTGCTGGTCGGTTGCCTAGGGAGTGTTGTAAAATTATTAATCAATGTCGAAGCTTTTACTCCACATGACTGACAACAATGGATCCGTATCGATAGCATCATTGCCGCCATCATCAACAATGGTTGAAAGTACAAAACTAAGCTCTTCTGTTGCGGCGAATGATAAGTCGAGATGAGTATATTCGTCCGCTGTGTCAGAAATAGTGGTACCTAACATAGCGCCAAATTTGTCCATTTCATGACCAAGAGTCACGTAATAAAAGTCACCAGCCGTTTGTTCTCCATGCAAAGCGTCTGCTATTGAGAAGCTAAAGCCACCGTAACCAAGTCCAAGGATGAATTCAGAGACATCGCCATAATCTTCTGAACCAGTGGCGCCAGGGTATTCGTAACTAATTAAGGAGAGGTCATAACTAAAATCGCCAACCTGATTAGCAAAGCCTGCGATGAAATCAACTTCATAGCTACCTGACGGGCCTTCACTACTGGTCCATACTGTGCCGTATAACCCAGTATCATGGGTCCAATCTATTGAACCGGACACTGCTGGGCTACCGCTTGTCGTTAAATTTAAACCTCGAAAGAGATACATATTACTGACCGCAAAGCTTGCAGACACTTCAGCATAGGCTGATGAGTGAGCAGACACGCCCATGCAAAAAACAGCAGCGAGTGCAGAAACAGTACACAGAGTTGAGGTGGCTTTTTTAGGTTGCGTAGCTCGAGGTTGTGTTGTCGATGGTTTTAGTGTCATCATCCTGATATTGTCTCCTGTTATTTTAACCAAATTAGCACTCACTTAAATGCAGTGTGGCTGGATGAAACTGTAGCAACAAATGATAGGTATTCCAGTAAGCGAACTTTAAAGCAAAAATATTGTTTGTTTTTTAAGCAATTCATATTTTTTGTCATTTAAAAGTGCGTTGGCGCTGTTCAAGCTTAGCGGCGAGTTTAAGGTTTTATAGTGTCGTGATATTGGTTGAATACTAGAGAGTGTTAACACTCTCTAGACATTCTCTTTATGAATGGTGTAAAACAGAGTCACGCACGTAAGGTGCATATGGTTTTTAAATTGATCAGTATTATTTTGAGTTCGCTGGGAGGCCGCTATGGCTTTTAAAACCACACGACTGTTTAGTGTTGTATTGGGTGTTGCGTTAATTACACCTACATTAGTTCTTGGCAGCGAAGCCTTAAAAAAAGTGCCAAAGCATCAAAGGCAAAATTCATGGTTTGAGCAGGCCAGAAAAGATTTACATGCTAAGCCTCAGTTTGATCCAAAAATAAAAAAAGCTAAAAATGTAATTCTATTTGTAGGTGATGGCATGAGCGTGGCTACAGTGACTGCCGCTCGTATTTTAGCAGGCCAGCTTCAAGATAAAACAGGTGAGGAAAATGTATTAAGTTTTGAGCGAATGCCGTACACCGGTTTTAGCAAAACCTACAACGTAGATGCTCAAACTGCAGACTCTGCTGGCTCCATCACCGCCATGATGACTGGGGTTAAAACCAATTCAGGCCTGGTTGCTGTTGACGAAAATGCTTTAAAAGGCGCCTGTTCTACTATGAAAGACCATAAATTAGTGTCAATTTTGGAGTTAGCAGAGCTTGCAGGCAAATCGACAGGTATTGTCTCAACCACCCGTGTGACCCATGCAACTCCAGCTGCTACATATGCAAAATCTGTGGATCGATATTGGGAAGTTGACAGCTTAATGCCAAAAGATGCCATTGAAGCTGGTTGCAAGGATATCGCTATGCAGCTCATCGAATTCAAGCAAACACTGCAAGCTTCCTATCCAGATGCAAAAAATATAGACGGTTTAGAAGTGGTTTTAGGTGGTGGCTCGACCTATTTTTTACCCGCTAATAACGGTACTGGATTGCGCAATGATAATCAAAATTTAATTGCACTTTGGCAAAAAAACAATGCTAGAGGTATTTTTGTTAATACTAAAAATGATCTTAACGCTGTGAATGTTAATAAATATTCAGCTTTATTTGGTTTATTCAACGAAACTCATATGTCTTATGAAATCGAGCGAACCCGAGTGCCAAGTCCTGAAGAGCCAAGCTTGACTGAGATGACACATAAGGCCATTTCCTTTTTAAGTAAAGATGATAAAGCCTATTTTTTGATGGTGGAAGCCGGCAGAATTGACCATGCTCATCGCATGGGTAACGCCAAGCGAGCATTGACAGAAACTATAGAATTTTCAAAAGCAATCAAGAAAGCGCTAGAAACTGTAGATTTAAAAGAAACATTAGTTATCGTGACTGCTGATCACGGCAATGTGATGACTATGGCAGGTCACTCGAAACGAGGTAATCCAATACTTGGTAAAGTTATAGAGGTTGATCGCATCAAGCCGTCTTTGGCGTTGGATGGTAAGCCCTACACAACCCTAAGTTATGCAAATGGCATGGGGTTTTTTGATGGTGGTAGTAGTGAGTTAACCAGCTTACGTATGCCATCTATTGGTCGCGCAGATCTCACGAAGGTTGATACCCAAGCCTTAGAGTTTCATCAAGAGGCATTAGTGCCATTAGCGTTAGAAACTCACAGTGGCGAAGATGTGGGTATTTACGCGCAAGGCCCAAATGCTGCATTGGTGTCTGGGGTTAACGAACAAAACCTTTTATTTCATATAATGCAGCAGGCATTATTGCCTTAATGTTGTACTCCCTTGCTTACAAATTCGAGAGCTTTATGTGTGCCTTGAAAATAAAGGCTTGCTTCAAGGCTTCTTGTGGCAAAATAGGTGCTCAATTTTAGTGGGTTTAATTTTGCACCTTGACCGATAATTGATAAATTTGCGAATGTAAGGTCGGCAACGGTACCCAGGCCGGTTGCAACTTTGACAAGTTTTGGGTTGTCCGCTGTGGTTAAACCGGTTAAGCCACAAGTTTCTCGCACCGTGAGGGCTGCCATTGCACCAAGTAATACGTGACGGCCTCTAGCGACAGCTAGCTTTCTGGCGTCAATCCCAAGTGCACCGGTTGCGAGTTGATTATTAGTGGCTATGGCTTGATTAAAAAAACTTGCGCTGCAAAATGAAGCAGCCGTTATATTAACGATCATCTGCTTTTTATCAGTTGAAAGACTTTTCAGTGCTGGTAGAGTATTGACGACGTTGTGTGCTAAGAGTTGGGGTAGTAGTAACGTTAAATTATTGGTGGCTATAGCCCTACAATGTGGCAATAGCTGTTGTGGCAAAAGGCTGCTTAAAATTCGGCTAAGTTGAATGGGCGTGTTGCTTGCAAGACTAATGTTCATGGTTTTTATCGGCGCACATAGGGTTGAGCCCACACCAGCTGCAACGGCGGCTGTCCCAATTGTTTGTAATATTGCTTTCGCTTGCGGATGTTGGTTTAATGTGCGGTCTATTGATTGCTTGAGCATAGGCAGAGCATTGTCCAAATCCGGTAGTTGAATGCTGGTAAAAACTGATGGTTGAATCTTCATGAAAATTTGATCTCCATTTGCGTGATGCACGCAGTTGTGGTTTAAGCGACGTTGGTTTGACAAAATTCTGCTAAGTCTAATGGGTTAAAAATGAATGATAAGTCTAATTGGTCGGTTGTTGCGAGTACAGACTTTATTTGTGCGACCCTTGATCAGGTGCAGTATGTGGGTATAGATGAAGATGATGCTGGTCAAAGGCTTGATAATTTTTTATTTCGTCACTTAAAAAAAGTGCCTAAATCTCGAGTTTATAATTTGCTGCGGCGCGGGGAACTAAGGGTGAATAAGGCTCGAAAAAAGCCAGATTACAAATTACAATTACACGACATCTTACGCATTCCGCCGATTAAAATACAAGCACCAAAAGTGGTGAAGGACACTCAATCTCAAAAGCAATTTCAGGCGAGGCTCGAAGATTGGATATTACATGATGATGCTCGTTTATTGATTATCAATAAGCCACCAGGTTTGGCGGTGCATGGTGGAAGCGGGGTGCATTTGGGCTTGATTGAGCTTATTCGTCAGCATTTTCCTCATGCAAGGCAATGGGAGCTTGTTCATCGCTTAGATCGAGAAACATCCGGCGTGATTATGATTGCTAAAAAGCGCAGTGAGTTGCGATTTTTACACCAGGCGTTTCGAGATAATCAGGTGAAAAAGGAGTACTGGGCTATTTTAATCGGCCAGTTACAGCAAGATCAGATGACGGCTACAGCGCCCTTAAAGAAAAATCAATTAACAGGTGGCGCGCGAATTGTCCGAGTTGATCCACAAGGTCAAAGTGCGACGACTCACTTTGAGGTGTTAAAACGAACTTTAGAGTATTGTTGGGTGCTAGCAAAACCAATTACAGGTCGGACTCATCAGATACGAGTCCATGCACAATCTCTTGGTTGTCCTATTTTAGGTGATGAGAAATACGCTGATCATGCGGACAATCAACAAGGGCGAAAGTCTGGTTACAGCGGTTTGATGCTCCATGCACGACGCCTTACCATTCCGCGAGAAAACGCCGACAATTTATGCGTTGAAGCCGAGCCACCGGCAAATATGCAGCGATTTCTCGACAATTTATCTTAAAAAAACGCTTTGCTCATATGAGTTTTAGTCGATTCACCGTGTTTAGTCGCCAGCGACTGTTGAGGAGTCCATAATTTTGAAACATAATGCACCGCTGGTGATATTTGATTGGGATGGTACACTGGTTGATTCAATTGGTATTATTAGCCAAACATTAGTGGACTCAGCCACAACGCTTGGAGCATCCTTAACACTCAATAGTGCTAAGCAAGTGATAGGTTTAGGCTTGCCGCAAGCTGCTCAAGCTTTATTTCCCAAGCAATCACTAGGCTTTCATCAGCAATTTGTTGCTCAATACAAAGCACTATTTGTCGGTACAGCTTGTGAGCCTATGCCATTTCCGGGCGCCATGGCCTTATTGCAGGAGTTGCACGTCCAAGGTTTTGGCCTAGCTATAGCCACAGGCAAGGCCAGATTTGGTCTGGATAGAGCTTTAAGGGTATCAGGTTTGCAGGACTTTTTTACAAGTACTCGGTGCGCGGACGAAACTAAATCTAAACCTCACCCATTGATGATTTATGAAATACTTGCGGAAATGAACCATAGTCAGCAACCCGTATTTATGGTTGGTGATACAACTCATGATCTTTTCTTGGCACACAATGCGGGTGTTACAGCGGTGGCTATTACCACTGGTGCTCACTCTAAGCAGCAGTTACAACTTGCAAACCCACATTGTCTGTGTGAAAACTTAGATCAAGTGGCTCGCTTTATTCATCGCTCTGTATAAAATTTGCTATAGTCAGTAGGTTCAAGGCTTGATGGATTGTCGCTACCCTTGGTGACAAAGTATTTGCTCGTCTTACCTCACTCTAGAAAGGATTCAAATATGACTTCGACCTCTGAGAATAAATTACTTGAAAAGCTCGTTCTTAAGTTGGCGACAGAGCAAACACGAGCTCGCCGTTGGAGCGTTTTTTTCAAGCTTATTTTTGTGTTTTATTTATTCTTAGTGTTTGGTTTAGCTGCGAAGAGAGTCAACGTGGATAAATCTTTAGAAGCGCAGAAAAGTCATACCGGTATGATACAAATTAACGGCATGATAGGTGAAGGTAAGGGCATGGGCGTTTCTGCAGACCAAGCTGTTATCAGCCTTCGAGCGGCTTTCAAAGAAGAAAATGCCAAGGGCATTTTATTGCGAATTAATAGTCCTGGCGGAACGCCGGTAAATGCTGCCATGATTTACGACGAAATCCTTCGATTAAAAAAAGAATATCCTGAGAAGAAAGTGGTTGCTGCTATTACTGATATGGGCACCTCTGGTGCGTATTATATTGCAGCCGCCGCAGACGAGATCTACGCTAACCGATCAAGTGTTGTTGGCTCTATTGGAGTCATCAGTCCAGGTTTTGGTTTTACCGGTTTAATGGAAAAGTTAGGCGTTGAGCGTCGTATTTTTGCCGCCGGTGACAATAAGGCCATGCTTGACCCCTTTAGTCCCTTAAAAGACAGTCAACAAGAGCATTTTGCAGGTGTATTAAGCGATGTACACACTATGTTTCAAAATGATGTAAAAGCTGGTCGAGGTGATCGTTTAAAGAATAATGATGAAATTTTTAGCGGTCTATTTTGGAGTGGTGTGCAAGCCAAGAAATTGGGGCTCATTGATGGTTTTGAAAGCCCAGGTGGAGTTGCTCGTAATATTTTGAAGTTTGAAACTATTGTGGATTATACAAAATCGCCTGGTGGATTTGAACAAATTCTTGACATGCTCAGTGCGCCGTTATTTAAAATGATGACAAATTTTGAAACGTCTCAGCCACCGGTTATGGCGATTCCAAACGAGGGTTAATGTAATGAACTCAAAAGCGCGACACAGACGGTCATTAAGTACTGCTGCGCTCATATTATCACACACTTTTTCTGTGGTTTTCGCTTGTCTTGCGGCGAGCCAAGCCTTAGCAAATCAGCCGCCTGTTCAAGTGGAAGTGATGCAGGTCAGTGCTCAGAAGGTCCCATTAAAAATAGAGTTGCCGACGGTTTTGTACGGCTCTAAAGAAGTTGAGATAAGAGCTCGCGTTGCTGGCAAAATTGTATCGATCAATTTCAAAGATGGTGACAGCGTAGAGCAAGGTCAGTCTTTATTTATTTTGGATTCTGCTGACTCTGAAGCGAGTCTAGCTCGACTAAAAGCAGATCAAGTAGCGCTACAGGCTCGATTAGATCAAGCCAATCGAGATGTGTCTCGCCTTACTCAATTAAAGTCTCAACGGGCTATTGCACAAAAAGATGTCGACGATGCTCTATCTGCTAAAGCAATTGCCGCTGCGGATATATTGGCAGGTGAAGCAAGAGTTAAAGAAGCTCAGTTGAATATCGAATATGCTCAAGTGAAGGCGCCGGTAAGTGGTACCCTTAGCAGTGCTATGGTCTCTGTCGGGGATTATGTGCAAGGCGCTGCAGACATTTTAGTTGAATTAACCCAAATTGATCCCATCTATGCTCGATTCAGCTTGCCAACTCGAGCTTATCAAGCGATTCAAGCGGAAGCGGCCACTGGAGCATTGATTCTTCCGAAGCAATCAAACTGGCATGCTCGTTTGAAATTTGGCTTTGATCAATTTTATGGTGAAGAAGGTCAGGTTGATTTTATTGATGTGCGAGTCGACCCTACCACGGGCGCACAACGTGGCCGTGCAGTGTTTCCCAATGAAACTGGTGTATTAAACCCTGGGCAGTACTTGCGTATTTTTGTGGAAGGTGCCTATCGACCCGACGCCATCGCTGTACCTCAATCGGCTGTGCTTGATAACGCACAGGGTAAATTTGTCTACCGTTATATAAAGGAAGACAATCATTATTTAGCTCAGCCTCAGCCTGTAACCCTTGGTGAGTGGGTGGTCATCAAGGACAAAAATTATTGGGTGATTCGTAAGGGCCTAGTGCCAGATGATCAGATTATTGTGTCTGGACATGCAAGAATTTTTGCACCGATGACGGTTGTAAAAGCGTTGGGGCCGCTTCAAGTTCAAGGTAAAGATGGTCAGTTGTTACAAGAACAGTCTATTTAGTAAAAAATTTTAAAAGGCCTACTCAATGATTTCTCGTTATTGTATCGAAAGACCTATTTTTGCCATGGTTATCTCGATTTTTATCGTGATGATGGGTTTAGTGGCCTTGCCTCAGTTGCCAATTGCTCAGTATCCAGAAATTGCACCACCTGTGGTGCAAGTAACGGCTGTTTATCCAGGTGCTTCCGCGGAAGTACTAGAGCAAAGCGTTGCGACACCAATTGAAAATGCGCTCAACGGTGTTGAGAATTTAATGTCAATGTCATCAACATCGACCAACTCTGGCGTGGTGAGCATACAGCTTGCGTTTGAGATTGGCAGTGATGTAGATCAAGCGTCGGTCACAGTTAATAATCGAGTCAAACAAGTGGAAGCTCGGCTGCCTGAAGACGTGCGTCGACAGGGCGTTGTTGTTGAAAAAGGCTCTTCAAGCTTTTTACAAGTTCTAGCCTTCTACTCGCCAGATAAATCTATGACTGATCTAGAGACTTCTAATTACGTCACGCTTAGCGTGATTGATCAATTAAAGCGTATTCCTGGTACTACCAACATTCAAATTTTTGGTGCGAAAGATTACGCCATGCGGCTTTGGCTAAAGCCAGATAAGTTAGCTGCGATGCAGGTGTCTGTGCCTGAAGTCTTAGCCGCTGTTCGTGAGCAAAATAGTCAATACGCTGCAGGTAAAGTTGGCGCTACACCAATAGCGGATAATGATCAGCAGCTGGTCTACACAGTGTTAGCGCCAGATCAATTATCCACCCCTGAAGAGTTTGGCAATATAATTATTCGCGCAACACCTGAAGGTGATGTTGTACGGTTACATGATGTTGCACGAGTAGCTCTTGGCAGTAAAGATTATGATTTTGTTGGTCAGTTTAATGGTCAAGCTGCAACTTTAGTTGGTGTCTTTTTACAGTCTGGTGCTAATGCTTTGAGCGTGGCCGAAGAGGTAAACACCACTGTTGAAAAGTTGGCTGAAAGCTTTCCTGAAGGATTAGATTATGGTGTGCCTTATGACACTACTCGATTTATTGAGGTGTCTATAGATGAAGTCATAAAAACGCTGATCGAGGCTATGTTACTGGTCTTTTTGGTCGTGTTTATATTCTTGCAAAATGTACGAGCTACTATTATTCCATGTCTTGCCGTGCCTGTTTCTCTAGTGGGCACTTTTATTGGTATGTATTTTCTTGGCTATTCCATTAATACGTTGACCTTATTTGGTTTGGTTCTCTCTATTGGTATAGTGGTGGACGACGCAATTGTGGTCTTGGAAAACGTGGAACGCATTATGCGTGAGCAAGGTAAAGCGCCAAGAGAAGCCGCAATTCAGGCCATGGAAGAGGTGACAGGGCCGGTGATCGCCATTGTGTTGGTGCTTATTGCAGCTTATATTCCAGTGGCATTTTTAGACGGTTTATCAGGTGAATTATATCGACAATTTGCAATCACCCTTTCTATCGCGGTGAGTTGGTCCTGCGTGGTGGCGCTGGTATTGACGCCAACGCTTTGCGTGTTGATTTTAAAACCTCATACCGAACTAAAGCGAGGCTTTTTTAAATGGTTTAACTCGGCCTTTAACTCAATTACTAAGGGCTATTTAGCCGGTGTCACCATATTTTTGCGTCGAGGATTTGTGCCGCTTGGTTTATTTATAGCCATGTTATTTGTCAGCTACCAACTTTTTACTATGACTCCTGGCTCGCTCGTTCCAGATGAAGATCAAGGCTACTACATTGCTGTTGCTATCTTGCCAGATGGCGCAAGTCTTCAGCGCACAGAAAAAGTCGTAAAAGAAGTAGAAGAGGCTATTCGTTCTAATCCCGCCAACCAAGATATTGTGACTTTTGCGGGTTTTGACTTTCTGGGCAATGGTTATAAAAATAATGTAGCAACCATGTTTGTCACCCAAAAACCTTGGGATGAACGAGAAGTGGATGGTAAAGCTTTAGTCGGTGAATTTTTTGCTAAAACAGCAGGAATCGACGAAGCACTGGTGTTAGCGTTTAATCCACCAGCTATTATGGGGCTTGGTAGTGCTGGTGGTTTTGAAGTGTATATACAAGACCAGGGCCGACAAGGGTCTGAGGCACTGCAAGGTGCTATGGACGCCTTTATGGGTGCAGCCTTTCAAAGCCCAATTCTAGCAGGTGGAGGTGGTCAAGTTTTTTCAAGTTGGCGGCCTAATGCACCTCAGTTAAAGCTTGAGATTGATCGAGAGCAAGCCAAGCTTATGGGCGTTAACATTGGCACTGTATTTCAAACTTTAAATGCCACAATGGGCAGCTACTATGTTAACGATTTTGCCTATCAAGGCCGTTTATGGCAGGTTTTACTGTCTGCTGATCATGAATTTCGCATGTCACCTGATGATATTGACCGTATTCCCGTGCCAAATGGGAATGGTCAAATGATCAGTCTTGCCACATTTGTGGATGTTAAATTTGTTTCAGGTCCAGACACGCTTGAGCGTTTTAACAATGTATTGTCTGTTAAGTTACAAGGCAGTGGTGCGCCTGGTCAGGCATCAAGTGATGTGCTGGCGGAGATTACTCGAATCGGTAATGAAGTCCTGCCAAAAGGTTTTACACTGGCTTGGGCTGGCGCGTCTTTACAGGAAATTAGAAGCGCAGGAAGCTCAAATCTGGCATTTTTCGCGGCTATCTTAATGGTGTTTTTGATTTTGGCAGCACTTTATGAGAAATGGAGCTTACCTTTTAGCATTCTATTGGCCTTGCCTTTCGGAACCTTTGGAGCTTTCTTAGCGATTTATATTTCTGGGCTAACAAACGACGTTTACTTCCAGATTGGCCTTATTACTCTATTAGGGTTGGCTGCTCGAAATGGAATTTTAATCGTAGAGTACGCGCATATTTTAGAAAAACAAGGTCGGTCGCCCTTTGATGCAGCGGTGGAAGCGGCAAGGCTTCGATTTAGGCCAATTTTAATGACCTCGCTCGCGTTTATTTTAGGGGTAATCCCATTGGCCCTTAGCACAGGAGCTGGCGCTGGGGCCAGGCAAAGCGTGGGCATGGGCGTTATGGGCGGTATGTTAGCGGCAACTTTTCTGGCTGTGTTTTTTGTACCGGTGTTTTATTACTGGCTTAGCGCATGGAAGTTAAGCGCGAAAAAAGATTCTATCGGCCATTAAATATTTTGGTGAGGCCTGTAACCAAATCGTTGAAAATTTAAGTCTTTTGAAGGATGCAGTAAATCTAATACGCTTTCTGGCTTTCTAACTTAGCCATCCACTTTTGTAAATTCATATTATTAGGTGATGCATATTGACGATCATCAGCCATTAGACGTTTTGCAAATTGCAGTGCAACTCGATCGTAGGGTGTGAGAGTGCCTCCATTTAATTTGAGTGGTATAATATTTAGAGTACGACTGTCAAATCCTTTTGCAGCAAATTGACCATTTGCAGGTAATTTTAGTTCTGGAGGCAGGTCAGGGTTTGTTGGAAATTGCCCAGTAATTGATTGGAAAATCATAACTCCAAGACTATAGCGGTTAAATGTTTTAAAATCCAAACCGCTAAGTTGATCTGGACTTTTTAATGCTGACGGCATTGTATATGGAGCAGTTTGAGCTCTAATTTTACCGTTTTCCTTAATAATATCGCCCACATCACCAATACGCTCGCCAAAAATATTTTCAGGTTTTAAATCAGGGTGTACGATATTATTGGCTTCTAACTGTGAAACTAAGTGTGTAAAAAGTGACAATTGTCTAAAGTTATGATATTCGAA
>Ga0115546_1000250_pt1 | contig 38230 bp, 35 predicted proteins | sample COGITO_mtgs_1004_FD_87186 | JGI IMG/M metagenome (GOLD analysis project Ga0115546, IMG submission 87186) | Pelagic marine microbial communities from North Sea - COGITO_mtgs_100413 | ecosystem: Environmental > Aquatic > Marine > Epipelagic | place: Germany:Helgoland, sampling site Kabeltonne...
GCACTCCTGCGCCCCCGTCGCGTTCATCTCCTCACGCACCACGTTAGAAATTTTATTTAATACTCGCAGCAGCAGCGGTAGATACGCATAAAGCCCACTAGAAATGCGACGTATATAGCCCGCCCGCAGCAAAAGCTTATGGCTAGGAATTTCTGCCTCCGCCGGATCTTCTCGCAGCGTGACAAAAAGCATCTGAGACAGTCGCATAAGCCTGGGCTTCCCTTTATAGCTAAATACTGAAAACATCAGTCTAGAGCATCAGGTTACAAGAAGTGGGCGATCGCACAGTGTAGCCAGCAAAATAGACCATCTCCATCGAGCAAAGCCCAACGCAAAAACAGAACAAAGAAGTATCGAGCGTGTTAACGACACGGCTCGTACGAAGAACTAAGTCAGAAGGAACTTGAAATAGCGATCGCAAAGCAGAAGATTAATAGCCGATAGAAAGATCTAAACAACTGGTTAGGGCAACTGAAACCTCTATAGGCAGACACTATTAATGTAGTAACAAGCATCAACTAAAATCGAGAATACGAAATATTCTGTTAACTTTGTATCCTTATGTTAAGAACTTTCGCTCACTAAAAGTATCCGAGCTAATTAGTCTAGAAAGAAGTCTAAAAATATTCTCACTCTCAGCAATCAAGAAGTGTGAGAAGAGCACATATGCATTCCTAGACGACAGAAGAAGGTCAACGTAGATCTAGCTAGGAAATGTCCCTAAGCAGTTCGAATATATTCTGTATAGCTGTCTGATACCAGTATCTTCAGGCCACATTTTCGGCGAAATCGATACCGTAAGGAATCGACTTATACCAACCAAGAGAGCCTCAGCGTAGCCGGTCAAATCGCAATTCTTGATTTCTATTTGTAGCAACACAAACCTCGCTCTAGCCAAATGAGAATTAAGCCTTGCAGAGAACATTTAGAAATTATTCGTAGCCAAATAGCAGCCAAGTCGAAAGTTTTTTTCCTAAAGCACTTGTTTTAGTGGCCGCCTATATATTTAGATATCTGTAGGAACTTGGATATAACTTTCGACAGCCGTTCTCCTTCATTTAGAGATTGGTTGTCCCTAAAAGCAGACTTTGAATCAACGGGTAGGGAGAATTCATCTCTATCGAAGTTTTGCTAAAACTTTTTACCGCTATCTAGCCTTATCGCGCGCTAGCCATTCTCTAGCCGTTATTTAGTCGCTAAATGAGTAGCTAAATTGCGAAACATTGCCAACGCCAGCTAACTGCGCTTCGCCACGGGTGCACTACCCATTATTTTTCTACCCCCTATCAATTCTGCTACCCCCATTTACAAACGCTCAAGCTTATCGTTCTGCCATCTGAACACGCACTTTCCTTACATATCCCATTTCAGGCCACCCCTAACAACAACTTTTTTAAAATCGCTCAGTGAGTAAGCCAAGTTTTTTAATTCTCATCGCCGAAGACGACAACCGCACCCGACATGCGCTAGTCACCAGTATTAGTGCAGCTGGCTATCAAGTCATCGCTGCTGCTGATGGGCAAGCTGCGCTAGATAGCTTTAATGCTGCTGCTGGCACTATAGACCTCGTTATTTTAGATGTGCTGATGCCGCGTATGAACGGGTTGCAAGTTTGCCAAGCTATCCGCCAAATCTCAGACGTGCCCATCATCATTGCAACCGTATTAGGCAGCTCTGCCGATCGAGTCACCGGTCTAGAAATGGGCGCTAACGACTACATTGTTAAGCCCTTCTCTACAAAAGAGCTAATCGCTCGCATCCGTTCAATCCTAAGGCGGGTTCCTAGTCCTAACGCTGAAAACCCGGCCCGTAGTGAGAGTGAAAGCCAAAGCCCTCATCAAATGCCCAGCAGTCAGATCATCAAGATCGGTCAGATCACAATCGACCCTAGCACCCGAAAAGCCTACCGAGGAAGTCATCAACTCCGCCTCACCGAGATAGAGTTTAGGCTCATAGAGCTCTTAGCAAACAGACCTGGCTACATTTTCTCGCGCGGAGAAATTCTTCATGCGCTTTGGGGCTACGACGTTAGCAGCGCAGCCGATACTAAAACCGTAGATGTACATATCTCGCGGCTACGAATCAAGCTTAGCGACCACACCAAAGATCCTAAGTTCATCGTTACAATTAGAGGTCGCGGATATATGTTCTTGGTTCAAAAGGAAGAGCAGTAGAAGCAAAAAGCGCGATCGCCTTTATGAAATACAAAGCCAAGACAAAAGCCAAGATCGAAAAGTCACGGCAGCCAAAGCCAGCAGCCTACTTCAACACATTCGAGATCAACCCAACCAGAGCGCCCGTCGCCTTCATATAGTCCGAAGTTTGCAAAAACAGCATCTGCCCTCGACGACCCGCCGACACCGCAATGCGCTCGTATACCTGCGCCCACTCATCTAAAAAAATGGGATAGGTCTTTTTACAAGCCAACGCCGTCACCCCGCCACGAACATATCCGGTTAAAGGCTGAACCCGCTTGAGCGCCACCGTCTCCACCTTGCGATCGCCACTGACGCTAGCCAACGCCTTCAGATCTAGCTGATAGCTGCCTGGAATAACCGCTAGCGCCACGCCAGTGCGATCGCCCTCTACCACCAAAGTCTTAAACACCTGATCGGCAGGCAATCCTAACTTTTGAGCCGTCGAAGTTGCACTCAAGTCTGCAAGATCGACATCATAAGTCAACTGCTCGTAGTCAACCTGTAGTGAATCTAAAAAACGTGCCGCATTCGTCTTCATCGCGCGCTAAGAACCCAAGTCTTAATACTAAAGATTCACGATACTGGCATCTATACATCCCTGACAAACGCCATTAACTCTCATCAACTAGGACGTCACTCGAGGAATATCTAACTTGCCCGTGCAGTAGCGATCGCGTCCTTCGTACTTAGCCTGGTAAAGCCCTTGATCGGCGGCAGCCACCAGCATATCCGGATGGCCATTCTCAGTCGAAGTCACCACTGAAATGCCCAAACTCAGCGTAATGCACTTACTAACACCAGATTGCCTATGGGGAATATCGAGCTGCTGAATTTCTTCTTGAATGCCCTTAGCCACTTGCTGTACGCCATCCGCATCTGTGTTTGGCAAAACAACCGCAAACTCCTCACCACCATAGCGAGCGACTAAATCTGTGCTCCGCTTCACCGCCCGCTCTATGGCCTGAGCCACCCGACGCAAGCAAACATCGCCCGCCTGATGGCCATAAGTGTCGTTAAAGCTCTTAAAATAATCGATATCGCACAAAATCAGCGCCAGAGAAGACCGTCCAGAGCCAACATTCTGCCATTCTTGCGTTAAGTAGCTGTCAAAAGACCGGCGATTGGCAACCTGCGTCAGCCCATCCATACTAGCCAGTCGAGCTAGCTCCCGGTTAAACTCCTGAAGCGCGACCTCAGCGTGCTTACGCTTGGTAATATCAGTAGCCGTCCCAAAAATCTGAGTTGGCTGTCCGTCCGCACCCCGCTGAAAAACCGTTTCACGGCACAGCAGCCACCGCCAGTTACCCTGACGATGCCGAAAACGGTACTCATTTTCAACCACTTCACCGTCATTAATCGCAGACAGCTTCTGGCGCTCTAAGATCATCAGCGCCTTTTCATCTGCGTGCACCAGTTTCTCTAAATACCGTGTTCCCAGCTTCTGAATCTCGTAAGCCTCATAGCCCAAGACATTCACAATCCAGCGGCTAATATAAATATTGCGGCCATCCACAAATTCATCCACGTACAGAATATTGGTACTCGCATCAATAATGCCTTGGATAAAGCGCTGGCTCTCTTGCCAGGCTTGTTCTGCTTGCTCGCGCTCAATCGTTTCTCGCTTCAGATAAAAATTTTGCTTATCTAGCGTAGATGAGAGTGCCGTTTGGGCAACAGAATCTACCGCCGCCGCTGTCAGCAAGCCCACCGAGAGCATCATTGACTTCTCTAAAGCGCTCCAGCTCTGAGCCTGAACCCGCTCGCACCATAAAATGCCAACCGCCTTTCCCCGACTGCGCACCATCACCTCTAGAAAAGCACCAGGCGCACAGCAAATCAACTTTTTTTCGACCAAGCAGTCAAGCGGAGACACCCCACCAGAGGTCGCCAGAGCAACATCTTCAACCGCCAGCTCAGCGCGACCTGCCAACGTCTCATCCGCAATTAAACCGGTTCCGGCTAGGTAAGAAGCACAAACTTCCTCAGCGATCGCCTCACCCTGAACATGCCGATTCTGCCTGCTATCGTAACGATCAACTAGCCGTAATTCTGCGTTCTCAAACTGCCACAGGCTCACTCGGTCTAGATGTAGCATTGCAGCCGTCGAAGCCGTAATGATTTGTGCCGCCGCCGCCAAATTTCCGCTATAAAGCAGCGGATGTGCACAGAGCGATTGCAAGATTTTCTGCTCTGTTGTCCGATCACAAGCAGTCGGAGCGTCAGAAGAAGCAGTATTAGTCAAGGCGACCGTTTGTTTGATAGCAGTATCTGCTGGCATTTCATTAACTTGCACGGCAACCCGTTCACTATGCGTCATGTTGCTATCAGCCACTGCGCGAACGCTACCTAAAAGATGGCTTTCACAAAGATCAGCCGCCGACCGTGGAACAGATTGCTTTGAGAGAATTGACATTCTATTAATTAAAAAGCAACCATGCTCAGCGCTAGTTTTCTTAATCGTTAGGATTCCCGTAGCTAGCTACAAACGTTCAATACCGCCGCTGCCGCCAACTTAGGAATCTCAAGCGTGAAGATAGTTTTGCCGTCTTCGCTTTGAGGGTATTCCAGGCTTCCTTTAGGCAAGCCAACCACAGTTTGATAGCTAATGGCTCATCCCATTCTCGCGCCCTAACCAATCGGCTTAGTCGTCAAAGATAGATCGAACGTGCACTTTCTGCTAGGACTCAAAATCGGCGGGCCGTTGTTAGTAATTCGGGCGACAACAGAGTCAGCCGTTTGATAGCTCTGCAGAACAATTTGACAAACTCGATCGGTCGTAATAGCGCTATCTATCTGCATCTAAATCTACAATCTGCCGCTGCACTAGCAGATGATTTAGATAAGTACCTAGCGCTTCGTCCTCAAAAAAGGTAAATAGCGCTGCCGCTATGGCATTCCGGCCCGTAATTACTCACTCAGCATCTTACTCCACCATTGCTAGAGGAGAACTTTGTACGAGCAGGACTACAGAAACTTACGAGGAAATCTAACCCGTAGATGACTCAAAACTACTCAAAAATATTGCCAAAAAAGTTAATGGTCTCTCTCAACGCCGCAATAAACGTATCTATCTCGGCCGGTGTGTTGTAAAAGTACAGGCTAGCTCTAGCCGTAGAATTTACGCCTAATAAGTGATGCAATGGCTGCGTACAGTGATGCCCTGAACGAATAGCAACGCCTGACTGATCTAAAAATGTAGACAAATCTTGGGCATGAAGGCCTTCAACGGTAAAAGTAGCGATCGCCGCTCGTCCTGTCCCATCTGCCTGCGGCTTTGGCCCATACAGCTTAACCTTTGGCACCTGAGTAATCTGCTCGTACAAGTAAGCCGTTAGCTGATGTTCGTACTCAGAAATCCGATCTATACCAATTTTATTAAGATAATCAACCGCTGCGCCTAAAACAACCGCTTCACAGATAGCGGGCGTCCCAGCCTCAAACTTGTGAGGCAGCTCAGCATAGGTAGACTGGGTTAAGCCCACGTCCTGAATCATTTCGCCACCCCCCAAAAACGGCGGCATTGCCTTTAGCACATCCAACTTACCGTACAAAAAGCCTGCGCCCGTTGGCCCACACATTTTATGACCAGAAGCGACCAGCCAATCGCAGCCAATTGCCTGCACGTCCACGCGCATATGTGGCACACTCTGGCAGGCATCGATTAAGACCTTCGCACCGTACTGCTGCGCAGCTTCTACCACCTCAGCTACCGGATTAACGCAGCCCAGCGTATTCGAGACGTGGTTAACGGCGACTATCTTTGTTCTATTCCCTAAAAGCTGTCGATAGGCAGAAATATCAAATTCTTGAGAATCCGTTAGCGGCACATGCTTTAGCACCGCGCCAGTACGCTGTGCGATTATTTGCCAGGGCACCAGGTTACTGTGATGCTCCATCACCGAAAGCAGGATCTCATCGCCCTTTTCCAGGTTGCTTAGGCCCCAAGCGTAGGCCACTAGGTTAATAGCCTCACTCGCGTTACGGGTAAAGACGATCTCATCGCGAGAAGCTGCGTTGATAAAGTCAGCAACTTTATCACGAGCACCCTCATAAGCCTCGGTCGCTCGCCCGCTTAGCGTATGGACACCTCTGTGAACGTTAGCATTATCGAATTCGTAGTAATGCACCATCGCATCAATCACAGACTTCGGCTTCTGAGAGGTTGCCGCGTTGTCCAAGTAGACCAGCGGCTTGCCGTTGATTTCTTGGTGAAGGATAGGAAAGTCTGCGCGAACTTCGTCTGCTAAAGATGAAGTGGATGAAAGATCCGTAGGAGAAGGAATACTATGGGCAGTTAGTGTCATAACTAGACCGAGAAAAGGATTTACAAGCAGCCGGTCAAAAAAATATTTAGAAAGGGTATACCGAACAGAAAATCTAACGAGTCCAGGCAGAGATGCGATCACCCAGCTTTTCTCTTAAAGGCGCAACAGAAATCTTTTCTACAATCTCCATAGCGAACCCGTAAAGCAACAGCCGCTGTGCCTGCGCTGCCGAGATGCCGCGACTTTGTAAGTAGAACACTTCGTCTGCCTGTAGCTGGCTAACCGTTGCCCCATGAGCGCACTTCACATCGTCCGCGACAATATCTAGCTCGGGCTTAGTATCTATCCTCGCTTTACTAGAGAGCAGCAGGTTTCGATTAAGCTGCGAAGCGTTTGTGAGCTGCGCGTTTCGAGCCACATAAACTCGGCCGTTAAACACCGCATGAGCGCGATCGTCCACTACGTTTTTCTGAATCTGCGTAGCGCTACCATGCGGATAGGTCAGCGTCAGCAGACTGTGAGTATCCGCCAACTGCTGATTACTCAGTGCGCTCAGTCCATAAAGGTGCGTATCGGTTTGAGGGCCTGCTTGGTACACTTCTAGGTGATGACGAGAGAGCTGCCCGCCTAAATCTAGAGCGGTGCACTGATAGCGACTGTTAGCAGATTGTGAAACCGCCGTTTTTGCAATATGAAAGGTTTGATCGCCCTCATCTTGCAGGCGAATATGATTTACCCGCGCCCCTTCTTCCAGCCAAATTTCGGTCACGCTGTTGTTGCAGCGCGGCTGCTCGTCATCGCCCCAAAAAGACTCAACTAACGTAAGCTCGGCATGGCGCTCGGCCATTACTAACGTGCGCAGATGAGCGATTGCTCCATCTTGAGAACCGTGAGCAATACAAATAGGGGCATCAACCGCTGTCTCAGCGCCTACCCACACCACCATCACATCGGCAAACCCCACCGTGTTCAACGCCGTAAATACTTCAGAGCCGCCTTGAACTTGAGCGAGCTTACTTGCGATCGCAGCGCCAACCTTTTGGCTATAGGCAGGGTTACCTAGCAGCACAGATAGCGGCGCAATCACAACCCCTTCGAGCTGCTTCTCTGTTGCAGAAAGCTCGGCGTCGTAATAACCGTTAACGGTTACCAGGAAATGCTCGCTCGCCAGCGGCACAGCGTTCTGAACAACTGATGACGAAGCCTTTGTCGGTTTTGCTCGCTCTAACGGCAGCGCCAGCAAATCAGTCAGATCGGTGAACCGCCATTCTTCATCTTTGCCATGGGGAAAGGTGCGATCGCTCACTAAGCCCAAAGCCCGCTCACGTAGAGGCTTCAGTCCTAAACCAGACTCATCCGCTGCGGCCTTCGCCTGCCCAGTCAAATGCTTAAGGTAAGCTTCTCGGCGAGCCGCAGCCGTCGAGCCACTTGCCAATTTTTCCTCAGCCAAATTATTTGTCAGCGGCTCCACCGAGCCTACCGTCGCGTCCATTCTGTTGCTCATCCTAGGCCACCGCCTGCTGCTCAGCCGTAATCCAGTCGTACCCACGAGACTCTAAATCCTGAGCTAGTTCCTTACCGCCCGTCTTCACAATCTGCCCCTGCGACATCACATGCACATAGTCCGGCACGATATAGTTCAACAACCGCTGATAGTGAGTAATCAAAACTGTCGCATTCTGGTCGTTGCTCAGTTGGTTCACACCGCTTGAAACAGTCTTCAACGCGTCGATATCTAATCCCGAGTCCGTCTCATCCAAAATGGCCAGCGTAGGCTCTAACAGCGCCATCTGAAGGATTTCATTTCGCTTCTTCTCGCCGCCCGAGAAGCCTTCGTTCACGCTGCGATCTAAAAAGCTTACGTCCATTTCGACAATCTCAGAGCGCTCTTCTACTAGCTCGTCAAAATCGAACACGTCTATTTCTTCTTCGCCGTTGGCCTTGCGATGAGCGTTGTAAGCCACTCGCAAAAAGTCGCGGTTGCTAACACCCGGAATTTCCAATGGATACTGAAAGGCCAAAAACACGCCTGTGTTCGCTCTCTCATGAGGCTCTAGATCTAAAAGGTTGCTTCCTTTAAAGATGACTTCTCCAGAAGTAACTTCGTAGTCTGGGTGACCAGCAAGCACCTTCGAAAAAGTACTTTTTCCCGAACCATTCAGGCCCATAATGGCGTGAATTTCACCCGCCTTTACCTCAAAGTTCACGCCTTTGAGAATCTCTGTACCCTCAACGCTAGCGTGAAGATTGCGAACAGAAAGAATAGTTTCAGCCTTCTCATTAATCATTTAATCACTCTCCTAAAACCAGTTCTCCTTAAGCCGTTCTTCTTATCCAACAGAATTCTCTAGCTTGAGGCTTAGCAGCTTGTCAGCTTCAGCCGCAAACTCCATTGGTAGCTCATTGAACACGTCACGGCAAAAGCCGCTGATTATCATCGAAACCGCGTCCTCTGGAGAAATCCCTCGCTGCGCAAAGTAAAACAACTGGTCTTCACCAATCTTGGAAGTAGAGGCTTCATGCTCTACTTGAGCCGAACTATTTTGCACCTGAATGTACGGAAACGTATTGGCGTTAGACGTATCGCCTAGCAACATAGAGTCGCACTGCGAATAGTTGCGAGCACCCTCTGCCTTCGGATTAACCTGCACCAAACCTCGGTAGCTATTTTTAGACTTACCCGCCGAGATTCCTTTAGAAATAATCGTGCTGCGCGTGTTATTGCCTACGTGCACCATCTTGGTGCCTGTATCAGCCTGCTGACGGTGGTTCGTTAGCGCGACAGAATAAAACTCACCGACGGAATTATCGCCCACCAAAACACAGCTAGGATACTTCCAGGTAATTGCTGATCCTGTTTCTACCTGAGTCCAGGAAATTTTTGAATTCTTACCCTTGCACAGTCCTCGCTTCGTCACAAAGTTATAGATACCGCCTTTGCCATTCTCATCTCCGGCATACCAGTTTTGCACGGTAGAGTACTTGATCTCAGCATCATCTAGCGCTACTAGCTCAACGACTGCCGCATGCAGCTGGTTGCTGTCATACATAGGCGCAGTGCAGCCTTCCAAATAAGTTACCGAGCTTCTTTCTTCGGCCACAATTAGCGTACGTTCGAACTGCCCAGAGTCACCATTGTTGATGCGGAAGTAAGTAGATAAGTCCATCGGACAGGTTACGCCCTTTGGAATATAAACGAATGAGCCATCCGTAAACACAGCCGAGTTCAGCGCTGTAAAGTAGTTATCACCAACAGGAACAACGCTGCCAATATACTTTTTAACGAGTTCTGGGTGTTCTTGAATTGCTTCTGAGATAGAGCAAAAAATGACGCCGTGTTTAGCGAGATCTGCCTTAAAGGTTGTCGCAATTGAAACGCTGTCAAAAATAACGTCAACCGCTACGTTAGCCAAGCGCTTTTGTTCGGACAGAGAAATGCCTAGCTTGTCAAACGTCTCTAGCAGCGTCGGATCAACCTCATCTAAGCTGTCTAATTTCTTCTCTGCCTGCTTAGGCGCAGAATAATAGACGATATCGTTATAGTCGATGGGGGGATAAGCCACGTTGGGCCATGCTGGCTCTTCTAGCTTCAGCCAGCGCTGATAAGCCTTGAGCCGAAAATCCAACATGAACGGGGGTTCGTTTTTCTTAGCTGAAATGGCACGAATGACCTCTTCGCTCAGCCCGCGAGGAAGCGAATCGGCTTCAATATCAGTAACAAAACCGTACTTATAGGGCTGACTGACGACAGATTGAACGCTAGAACTCATGGGTGGCAAGCAACCTGCTTATAGGCAGGAAAAGGGGGCAGTAAGGAAGAAGCAGTAAGGGGAATTAGTAAAGCAAAAGAATTAGCAGAGCCAGTAGCTGCGGATTATGACTTAACCGCGCCGGTCTCTTCTCTAATCTGCTCGAAAGTAATTTCTGTCTCGGTGCCCGAGAACGGGTTCTCTTCGGTAAGAAACAGCATACAGTGGCATTCTTGACGCTCTTGCATGGGTACACAAGGGCAGTTCCAAAAAGCGGATTTGACCTCAGCTTCTTTATCTTCGTAATGGCGGCAGGGACATAGCGGCGCACCTAAATCATCCTTGTGCTTTGCCAATCCCTCTAAGACGACAGCAGTCACACCCAAGTCTTGGCAGAAATAGGTGCCAGTACGTTTAGCGTAGCTTTGGGCAAAGTTCCGCATAATTTCGAGACTTTTATCGGAACCCTGATTGGGATTGCTGTCACTCATTTTAATTACGAAGACGTGGAGTTACAAAGGAGATACATAGGCAGTGCGTCAGCGATTGAAACAGGTCGATAGAAACTGGCTAATGATAATTGCCAGTAGTCTAGACTAGAATGCAAACACTAAAGCAACACAGATGTTGTTTAACTGTTTAAAGGTTACTGTAAGAACAATACTTTAGCAACCAAAGTGTTTCCAAAGTATTGTAAACACTCTGATTAAAATAGTCACTCAGGCCCATCTTACCTGAGGCAATGCCTTCTAGCGTTTATCCGGCCATCCCGCGTCAGCAAATGACTGCCCAACAGACATCTTCCCCCCAAACATCTATAAGAGAGGATATCCTGCGTTTTTTGCTAAAGCGCGGGACAGCGACCGCTAGTGCGATCGCCTCCCATCTCCAAATCACGCCACAGGCCGTCCGCCGCCATCTCAAAACGCTAGAATCTAGCGAACTTATTGAGCATCAGGTCAGTCAGGCCAGCATTGGTCGCCCTAATCACCTCTACCAGCTCAGCCGCCAAGGGCGAGAGCATTTCCCCGATCAGTACGATCAGTTCGCGCTATCGCTGCTAAACACCGTCGCAGACACGATGGGGCCAGAGCAGGTAAGCCAACTACTAAAGCATCAGTGGCAGCGCAAGGCTAAAGAGTATAAAAGGCGATTGGGCGACGCGCCGCTCAAAGACAGAATGCAAGCCTTGGTAAAGCTAAGGCAGGCCGAAGGCTACATGGCCGAATGTCATATAGCTGAGGAACATATAGCTGAAAAAGTCGATGCCGAAAAAGCCGATACGGTAGAAATCGATGCGGCAGAAGTTAACGCAGCAGACAATGCGTTTGTGATCACTGAATATAATTGCGCGATCGCTCATATTGCAGAGTCTTACCCAACGGTTTGCGGCCATGAGCTAGCGATGTTTGCGATCGCTCTACCCGACTGCTCTGTAGAACGCACTCATTGGCTAGTAGGCGGCGAGCATCAGTGCGGCTACCTAGTCAAGACAAAAGAAAAGCAGACTAATACAGCCAAGCCCTGACCATTCGGACCTTACTTTACACAAATTTTTCATGTCACTTCAGTTTTTAACCTCAGAAGAGTCCGCCGCCGTAGATGCGGCGCTGCTGACAACGCCCGAAAAATTTCTCACTCGCATTACAATTTCTACCGCCAAGCTGCTGGGATATATTGCTAAAGACTTAGATCAGCCCATAGAGTCTTTGACCAACGAGCAAATTATTGCCTGGTTCGAAGCCGACTCCAAGCGTAAGCAGGCAGAAGGGGTGGAATCCTCTGTTTTAAAATGGGACGCAGCCAACCTGAACGACCTGCCCGTAGAATGAACCCCGTATAAACTCCGTAGAATAAGCCCCGTAGAATAATTAGCCAGTCGGTAGTAAGCTCAGTTAAATCGAGTTAAGTCGTTATATCTAGATTAAACTGGGCAAACCTAATTTCTGTAACCGCATTTTTGTAACGATCTGAGAAAGGTAATTCTATGAGCCAGCGACTCCGCCACCAACTTCTAGCCATTGCCGCAGTAGGCGTAGCCTCTCTCCCCGTCGCATCATCGAAAGCACTTGCCCACCAAGTGCAAACCGACTACATCTTGAAAGATCAGGCTAACGGCCTCTCTAATTCTCAAACTCAGGCCGCAACGGGTAGAAGCATCGAGCTTCGCTCCGAGTTTCCAAACGGCGAACCCCTAAAAGGTGCAAATGTCGCTATCTATGCGCCTAATCAGCCGGGACGCATTTGGGCCAAAGGCGTAACCAACAGCGAAGGCCGCTTTGACTTTGCCCCAGACATCGCGATTCAAGGAGACTGGGAAGTCCAAATCACCCGAGTGGGCCACGCAGACATCTTGACCGTTCCTGTGAGTGAGAATGGCATTGAAGCAGATTTAGTGTCTCAAAATGCAGCCAGTGACCTGCACTATGCAGAAGCATCTCCTTGGGCGATCGCAGGATCTGTTTTAGTATCAGCCGCCTGCATTGGCTTTGCTCGAATCAGCGCCAAGCGTCAGCCTGAATAATCCGACAGCAAGAAAGCTAGTAGGTCAAAAGAAAATAGATTCAAAGCAGATAGATTCAAAGCTAATAGGCTCACGCCAAAGCGCCTCGATCTAGCATCAGCTATGCCAAGGCGCTTTCGTTTATAAAGCCTTCCTAGCAGCGATGAAATTCAAAAGCCTTACCGCTTGATCTCATCGCGTAAATCAGCCAGATCTACGTACGAGTCAGCTAAATCAATCAAGCTGTCACTCGTCATCGACTGTAAGCTTACAACTTCAAGCGAAACACCACGCTGACTAAGAGCCTCGAGTGCATAAGCCAGATTGCCATCACCGCCTAGCAGCGTAATCGTTGGGCAATACTCCGAGATACGCATCATATCCACTGCCATCTCTACGTGCATGTTTGCCTTGCGCGAGCCGTCTGGCATATTTGTAAGTTCTTTGCTGATCACGCGGTGCCCGTGACGGTTCAGCCATAGCAAAAAGCCGCGCTGCTTCTCATTCTGAGGATCGACGCCTGTGTAGAAGTAGGCCCGCAGTAGACGGCGATCGCCAACTAAAGTCGTCAGCAACCGTCGATAGTCTACTTCTATGTTGAGATGAGAAGCAGCATAGAAAAGATTGGAACCATCAATGAAAATAGCAATGCGATCGCCACTTTGACCCACCGGCCGATATTGCGACGCACTCGAAACGGTCTGGTCTTCAAGACCCGCCAAACTAGAGCCAGTATCATCTATTGCACTAGAAGCAGCACGATCAATCGACCGGCTCTTAGGGGCGCTCACAGTCTCTTCCACTTTGGGCTTAGATCTGCTCTTTTTGTTGATTTTGGGCTTAACGGTTTCCATAGCAGGACTATCGGCTCGCTCACTAGAGCCCATATCGGCTGAAGTCCTTGCATCAACGCCCATATCAGAACCGATGATATTCTCCGCAGAGAAACTAGCCTTGGCACCACTGCTTACGCTGGCACTGTCATTAACTTCTTTCATATCAGCCTGGGGAGTCACACCGAAACTAGCCGAAATGAATGAATGCTCACATTTGTTTAATGCGAAATAACAACTATCTCGAAGTGTTTCGAACTTTAACATCCTAAAGCGTAATAACCCTGCTTTGACCGGGGATTGCGAATTTTTAATATTATTAAAGATTAAAAGCAAGCCACAGAAAGATAATTTCGCTAGAAATCATAGACCTCTAGCAGATGCGCAGGATTCATACACAGGGTAAGAATGATAGCATTCCCCAACAAAAGCTAAGAGAGAGCTGCACAGCAACCTAAAGAAGCTAGTAGCCGTCATAGCGTTGCATTCAGCAGCAAAATGAAACAATTTACACAACTTTTCCGAGCCGTTGATTCAACTACGTCAACTAACGAAAAAGTCAAGGCCCTACAGCAGTATTTTCGAGTTGAAACGCCGGAAAATGCGGTTTGGGCGCTGTATCTATTGTTAGGCAAAACTCGCAAGCGCCTGATTACCTCGCGCATATTAACGGAGATCTTTTTGCAGATCTCAGATGTTCCAGAATGGCTGTTTGACGAGAGCAGATCCCATGTGGGTGATACAGCCGAAACCATAGCGCTTCTGCTACGGGATACCCCAATAGAGCCGACAGGCGCTTCTTATGCTAGTAGCGATACGCCCCTAAAGGCGTGGATGGAAGACATTATTCCCCAAGTAAAGCGCCTCAAAAACGATGAAAACGCCCTCAGAGATTTGGTCATCGACTGGTGGGCCGCGCTCGAAGACGACGAGATTTTTGTGCTTAATAAAGTGCTGACGGGCGCTTTTAGAGTCGGCGTGAGCAGCAAGCTCGTAATTAAAGCGCTCTCTAAGGAGTATCAGCTGACCGAAGCTGTTATCTCTCATCGGCTGATGGGAGCAATTGAAACAAACGCCGACTTTTACACAGCGCTCATCAATCCAGACGCCGCCGATACTCAGCCTAGCCGGCCCTACCCCTTCTTTTTAGCCTCACCTATTGACGTTGCTAAATTTGCTGCCGAGGATATGGCAAACTGGCAGGCCGAATGGAAGTGGGATGGCATTCGTGCTCAACTTATTCATCGGACCGATCAGACATTTACCTGGTCGCGCGGAGAAGATTTGATCACGCATCAGTTTCCCGAATTCGAGACGGCGATAAGACTGTTGCCAGAAGGCACTGTACTAGACGGTGAAATTGTTTGCTGGGAGAACAACCGCCCATTAGACTTCAACTTCCTGCAAAAACGATTAGGCCGAAAAAAAGTCACGAAGAAAGTCATGGCCGACTATCCAGCGCATTTTTTGGCCTACGACTTATTAGAAACAGCAGGAGAAGACATTCGCACCAGGCCGTTACAAGAGCGCCGAGCCATACTAGTTGATCTGATAGACGCCCACCCTAGCGAATATCTTAGCTACGCTAAGCCGCTGTCTTTTGAGACCTTTGACGATCTTGAAGAGATGCGATCGCACTCCCGAGAAAATGGCGCTGAAGGACTTATGCTAAAAGCCCAAGACAGTCCATATCTAGTAGGTCGCAAACGAGGCTACTGGTGGAAACACAAAGTAGATCCGATGACCCTAGACGCCGTGCTGCTATACGCACAAGCAGGCACCGGCAAACGAGCTAACCTCTTTACCGACTACACCTTTGCCCTTTGGCAAGGCGATACGCTCGTCCCTTTTACCAAAGCCTACTCCGGATTAGACAACGCCGAAATTGAAAAGCTAGACCGCTGGATTCGCCGTCACACCCAGGAAAAATTCGGGCCAGTGCGATCGCTCGAACCCCATCATGTCTTCGAAATTGGCTTTGAAGGCATCGCCGAATCCAAACGCCACAAGTCGGGCATTGCCGTTCGCTTCCCTAGAATTTTACGCTGGCGAACAGACAAGCCTTTAGCAGAAGCCGACACGCTAGAGAACGCGATCGCCCTGCTAGAAAACTACACCACAGCCGGAACTCCGCCCCGCTAACCCATCACTTACAGCTCACCCCTACCGTCCTCTACCGTATCTCCACTATTCCACGCTCTCTTAGCTGAGGAGCACGAGGCGGCTCAAAAACCCGGCAGACCCAATCGCCCGTTTTGTTTGTTAAGAACGGAATTGTGCTCCCATCTCTCGGTAAAGTTCTAGTGCGATCGCGACAGTTATAAAGCTCTAACGGCTGCTCCTTACCATCGACACTAATCACCGTTCGATACTCCCAATACCGCTGAGCGCTACGGCGCAAACTCTCCAAACAAATCTGATGGTCATTAGAAACATAGCAAGCCGTTTCGGCAGAAGCCGCCGCGCTATAGTTTGCCAGCCAAACGCCAAAAGGGAGTGCCAGCAGAACAATGACAACGGCCCACCAGACCGTTAGAAATTTATCAACCAAAAAAGACTTTATAGCAAGCATCAAAGCAGACTATTCATTCCATAAATACAGCTGAAGCAGCCCCAAAATGGACAGCATCTGCTTCAAAAAACTCATCACAAGAGACGTTAGTCTCTGTTAAAGTCTATCGCCTCACCGCACAAGGTGCAGTTTGTTAGGATAACCAAACTAAAACTTAGTTTCATCTGTTCTTTGCTGTAAAAATCCATTTCTCCGCTCAACCATGAAGACTCAAACCATCCCCGTCCTCAATCTGCAAGACTTCATGGGTAGCAACCAACAAAAAGCAACCCAATTTGTCCAAGATTTGGGAGAGGCCCTGCATAAAATTGGCTTCTTTGCTTTAGTTAACCACGGCGTAGAGCTACGGATGATCGAGGCTGCCTACGGCGCTGCAGAAGCCTTCTTTGCCCTCTCTAGCAACACTAAAGCTCAGTACGAAATTGCCAGTCTTAAAGGGCAAAGAGGCTTTACTCAGTTTGGCAAAGAACATGCTAAAGACTCAAACGCACCAGACTTGAAAGAATTTTGGCATCTTGGCAGAGAACGGCCAACCCAGCATCCGGTTGACTATCCCGATAATATTTGGCCTCGCGAAGTTCCTCAATTTCGCCTCGTAATGGCCACTCTCTTCGAAGAATTAGAAACCTGCGCCGATCATTTGATGGCGGCCTGCGCCCAGTACCTTGGGCAACCCACCGACTTCTTTTCGACTCAGGTAAAAGAAGGCCAAACGATTCTGCGCGTTATTCACTATCCTCCCATCAGAGCTGAAGATACGCCCAACAGCCAAAGAGCCGCCCCTCACGAAGACATCAACCTGATTACGCTGCTCTGCGAAGCGACCACGCCCGGACTAGAGCTACTACAGGCCAACGGCAAATGGCTCTCTATCGAACCTATTCCGGGTCAGATTATTGTAGATACGGGCGATATGCTTCAGGCAATAAGCAACGGGTTGCTAAGAAGCACAACTCATCGCGTTGTCAATCCAAACAGCAGCCGCGATCGCCGCTTTTCTATGCCCTTTTTTGTTCATCCTCGCCCAGACTTCGATCTAACGCCGCTACCCGCCTGCGTAAAACAAACGGGCGGTAAAGCTGCCTATCCAGCCGAAACCGCTGCAGAAGCATTGGCTAAAAGACTTAAAGAAATCGGACTCACGTAAAACTTTTCTATACAAAGCCAGAAACCTCAGCAAGATGGAATGAGATGACCGCAGTAGAATAGAACAGAAACTTGCGCCGCCTATCTCCATGGATTTCTCCCAGGCCATCCCTACTTTTGTTATTACCCTGCGAGAAGGCGTTGAAGCTGCGCTGGTTGTAGGCATTGTTTTAGCCTGTTTGGATAAGTCCAACCGTAATGAACTTAACAAATGGGTATACGGCGGTGTCGCAGCAGGCATGGCAGGCAGCGTACTCATCGGGGCCTTTTTGAGCACTGTACTAGGCAAGGTGCAATACGCCATGCCTGCCTTGCAGGGCGTTATCAAACCGTCTTTGGGCGTCTTATTCGGCAGCGTTGCCGTTATCATGCTGAGCTGGATGCTGATTTGGATGACCCAGCAGGCCCGCAGTCTAAAAAGCAACGTAGAAGGATCGATTCAAGACGCGCTAGCCGATTCAGAAGCAGCCAACATCAGCATTTTTAGCCTAGTCTGCATCGCCGTTTTGCGCGAAGGCTTCGAAACGGTTCTATTTTTGTTCAGCAATCTACAGCAGACTGCCGCGAGCATTTCAGGCGTTGTAGCCGGACTAGTCGGCGCTTTTGCAATCGGTATTGGCCTATTCAAATTCGGCGTTAAGATCAACCTGCGGCTGTTCTTTCAGGTCATGGGCACTTTCTTACTGCTCATCATCGCGGGCCTAGTCGTCTCCATTTTCAAAAACCTAGATGCAGCTTTTGCCGCGCTTAGCATCCTCAACCAGCCCCATGTAGATCTGTGTATCAGTACTCAATCTTGCATTCTTGGCCCTCTAGTTTGGGACGCTAGCGCCGTCTTACCAGACAAGCAGTTCCCCGGCATTCTATTCAAAACCATGCTGGGCTACCGCGACCACATCTACCTGTTGCAAATCATTGTGTACGTTGCTTTCTTGGTGGGCATCGGCGGGCGATACTTGCGCAGCTTGAACCTGATCAGTCAAAAAGCTAGCCAGCCAAAAACTCAGCCAGCAAAATCGTAAAGCCTTGCCTAACTTACGGCAGACCAAAGCTGGCGACTCTAACGACCAGCTCGCCAGCCTGGGGGTCGTGCTCGAACACAAAGCCACCTTTTTTTCGCTCGTTTCCAGAGAGAAAATCAAACTGCTGCTCACCCGTTTCGTCGGTGCCATCAGGCAGGTTTAAATCTGCTAATACCTGAACGGTGCGAGCAATGCGTCCGCCGCTGTTATACAGCGTAAACGGAACGTAGTAGCGCCCTTCGGTGAGGCGAGTAGCTTCAGTAATTTCGACTTGAAAAGCAGGTGGGATATTTTTGCTGATCTGCCAATCGTAAAGCACTAGTCCTACGATGAGCGCTAAAACAAACGTAGAGAGCGTAAGCGTGATCCATTCGGCGGGCGATCGCACCCTTTTGTCCTCGCTCAATCTTTTAGCCTTAGCTGACTCGTCACTCATCGTTTACCCTACAGACGTTAAGCATGGGAACTCAACCTACACCAAAATTCGCCCAGCGGCCCCCCCAACTGAGGCAGGTAAGCCTAACACAATAATGTTTTCTAACCACTCTTGCCAGGGGTCGTTGCCCGTAAGCTGCTGAAAGAAAATTAGCATCAGCGCCGAGGCAATTAAAACCACCACATAGGCTAGCAGCGTCTCAGTTAAAGGACTTAGTAACAAACCCCGCTGCGCCCGTTCGCGGCGATCGGTAAAGCCAGAAGCAAACACAATAATGTATGAAATCAATAGAGAAGCCGCCATCACTATTAGCAGCCACAGCGGCGGCAGCCCAGCAGCTACAATCGCAATCTCTTCAGTCGGCGCAATGCTAAAAGCAATCACAACTGCGCCAATAATCGTCGCATCTATATCTACTAGCGTGTCTCGAATGCCGGTTGCTGCCGCTGACAATGGCGTAGGATCGCCCTCCAAAATAGACGTGCGGCGCTGACGAGAGCTACGCCTATCAAGCGTAGACCTAGCGAGCGTAACGCCAAGAGAAAAGGGGACGCCTTCAAAAATTAATTTGCCTAGCGCTTCAGACAGAGGTGTTTCGAGCGTGATGCGTCGGAGCAAAACAAGCGCGATCGCCGCACAGATAACGCCAATACCTAGCGCCTCAATGCTCTCTAGCACCGTCTCTAGAGGATGGATAGAGAGCGATCGCCGAAAACCTTCAATCTGAGTCAGCAAAAGCACCGCCACGAAAGTCGCCGCCTGCACCGCTAGCAGTCGAATCGCGCTAGTAGAAGACCCAATCGCCCAAACCTCAACGGTATAGAGCAGTGGAATACCAAACAAAAAGCTGCCTGCGGCCCCGCGCAAAATAGCCCGTAGCTCCTCTATCCACATAGAGAACATCCACGTAGACAACTGCTTGAGAACGCACAGGGTAAAAAAGGCCAGGAACGATGAAAAAAGCTAGGCATACAGCGATCGCCGGTTGTCGTCAGCACTCAAGAAATGCTTTCTCATTAGTTTTCTCATTATAGGTACGGCCGACAGCCCAGCTCTACCCAATATCAATACGGCTCGAACACCAATAATCGCAGCTAATCGCAGCGATAGAGATTCTCGACAAATGATAATTTTCTACCGCAGATCTGAACGACAGATAGCGATCGTGGTTAGCTTTGGGGTAACTTATGCCCATCGGAATGACTTCCGTAAGACTATCGAACGCTTTTTGTCGCAACGTATTCCAGCGAAATCTAGGCCCGTAGAAACACAGCGCTATGAAATGTACGAAGTTGAAACGTCAACGGTGCAATCTAAACAGTTTTAGCCAAGCGCATGACGAGAAAGAGGAATTCTGACTAATGTCCACGCCGATAAAAACAGATATAGCAGATCGCAAAGCGCCCATCCAGATGCTGCTGAGTAAACCCGCGCAGTGGATATTTTCAGGCGTCACTGTATTAAGCCTCACATTAGTAGGCGTCGCAAGTTGTACGCCAGCTAGCCTAGTAGAGCAAGGCATTGAAAACGAATTGCCAAAATACGTAGGCCCCGCAGAAAACTACGATGTCAAAATTGACGGACTCAAGATCGGGCCAGGCAGCGCCGATAGCGTTGTTGCAATAGGCGAGCGAGTTAAGCCAGAAGGCGCACCCGTCATTGACCGGCTCGTTTTGAATTTGCAGGGCGTCACCTATAGTCGCCAGCAGAAGCGGTTGAGCCAGGTAGACAGTGCCAAGCTCACAGCCGTCATTAAGTCTTACGATTTGGCTGACTTTTTAGAAAGCGATCGCAACGTTCGCAGCGCTGAAGTGATACTGCTATCGCCCGATCGAGCCACCCTCCGCATTCAACCTAACTTAGGCAGCTTCTCCCTACCCGCAGGCATCACCGTAGACGTTACCGGGCGGCTAATCGGATCGGGCACAAAGCTCAGCTTTGAAGTAGAGGAAGTCAGTGCCGCTGGTCTAGACCTCAGCTCTATGGTGGCTAAAAGACTTTCAAACTTGATTAATCCGCTCGCCGACCTAGAAGATCTGCCCGTCAAAGTAGAAATCACATCCGTCATGGTAGCTGGCGAATCCATCGGCCTAGAAGTCGTCGGTGATCCGGCAAGCTTCTCAATGTAACCAGTTGCAACCGTAAGATCTTTTCAAATATACGGAGTTGTGCATAAAAACTGTCGCTAAAATTACAGATGAATGGCGATCACGCTGTATGCTTGTGGTTTGAATAAATAGCCACCAATACACCAATATTTTATACAGGTGCGCATAGTATTAACCGCTAAGCAGTTTTCTTTATAGGGGCTTGTTTGGGTTGCAATGGACGATGAAGCATTCAGTGCGAGTCTTAGGCATATAGCTAGATTTGTGCGAATGATTAGACCTTTCAAGCCCGCTTTGCCTTATCCAGTACTTATTAGCGAGTACTTAACTTCAATTCCGCCCGCGATATAGCTTGCAGATACCATAGCTATATTTTTCATTAGCTCCAAGGTGAATTTATAATGACCGCTACCGTGCAGTCTTTCCAAGATTTAGCGCTCGCTCCAGCCGTGCTGAGCGCCCTAGACGAAATTGGCTACGAAAGCCCTACGCCCATTCAGGCGAAGACGATTCCACCCCTCTTAGAAGGCAAAGACATTATCGGCCAAGCCCAAACCGGCACCGGTAAAACAGCGGCCTTCGCACTGCCCATCCTCTCTCAAATAGACACCTCAAACAACCGCCCGCAGGCCCTTGTCCTCGCCCCTACCCGCGAGCTAGCCCTCCAGGTAGCCGAAGCTTTTCAAGGCTACGGCAAAAGAATGAACGGCTTCCACGTTCTGCCTGTTTACGGCGGACAAAGCTATCAAATTCAGCTAAAACAGCTGCGCCGGGCAGCTCACGTGGTAGTCGGTACACCGGGCCGAGTCATTGACCACATCAAACGAGGCACGCTCGACCTTTCCAACCTGAAATTTTTAGTCCTAGACGAAGCCGACGAAATGCTGCGCATGGGCTTTATCGACGACGTGGAATGGGTAATCGACCAAACCCCACCGGCCCGACAGATTGCGCTATTCTCAGCCACGATGCCCCAGGTGATTCGCAAAATCGCTCAGAAGCATCTAAACAACCCCGAAGAGATCTCAATTAAGGGCGAGTCTAAAACCGCTGATACGATTCGTCAGCGGTTCTGGTCAGTCAGCGGTTATCACAAGCTAGATGCGCTAACGCGAATTTTAGAAGTAGAAGCCTTTGACGGCATGATTGTGTTTGTTCGCACAAAAGTAGCGACCGTTGAGCTATCCGAAAAGCTAGAGGCCAGAGGGTATAACACCGCGCCGCTGAGTGGTGATGTGCCGCAAAATCAGCGAGAACGCACTGTAGATAGACTCAAAAAAGGCAAGCTAGACATTTTAGTGGCAACAGATGTAGCCGCTAGAGGACTAGACGTAGAGCGCATTAGCCACGTGATTAACTACGACATGCCCTACGATCCAGAAGCCTACGTCCACCGGATTGGACGCACGGGCAGAGCCGGGCGCACAGGCGAGGCAATTTTGTTTGTAACGCCTCGAGAGAAGCGGCTATTAGGATCTATCGAACGTTCGACCAAGCAGCGAATCGAGCGGATGGAAATGCCTTCTACAGAGGTCGTAAACAATCAGCGAATCGAGCGGTTTAAGCAAAAGATTTCCGATAAGCTAGCCGAAGAGGATTCGGGTTTCTTTACGCGAATTCTAGAGCAGTACGAGCAAGAGCACGATGTGCCAGCGCTCGAAATTGCAGGAGCGCTAGCGTCACTGATGCAGGGCGACGAGCCATTGCTGATTGAAGAAAAGGCAATGCCACAGCGAAATGACGGTGGGCGCGATCGCGAAGCCATTGGCATGGAACGATTCCGAGTTGAAGTCGGTAAGAACCAAAGCGTCAAGCCAGGTCACATTGTGGGTGCGATCGCCAACGAAACCGGCCTAGCCAACAAATTTATCGGTCGCATCAGCATCTTCGACGACTACAGCACCGTTGACTTACCCCAAGGAATCCCAGAAGAAACCTTTTCGCTGCTGAAGAAGGTGTCTGTACTCGGACATCCGATGAACATCTCTAGCATGGGTAAAACCAGAGATGACGACAGCGGCTGGCGCGACGGTCGGCCCAGCAAAAAACGCAGACGCGGTGGCCCCCCATTTAAAAAGTCGCATCGGAGTAAGGAAAAGCCCAAGCTCTCTCCTCGCAAATAATCACCTCGTAACTAATCACCAGGACACCTCACAAAAAAGAGGCGATCTGCTTATGCAGATCGCCTCTTTTGCTATTTATTCGCCATCTAAAGGTCAAGCCGCTTAAAAGCCCGCTTCCTTAAAAGACTGGTAAGACTTCTCAGGATGGTATAGATGGCATTCGTTCGCGATTGACTTCACCAGTTCCAGATTGAACTCGCGCTCAATAATATGCTCGCCCCAGTTCTCTTTGAGATTTTGATGAGCCTTGCGCAAATTATAGGAAGGAATACCCGTCGAAACGTGATGTGGCACATGCACATTAATATCGTGGCAAAGCACTTCAACCCAGCGAGGATAATTGCAGTGAACCGTACCCGCTAGCTGCGCGTCGCCTGCGTTCCAGGTTTCTTCGGGCTGAAAAGAAATCTCAGGAATAGTGTGATGCACAATCGTGAATGTGCTCATCCAGAAGTGATAGACCATCCAGGGAATGAGCCAGAACTTGACGAAGCCCCAAATGCCAGTCGTGGCAATCAGAATCGGGAAAACAATGGCGGCAAAGGCAACCACAACGCCGATAGATAGGAGGGCTTTATTGCGATCGCGCTCTTTAAAGTTCCGCAAGTCAAAATGCAAAACCGCCCAGTGGCCAATCGAACCCACCCACCAGAACCAGCCGCGAATGACCTTATACATTTTCTGCATCGCCGGATGCGCTTGCTCAAAATCCTCCGCATACCAGGGATACCAGGCGTTATCTACATCCATTTTATTGGTATGAAGATGGTGATGATCGTGCAGCAAACGCCAGGGATGAAATGGATAAATCAAAGGCGCAAAAAATAAATGCCCAACCACATCATTCACCCAGCGGCGCTTGGCAAACGAACGATGACCAGCATCATGACCAATCACAAAAAAACCAGTCAGTGCAGTTCCGGTAAAAAACCAGGAAAACGGCAGTAGGTAAGCCGGAAGGAAAATAATCGCGCAATAGCCCAAGATTACAGCCGACACACTAAGTGCAACAGATTTCCAAGCTTTAGCGGTGTTTTTCTCGAAATAAGCCTTTGGTATGCTTCTAACAATCTCTTTAAGCTGCAAAGGGGCCGTAGTCGGCTCATAAGGCGCAGCAACAAACCTTTCTGTCGTAGCAGTCAAAAGTCAAAACTCCGTAAAAAAGAAAGCACCCCGCTCTAGAGCGGTTCTAAAATGAACGGCAGTACTTTATAAACCTTTACATTTATACCATTCTAAGGGCGAGAGCCGTCAGCGAGTTTGTGCGCCCACGCCCTGTAAGCTAGCGAACTCAGTAACCAGATTTTCTCATCATTAGCCTAGGAACTAGGCGGCAAACCGGCCACTTATCCAGCCGCCTTGTAACATAATATTAAAGAAGTCGTAAAGACTAATTTCGCCTTACCCACCGCGCCCATGAGCCTGATCACTTTTCAATCTGTAAATAAAGACTTTGGCATTAAAGAAGTATTGCGCGAAGGCTCTTTCAGCATTGAGCCAGACGACAAGATAGGCGTTATTGGCGTTAACGGGTCGGGCAAATCTACCCTGCTAAAAATGATGGGCGGCATGGAACCCATCGACAGCGGGCAAAGACTAACCAAATCTGGATCGCGGCTAGTATACCTACCGCAAGCCCCAGAGATAAACGAAGATCTCACCGTTTTAGACCAGGTATTTGCCGACTGCGGGGAGCAAATGCAGCTAGTGCGAGAGTACGAAGACCTATCGCACAAAATGTCTCACGCTTCGGGCACAGAGCTAGACCAGCTTATGAACCGCCTTGCCGTAGTCGGCGAACAAATGGAGACTCAAGGCGCTTGGGACTTAGAAACCGATGCCAAAATAATTCTCAGCAAGCTGGGCATCGAAGACTTTGAAGCACGAGTCGGCGATCTTTCAGGCGGGTATCGCAAGCGCATTGCCCTAGCCACCGCCCTAATGAGCGATCCTGATCTGCTGTTAATGGACGAGCCGACAAACCACCTAGACGCAGAATCGGTGGAGTGGCTGCAGGAGTATCTAGCTCGCTTTCGAGGGGCGATTGTTCTGATCACGCACGACCGATACTTCCTAGACAACGTAACCAATCGCATCATCGAAATCGACCGGGCAGACCTCTATACCTACGCAGGTAACTACGCCTATTACTTAGAGAAAAAAGCAGAGCAAGAAGCCTCATCTGCTAGCTCTCAGCAAAAATTTAAGGGGATGCTGCGGCGAGAATTAGCTTGGCTGCGACAGGGGCCAAAAGCGCGAAGCACAAAGCAAAACGCGCGAATTGGTCGAATCGAAGAGATGAAGGACAAAGAATTTAAGGAGACGCAGGGCAAGGTCGAGATTGATACGCCAGGGCGACGAATTGGCAAAAAAGTAATTGAAGCTAAAAATGTGACGATGGCCTACGGTGGGCGAACGCTGATTAAAGACTTTACCTATGAGTTTACGGGGAGCGATCGCATCGGCATCATTGGCGGCAACGGCGCAGGCAAGTCCACCCTAATGAACATCATCACCGGTCAGCTAGAGCCAGACAAAGGCTCAGTAGACATCGGCTCCACCATCCACATCGGCTACTTCAACCAGCACTCCGACGAACTGCTAGAAGCGCTTAATGAAGAGCAGCGCGTGATGGACTACCTCAGCGAAGAAGGCGCATTCGTCACCACCTCCGACGGTAGCCAGATCAGCGTTTCGCAAATGCTAGAGCGCTTTCTCTTCACCGGCAACCAGCAGTACACCCCTATCCACAAACTATCCGGTGGCGAAAAGCGCCGGCTCTTCCTGCTGCGAGTACTGCTCAGCGCCCCCAATGTCCTCATCCTAGACGAGCCAACCAACGATTTAGACGTACAAACTCTCACCGTTTTAGAAGACTACCTAGAAAGCTTTAACGGCTGCGTCATCACCGTCTCGCACGACCGCTACTTTCTAGATCGAACGGTGCAGGAAATTTTCGCCCTAGAACCCGGCGGCAATATTCGTCGATATCCAGGTAGCTATTCTGTTTATCTAGACACGAAGAAAAAAGAAGAGTCAGCAGAAAAATCGGCTCAGAAAAAAACGCAAGCCGCGAAAGCAGAAAAGAAAGTAGCCGCTAAGCCCGCTAGCCCTCAGTCTAAAAAAGTTTCCAGCAAAGAAAAAAGAGAATATGCTTCTTTAGAAACTAAAATTCCTAAACTAGAAGCTAAAAAAGCCGAGTTAGAAAAGCTGCTGTATCCAAAGCCACCTAGCGACTACGAAGCGTTGCAGGAACTATCAGAAAAAATTGCAAAGGTTTCTGCCGAAATTGACACCGCCACAGAAAGATGGATGGAGCTGGCTGAATTAATTTCGTAGGAGCCTCTGTAGCTATGTTTGAAGGTCTTTCTATTCGCGTGGCAAAAGAGCAAGACGTAGAAGCGATCGCCCATCTATCTATCCAAACTTTTCGCGACACCTTCGCCACTAGCGACAACGCAGCCGACACAGAAGCCTATCTGCAATCTCACTTTCAGATTCAGCAAATCAGCACCGAACTAGCAGACAACAAAAACACTTTTCTGCTCGCTTGCCTAGAAGACTCCTCAGAACTGATAGGCTACGCAAAACTCCGAGCAGGTGTGACAGAGTCCTGCGTTACCGGAGAGAACCCTATAGAACTTGAGCGGCTATACGTTGACAAAACAGCACTTGGGCAAGGTATAGGCGCAAGACTGATGCAGTTTTGTTTAGATAGAGCAAGCACCCAAAACTACGACACCCTATGGTTAGGTGTGTGGGAGCATAATCAACGTGCCATTGAGTTCTACAGCAGATGGGAATTTGTGACCGTTGGCTCGCATATATTCACGATGGGAAGCGACGACCAAAACGATTTAATTATGCAAAGACCCACAAAGCTTGAGCGCTAGATATGCGGCTCGAATAAGACGGCTCGAATCAGACATAAAGCCAAAGATGAAAGCAAAAAAATCCTAGCTAGCTGTTGAAAGTAACAGAACTGACTAGGATTCTCGCTGATCACCGATACTTAAAGTCTTAAAGTGTAGCTTTAGCAGGCGGCATCACAATCTTAGTGGCCAAACCCAAAGACTTCAGTACTTTTATCGCCCACCAAGTCGGGTCTATCTCCCACTTCTTCAGACCGGCCTTAGCCATCTTAGGAAATGTATGGTGGTTGTTGTGCCAGCCTTCACCGTAGGTAAGAATAGCTGCCCACCATAGATTACGAGCATTATCTTCGCTAGCAAAGTTACGGTAACCAAACATATGGCAAGCCGAGTTAATTAGCCAAGTGCAGTGCCATAGCAAAACAGCGCGAACAAAGATGCCGTAGATAACAAATGACCAGCCGCCAGCAGCGTAAAGCATGAGGGCAAGAGGCACTTGCAGCGCGAGAAAATACTTGTTGAGAAAGCGATAGTAAGGATCGCGGGCCAAATCAGGTGCGTTCTTCGAATAAATTTCTGGATCGAACACCTCAGGCTTCAGTCGGAACATCCAGTTCATGTGGCTCCACCAAAAACCTTTCGTAGCCGAGTAGGGGTCTTTCTCTACGTGCTCGGTAAAAGCGTGATGCTGGCGGTGTCCGGCTACCCAGAAAATAGGACCGCCTTGCAGCGCTAGCGTTCCAATCGTAGCAAGGACGTACTCTAGCCACTGCGGAACCTTAAAACTACGATGGCTCAGCAAACGGTGATAGCCCAAGCAAATGCCGATGCTGCCACAGAGCCAGTGAAACGCGATCGCAACGCCTAGAGCAGACCAAGAGAAAAACCAGGGAGCCAGCAGCGCGACCCCGTGAATCACTGCAAAAAATCCAACCGTCGGCCAGCTGATTTTATCTGTAGACTGAGCGTTCTTAGAAACTTTCGACCCAGCGCTCACTGCCGCACCTGCACTTGCCTTACCTGCAGACTCAGGACTGACGTAGGGGACAGGGCGAGCAAAACGTTTATTAGGAAGCTGTGTGTTCATAGGGTGGGGGCGGCGCAATATCGCAACTGCAAGTATTACTTACATTTGCAATTTAGCGTATACGCGCTACGTTTGCAAGTGATACTTGCAATTTACTCCTTTCGACAGCAGTTGGCTCTTCCCACACCCCCGCAACGCCACCCGTAACGCCAGAGTATATAGACAGTATATTGACTGATATAGTATCTACACCATTTGATAGTTGGCCATGAGCGAAAAGAAGCTGTCTAGCCGTGAAAGAATTGTAGGGTCTGCTCTCTCGCTATTTGCAGAGCAGGGAATCACCGCAGCCACTACTAAACAAATCGCTGAGAAAGCAAGCGTCAATGAGGTAACATTATTTCGCCAGTTTGGAAGTAAGCAGGGCTTGCTTTTAGCCGTATTGCAAGAAGTGCCTATCGCTGAAAATATGCAAGCAGCACTCGCAGAAATTACCGGCGCAAACGATCCGCTAAAAGCATATGGCTCCACCAGCTTAGATCTACTAGGCCAGGTGCCAGAGTTGGTGCGATCGCTCATCGGAGAATCGGGTCATCTCCCATTAGAAAATCAGCAAGCCCTTAGCAGCACTCTACAGCAAGCCAATCAACAAACAATTAGCTACTTACAATCAGCACAGCTTTCCGTTCCAGGGCTATCGGTAGAGGCAGGGGCAAAGCTGCTGAACGCAATGATTCTCGGACATGCCGTGATGGAATTTAGCGGCGACGGCTGCGTCCTGTGGGAAAAAGATACAGACTTTCTGCAAGCGCTAGCAGTTCTAATGTCGCCTCCATCAGGTGCGCTGGCTTTACGACCTCCCGAAACCGTAAGAGACTTATCGGCAGATGTGGTGCGATCGCTCTTTCAAAAAGCTAAAAAGATTGGGCCGCAAGAATACGCGCTGGTATACGTGGCGTTTGGCGCAGGGCTAAGAGCCGAGGAGTTAGCCGGGCTATTGCGATCGCACTCTCTTAGCAGCAAAACCCAGCATTTACTCACCGTAGTCGGCCCCCATTCCAGGCAAGTCCCACTAAACCGCTGGATTATGGGAAACCGCTACGGCAGCTACAACAAAAATCCGCTGACACAGTGGCTAAAAAGCCGCCAAGACAAGCAGCCAGAGGTTTTTATTAGCGATAAGGGAGAGCCTTTAAGTGTCAACGACATAGACAAGCTGTGGGCCACTATGAGTGATATAGAGAGTGATATAGAAGGAGCAGAAGAAGCGATCGCCATCTCCCAAGCCAGACAAACCTGGTGCATCGAGCTACTCATCAAAGGCGTCAGCCCAGAGAGCCTGAGTATTTTATCTGGGCTTAAAATAGAAGAACTAGAAGCCTACACCCGGCGAGCAAAAGAAAAGGCAGCCTTAGAACAGGCGCTATCTATAGATCAAAAAGGCTAGAAGATCAAAAAGGCTAGAAGATCAAAAAAACTAGACAAACCTATGAACGCGAGCGAGCAAATCAGAACAATGTACGCAGCCATTAATCGGCGCGATGTAAAGTCGGCAGTCGCCTGCATTGACCAGAACTGCGTCTATCAAGATCTGAACTTTCCGAAGCCTTTCGAAGGAAGAGCCGCGATCGCCCAAATGTTCGAAGACACGCTTAGCCAAGTACCCAACGACTTTGAGTTTGTGATCGACGACATTGCTGGAGACGATTTAGCCGCAGGACTCACCTGGCACGTAGCGCTAGGAGGCGTTCCCTTCCCCAACACGCGCGGCGCAAGTTTTTACCGCTTATCGACAGACTCGGGCCTAATTGTATTCGCTCGAGATGTAGTTGAATCACCGGTTAAGCCAGGAAAAATCGCCTTTGCCATCATCAAACTAGTGACGCCGCTAGCCCGGCGGTGGTTAAAACCACAAAACCACGAGGAGAAAAGCCTTAAAGAGTCAACCAATAACTGAGAAGACCCATAGCTGAGAAGACCCATAACTAAAAAAACCAACAGCTGAGAAAAAGCAGGATGTTTGACAAACCCGCAGAAAGAGAAAACACTCGCGCAGAAACAGAAGCGCCTAACAGTCAGCGAGAGCATCTTATTTCAAGCACTTTGTGGATTTTAGTTGTTCTATATGTAGCAATTCTCTTGCTATCGCCGCCCGGACAGCTATTGCCTGGAGAACCCATCTGGGCCGTAAAGCCTGAAACCATCAGTGAGATCGCCAAAGAATCTCTCAATTTCTTCTTTGTGCTGCCCGTTCTCAGCTTTTTAGCAGCGCCCTTTCTAAATATTCCGGCCCCGATCGTTCATCCCGCTTCAGAAGCATTCTTCAATTTTGCCGAAGCTTGGATTCTAATGTTTCTACCGCTCATGCTCCTAGATCCTAAAGGGCAAAATCTTCCTCGCACTGCGCTTTGGAGTGCAGCAATGTTCTTAACCAACGTATTTTTGATTCCCTATATGGCTCAGCGATTGAGTCATCCTGTCAGCGCCAAAGCGCCGAGAAAAGGCAGATTAGCTTGGATATTTGGGATAATTGGGTTAACCGTAGGAACAGGCGCGATCGCCTGGTTTTGCCTAGCTCGTCCTGAATTTGGTGAGCTGACAGAGCGATGGAGTTATTTTATAGGGAAGGTAGGGAGCGATCGCGTCACCATCGCCTTCTGCGTAGATTTAGCCCTATTTTGGCTGTTTCAAGCCTGGCTCATGAGCACAGTGATAGCAAAGAAAAGCAAACAGCGGTTTCTGCGATTTATTCCTTTTTGGGGTTTAGCCATTTGGCTAATTGTTTAAGAGTGAGCTAGATTTCAGCAGTTCCAAAAAGCACGAAATTTAGAATCGTACACAACGAGCTAAGACCAAGATTCTGCGGAAAAAGATTGATTAAGCTGTATCCAGCTTAACGCCCGCCGACTCGCTAAGTGCCAAGGCATGTGGATTTCTCAAGGTATTCTCTAGCCCTTTACTCCACGGCTAGAAATAATTCGGTAAAATAAACTCATGTTTGATAGGTGCCCAACGTGGAACACCCGCAGCTTCAAGAAATCCTAGGCAAGCTCAAGCGCCATTTAGAATTGTTATACGGCGATCGCCTAGCATCACTTATCCTATTTGGCTCTCAAGCTAGAAAAGAAGCACGAACTGACTCTGATATAGATGCCCTAATTGTGTTGACTGAGACAACAGAAATTCCTGCCGAACGGGAAGCCGTTATCGATTGCTTAGCTGCGTTATGTCTCGAATATGAGGTTTTGGTTACTTGCTTATGGACAGGGTACGAAGATTGGCAGACCCGTCGAAGTCCCCTAATGCTAAATATTCGACGTGAAGGAATTGTCGTATGAGTGAGGAGCAAAAACTTTTAGTTGAGAAAGCCAAAGAGAGCTTGAAAGCTGCGCAGCTGCTCTCAGAATCTGAGATGCACGGCTTCGCTGCATCAAGAGCCTATTACAGCATGTTCTATATCGCTCAGGCATTTCTATTAGGAGAAAATCTAACGTTTTCTAGCCATTCCGCCGTAATCAGCGCCTTTGGTAAAGCGTTTTCTAAAACAAAGCGATTACCTGAAAAATTTCATCGGCATCTCATCAACGCAGCGGTCATTCGAACAGAAGGAGACTACGACCACAAAACACAGGTCACTGCAGACAAAGCACTCAAGACAATTGAGCAAGCGCAGGAATTCATCGATCTGGCCAGTCAGATGTAGCAATAAAGCCCTCTAAAATCCATAGCGTTCCACTTTTTGCGAAGTAGAACGCTATCGTACACTCTCTACTAACCGTTTTTGTACAGGCGATTGCCTACATACTGCGCACAGTTGCCTCACCGTCTTTCACTTCACCAATCAGCACTTCGCTAGTCAATCCGACAAATAGCCCATTCTCCAACACACCTGGAATGTTGTTAATCGTTTTCTCCATTTCAGCCGGATCATCAATCCCGTCATAAGTCACATCTAGCACCATATTCCCTTGGTCGGTAATCACAGGGCCATCCTTCGCTACACCCATCCGCATCTCTACCTTACCGCCAAGCTTTTCCAAGGCTCGAGTAACCGGAGCCACCGCCATCGGCAGCACTTCCACCGGCAGCGCAAAAATAGTGCCAATTTTATCGCTCAGCTTAGAGCTATCCACCACCACCACAAACCGCGCTGCTAAGCCATCAACAACTTTCTCTCGCGTGTGCGCCGCCCCACCACCTTTAATCAAGTTCATCTGAGGATCAACCTCATCCGCACCGTCAATGGCAATGTCGATATGATCCGCATCATCTAGCGTCGTCAGTGGAATGCCATGCTGCTTTGCCAGCACAGACGCCTGAAAAGAAGTCGGAATTCCCACCACGTCCTTTAGTTCACCAGAAGCAATTCGCTCACCAATAAACTGAATCGCAAAGGCCGTTGTAGACCCCGTACCCAGCCCGACAATATCGCCAGACTTTACCTGCTGGGCGGCAGCGCGACCGACTTCCTGCTTCATCAGTTTAACGGGATCCATTTGGGCTAACTCCTAAAGACGTTTAGTTAAAAACTTACGACTTTCTAGCATGAGGGAAAGCGAGCGCAGAGTAAAGATGAACGCTAAAGTTGGGAGATGGAGAAAACGCAGGCTATTTCTAGCACTACTTTTACCGGGCAAGCTGGCGAACATCTGCCTAGCCATCCTCTAGGTGAGCAGCGCTTTTGGTACTGGCGCGGTTGGCGAATTCGCTACACGCACTTGGCAGAAACGCCGGGAACAGAAAATGAGACGCCCTTTTTGCTCTTACATGGCGCAGGCTCTAGCTTGGAACAGTGGCGCGAGAATTTGACAGCGCTAGCCAAAGAACGGCCCGTATATGCGGTAGATCTATTAGGATTTGGCGGCTCGCAAAAGGTAGCCGCTGAGCTGAATACAGATTTGTGGGTGGCACAGACAGCCGCCTTCTGTCAGACATTTTTTCAGCAGCCAGTCGTTTTGATGGGCCACTCGCTAGGTGCTTTGGTTGCTTTGCAGATGACAACTAGCTATCCAGAACAGGTTAGCGAACTCGTGATGTTGACGCTGCCTGCGGCCAGACAAGAGCTAGCCGGATCGGCTGCCAAAATTGGCGCGGTGGTAGAGCGATGGTTTGCCTCGCCGCTGCTAATTCGGCCTTTGTTTAGGTTGGCGCGATCGCCCAAAATCATCCGCAAAGTCCTCACCGCCCTCTCCCAAGACCCTAGCCGCATAGACGATGCCCTCATCCAAAGCTTCGTTCGCCCCACCCAAGAACGCGGCGCAGCCAGAATGTTCTGCTATTTGGTCAAGTCTCGAACCTCCGATAGCTTCAGCCCCATGACCAGAGATCTCATTCCGCTAGTGCAGGTGCCAACGCTGCTGCTTTGGGGAAAATGCGATCGCGTCATCCCTATCTCTTGGGGTCAATACGTCAACCGCCTCAACCCTCAGCTCACTTTTGTAGAGATAGACAATGCCGGACACTTTTTTTATGACGAAAGCGCAGTCAATTTCCACAACCTGATCGACCGATGGCTAGCAGGCGAACTGCCAGAAACCAACGATAATTTAATCGAACCCCTCGCTACCGCGACGGAGTAGACGCGATGGGATAGAAAGAACTTGCGCTAACAACTAAAGCTGTGCCCAAAGTACCTTAGATTAACTACTTAGGCGTAAACGCCTTGAACTGACGGCGGCGCTGCTGCCACTCTTTGATGGACTGCGCCTGGCGCTGAGCATGGCTTCTAGTTCCCGTGGGCTGCGCCAAACGACAGGCCGCAGGCGAAGAAAAACTTTCGTCCGTCCTAGCTTCGGTCGTCAAGCAGCTTTGCAAATTTTCGTAGTGAGTTTCTAAATTCATGGCCCGTTCTAGCTCGTAAGTACTGTTGAAGCGGCGGGTGGCATCGGGATGAAGCATTTTTGTCAGGACGCGAGTGAAATAAGGACTCAGCTCAACAGACTCTTGCCAGCGAAGATTTTGACCTTTAGACGAGAGCGCTAAATCTGTTGGCGAAATAGCCGTGAGTAAATATAAGCAGGTAACGCCTAGCGAGTAGAGGTCGCTAGCATAAGTAGGTACGCCTTCTAGCTGCTCTATAGGTGCAAAGCCAATGGTGCCTGCGCAACGCTGCTTTTTAGCAGGGGCACTTTCTGGCCCATCGCTAGCGCGTCTAACCGCGCCAAAATCGATTAGCACTAGCTTATGGTCATGACTACGGCGAATAATATTAGAAGGTTTGATATCAAGATGCAGTAAGTTTTGGCGGTGTATGTGGCGAATGATAGGCAGCATCTCACGGATAAGCTGCTTTACTTGATCCTCTGTTTGCACACCTTGGCGGCTCACTTCCTGGGTGAGGGTAAGACCGGGTACATACTCTTGCACTAGATAAAACTTCCCCCCATCAGTAAAGTGGCTGAGTAGTCCAGGAATCTGACTGTGGCTTCCCAGTCGGGCCATCGTGCGAACTTCCCGCTGAAACCGACGCTGACTGCGCTCTAAGTCCATCGGCGTTTGGGACTTATACTTTAGCTGTTTGATAACGCAGGGCAGCGGAGACGCAGCCGTAATATCTTTTGCAAAATAAGCTGTACCAAATCCACCCTGGCCCAGGCGATGAGAAATGACATACTGATTTTTGAATAGCCGCCGCTGATGCGCGGAGGGTCGCTGCTCGCTCGCAGCTTCGGCGGCAACCGTTGGCACAGGTGAAGAACTGAAGTGGCGAAGCAGGGACGATCTCATGAATTCTCAGTGCAAGCACGCACTTTTATGACTCTCTTTGCTTAGAGTGGCCGCAATATTACTGAGATGCCATCCGTCTTGACGCTATCTTTATTAGACGGGGCGCATCGGTAAGGAAAAGCTAAAGGTGCTGCCTTTACCCAACCTACTTTTAGCGACAATCTTCCCACCCTGTAGGGCTACCAGGCGACGGCTTACAGCCAGACCAATCCCCGATCCGCCCGAGGCGCGATCGCGCGATCGATCCGCCCGCCAAAATCGTTCAAACACGTGCAGCAAATCCGCTTCAGAAATTCCAATACCCGTATCTGAAACCGCTATCCACAAAAAATCTTCTTCCGTATAAATACGTACATTCACTTCCCCCTTAGCCGTATGGCGCAGCGCATTACTCAGCAAATTCACTAGCACCTGTTCAATGCGAGCCGGATCGCCCCAAACAGTCAGCGCCTTCTCAGGTAAATCAGCAGACAAATCAGTGGTCAGCGCCAAATCATCAGACGCAATGAGCTGATCGCAAAAGCGATCGCACACTTGAGTCACCAGCGGGGCGATCGCCACCTCACGCGCCTCAATCGGTAAATAGCCAGACTCCAGCTTAGACAGCTCCTGCAAATCATTCACCAGCCGCTGCAGCCGCTCCGTCTCGCGCACTAGCCGTCCGTAAATCTCATCAGAAGGCGCAATAGTCCCATCGGCTAGCCCCTCCAAATAGCCTTTTACAATCGTCAGCGGTGTCCGCAGCTCATGCGTCAAATCGCCCACCAGCTCGCGTCGCCGACTTTCCACATCCTCCAAATCGTCCGCCATCCGGTTAAAGCTGCGGCCCAAATTGTCAAACTCTGGAATATCCAACGACGGCACCCGCGAAGAAAAATCCCCCGCCGCAAACTGCCGCGTAATCGCCTCCATACTCAGCAAAGGCTTGGCAATCCGCCGGCTCAGCCAATAGCTCAGCGCCCCCGCCGTACTGCCCCCCAAAATCACCGACCAGCTCATCCCCCTAGCCCAGGTTTCAGTAAACCCATCCACCAATTGGCCCTGAACCACCTTTTGAAAGCGAGTGCCCTGCCGCTCCATTCTTTCTAGCGTCACGACAAAATACCGAGGCGTATAAAGCCGGCTCACCACAGCCAGCGCCATCACAGTTACCGCCATCACAGTGAGCTGAGAAATCAAAAGGCGATTGCGCAGACCCAGCTTTCGATCTGCTTTTTGACGCGGATTGCGCTCAGAAGAGGCCATAAACAGCACCTAAAAAATTAACATGCACAGCCAAAAGCCATCTTCCAGAAGCCATCCTGCAGCTTCACCTCTCCTCTAGTAATTTATGGTCGCGCTAACAGTTACCCTACAGTCGAGCCCGTCTAGATAGCACACGCTCAGCCTGCGTCGTCCTCAAACCGATAGCCCACACCCACCACCGTTTTAATGAAAGTTGGCTGCGCCGGATTAGGCTCCACCTTTTTACGCAGCCGCGCAATATGGGCATCCACTACCCGCTCATCGCCAAAAAAGTCGCCATCCCACAGCTTTTCAATGATTTGAGCGCGATTCCACACCCGACCCGGATAGCTCATAAACGTACAGAGCAAATCAAACTCCAGCGGAGTCAGCTCTAGCGGCACCGCTTCAGCACTCTGTCCTTCTTGTCCCGCTTCTAATATATTTTTTTCAAGCGGAGTGAGATTTTCGCTTTCAGTTTGGGAACCCTTTGCCTCATATGAATCACTTGCCTCAAAAAGCGGCCTAGCAACCGCCAGTCTCTGGTCAATATCCACCGTAAAATGAGCCGTCTGATAGGTGTTTTGAGCAGCGCTTTGTCCACCCCCTCTCAAACTACGCCTTAAAACAGCGCGCACCCTAGCCACTAGCTCGCGAGGGCTAAACGGCTTCACCATATAATCATCGGCCCCCGTGGACAAACCAATAATCCGGTCTATCTCTTCGCCCTTAGCAGTCAGCATCATGATGTAAGGATCTTTCACCACCTGCTGCTGTCTGATTCGAGCACAAACCTCTAAACCATCAAGGCCCGGCAGCATCAAGTCCAAAATTATCAAATCTGGTTGAATAGTCTTAAACCGATCGAGCGCAGTGCTCCCATCCCGACAGATATGACAGTTAAACCCCTCCTTGGACAGATAGAGCTGAATGAGTTCGGCAATTTCCACCTCATCTTCCACAATCAAAATGTCCATAAGCGCTAGCCCATCCTCCGCATCACAGATTCCTCAACCCGCTGTGGTTACATAGCGATAGCGTAGCTTCCTATCAACTGCCTTTGATAAAGACTGTGGTAAGCCACAAACCCGTTACTTGCCCTTACCGGTAGGTTGACATACGCTCTCTAGAGGGCCACCTATCGCAATTAGCCAATAACTTTCCCGCCAACGATCCCCTTCCCGCTAACGATCCCAATAGTCATCCCTGCCAACGTTCACGTTTCCCGCTCCTCGTTCACTCTACAGAAATACTAGCGTTCTGAGCGAATGCGCCCTATCTCTATGTCTGCACTTACCTTCAAAGACCTATCCACAGAGCTAACTCAGGCCATCGAGACTCAGTTAGACACGCCCTCAGGCACCAAGGCGCGCTGTACCCTAGGCCGAGAGAAGGTAATGGTGCTCGTGGAGTATCCGAGCGAGACTAGCCAATCCGCACCTCTCGCAGACAGCACGCTGGACTGGCTAGAGCAATCGCTCCGACAGCAGTTCGACACCGTTGGCCTGCCCGAAGAAGCCGCCGACCTCACCGAAACGGGCGAAGCCGTCGCTGTTCAGTTATTTCTAAAGCATCACAGCGAGCCAAAGCCCTTCACAGCTCGCTCATTCGTTTGGAAAGTAGCCGACGGCTTTAACGATCTTTTTGGCACACCCACCGACGACAGCGACAGCGTTACCGAAATACCCTTACCTATCTTTCAAGACGAAACAGGCTCTTTGTCTTCTCCTGAGGCCAATGTCGAAGCGGATATTGAAGCTAATGAAGCTAATATTGAAGATGCTTTTCTACCTATTTCCACCGTAGAGAACCTGGATTCAGAAGACTTTTCGCTACCGGAAGAAGAGCCAACCGTAGACTTAGATAATTCAGACCTAGACGCTTCAGACTTGGACGCTTCCGATTTAGATCTACCAACCATTGATTTACCCATCGCCTATGCCGAGGGCAGTAACCCATCAGACGAGGGATTCTTCGATTTTGAGGCAGGCAATGTCTTCAGCCCTAGCGCAGCCACTGATAATGAGCTTGCTGCCGACTTCGAAAATGCGTTAGATCGATCAGCGGCCCAGCTAGTAGGCGACGAGACCGATGCAGAATTAGCGATCGCTGATGACATGTTTTCTGAACTTTTAGATTCAGAACTTCTAGCCTCTGAGAATGCAACGGCCGAACCCACACAGCATTCGAATGTAGGAACCTGGCAACCTTTACCAACCCAACCCAGTGGACTCAGCCAGGAAGCGACTCAAACAGCCGCAAACGTAGAAGCATCAGCGCCTGAGTTAACAGGCGATCTGTCCAAGGCAGCCGTCAGACTAAGAGACCCCTTTGACGGCGATCGCCCAATAGACATCGGCAAAAACGATACTTCCAGCGACCTACCAAGTAGTAACAAAACCAACGACCAGCCGTTTATCGAAGAC
>Ga0115546_1000261_pt1 | contig 37500 bp, 28 predicted proteins | sample COGITO_mtgs_1004_FD_87186 | JGI IMG/M metagenome (GOLD analysis project Ga0115546, IMG submission 87186) | Pelagic marine microbial communities from North Sea - COGITO_mtgs_100413 | ecosystem: Environmental > Aquatic > Marine > Epipelagic | place: Germany:Helgoland, sampling site Kabeltonne...
GACTTTGGCGTAGCGGTCGGGTGGGTGGGACATGGCAGGAGATGAGGGATAGAGGCGTGCCGCGTGGTGTCCGTGGATCGACAGCGGGAAATGAGCGTTAGCGCGAGGGCTGGGCGGCGAGGGCGAGCGGCTTTTCTATGGGCTGTTCGGTTATGGGGAAGCTGCGTTCGGCGTTGGTGTCGAGCAGGGGCGCGAGCTGGCTGCTGAGCAGGGCGGCGGCATTGGAGAGCAGGGGGTAGAGCTGCTGCCAGAACTGAGGGCTATTGCCTTTGAGGGCTTCGGCGGTGGTTTCTAGGGCTTCGTTGAGGGCGGCGAGGACGCTTAGCTCGTGCTCGTAGGCGGTGGATTCTTCGGGCGTGAGGTGGGCGAGGTCGAGGTAGCTGAGGTTGCGGGCGATCGCGTCTAGATCGGGTGGGTTGTGAAAGGCTGACTGCATCAGGGATTTCTCCGAATGAAAGAGGTGGCTGACGATAGGACGGTAAAGTTCGTGCAATTCCCTTGACTACTACTAATAGTAATACTACTAATAGTAGTAGCACATTTAGTATTTTTGGAATAGAGCGGTAAAATCATGACTGCACATCAAGAGCCAGAAGACATGCGGTTGCAAGTGGACGTTAGTGAAGAAGTTAAAACTCGGCTTAAGCTTCAGTCTGTCAAGGTGGGCAAAACCATGAGCGAGCTGGTAGAAGAAGCTTTGAAAGAGTATCTAGATAAGAAGGAAGGCAAGAAAGGTCGTTAAGACTATTTGCAAGCGCCTTGCTTTGGATAACGCTTCACGAGAGCAGGCGAGAGCCTTTTCATTTGAAGGATTGTGCTGTTAATGACATAGCGATCGCTGTTTGGCACGTCAGTTGAACGTTGATGTTGTGTTGCCTAGCCTGTGTTGCGGGCGGTGGATGCTGCTGGGCTGAGAGTGGCGCAGGAGGCGATCGCGCTTAACTCATGCTCGTAGGCGGTGGATTCTTCGGGCGTGAGGTGCGCGAGGTCTAGATAGCTGAGGTTGCGGGCGATCGCGTCTAGGGCGGGCGGACTTGAAGGATTGATATTCATAATCGAAAGAGCCTTCTGTATAAGAGAAAACATCAAGCATAAACGAATAGTAGCTTATGGTTGTAAATATGCAACCATAAGGTGCAAAATTAAAGACATGTACAACAGCGGCTAAGATTGGAGGCGTAGAGTGATGAGTAATCCGATGGCTAAAAAAGTTTTTGCTTCCGTACCGGACGCGGTCGCAAAAGACTTAGAGGAGTGGTCTAAGCAGCAAGGGCGTTCTCTGTCGAATCTCATTGCTTATTTGCTCGAAAACTCTGTCAAAAGTGCCAAGGAACAAGGCGAGTTTGTCTCGAAGAATTTAGAAACTGGTGATACATAGGGATCTGTAAGCACCTATTCGTCAAGGGCTTAGCGTAGTAGCGTATAGCTCTCCAAAGCAGTGGTCGTTAATGGGCTAGGTTAGAACGCGCTCAACTTGTGTCGCAGGTGGTGGATGCTGCTGTGCTGAAGTGGGTTGGGGACAGGGTTATGCGGTAGTGGGCGATCCCACATAGTTCGGGAGTTTCGTAGCAATGAGGCATAAACAAAAACTTTGCGGACTTAAAATTAATAATTTAAGATTAACATGAGTTCATGAACTCATGAATGCGTGAATTCAAAAACTTTTACCTGCGTGAACTTATAACTGATAATTAAAGGACGGCACATGAAGCAGTTGGAAAAAGATTTAATGGCAGGCGGAAAGCGTGACGATCCTGGCTACGCACAGGTGAGCGGTTACATACCCAAAAAGCTCGCGCTTAAATTTAAGGCCGCTTGTACGATGAGAGAAACGACTCAGTCTGAAGCGCTGGAAAAAGCGGTTGAAGCTTGGTTGAAGCAGGCAGACCAAGACCAAAAGGCTGAGGATCCAGAATAGTAGTAAGAATTTGCGGAGCAGCTCTTTTCAATGGCTATGATCTTATGTCGAGGAGCTAATCTCCATGTAGTGGACGCGCTCAGCGTGTTGTAGGCGGTGACACAGGAATCTCAATAATTGTTATCGGTGGTTGAGACCCATGACTGCCGCATAGGTGGCACCTGAAAAACTGAAGGTCAGGGCAGAAAAGTTTGGCATCACATCTGGATATGGCTCGCGCTGAGCGGATTCCTTGATTCAGCTCAACGCGCTGCAAAACGTCCCGGTTGCTGTACCTTGTCTTGAAAGGACATATCGGTAGTAAAACTCTTAAAGGCAGTGAGAATGAAGCTGAACTCCTTGGAGAATCAAAGCAGTCAGGGCAAACGGGAACTGAAATGATAGGATGGGAAGCTTTACAAACAGCCATAGCTCACAATGAATTGCAACCTACCTTAAAAGATCAAACTGATTCGAATGGAACAGTCTCAACTCAATTGGATCGCCGACTTTATCTGGCGTATAGCAAATGACATACTCCGCGACCTCTACGTAAGGGGCAAATATCGGGATGTCATTTTGCCTATGACAGTGCTCCGCCGCCTAGATGCTGAGCTGGAGGAAACCAAGCAAGCTGTGTTGACGATGAAAGCTAACCTAGATACCGCTGGGATTGTCAACCAAGAAGTGGCGCTACGACAAGCGGCGGGGCAAGCCTTCTACAACACCTCCAATTTTACCCTGCGGGATTTGCGCAATCGCGGTAGTCAGCAGAAGCTAAGGGATGACTTTGAGGACTATCTAGATGGTTTTTCCTCAAATGTCCAAGACATCCTAGAAAGTTTTGAGTTTCGCAATCAAATCCCCCGCCTTTCGAAGGCTGATGCCCTAGGAGCGCTGATCGAGAAGCTGCTCGATCCGGCCATTAACCTAAGCCCTAAGCCTGTACTTAATGGCGATGGCTCAGTAAAGCATCCAGGACTCGATAACCATGGCATGGGCACTATCTTCGAGGAACTGGTACTTCGGTTCAACGAAGACAATAATGAGGAGGCCGGAGAACACTGGACGCCACGGGATGCTGTGAAGCTCATGGCTAGATTGATCTTTCTGCCTATTGCCGACCACATTGAGTCCGGCACCTACTTACTCTACGACGGGGCCTGCGGTACTGGGGGAATGCTCACGGTGGCGGAAGAAACCTTGCAAGAGCTAGCTCAAGATCATGATAAACAGGTTTCTACCTATCTTTATGGCCAAGAAATCAACTCCGAAACCTACGCGATCGCCAAAGCCGATTTGCTGCTGAAGGGGGAGGGAGAAGCCGCAGATAACATCATTGGTGGCCCCGAGCATTCTACTCTCGCCAATGATGCCTTCCCGTCCCGTGAGTTTGACTTCATGCTGTCAAATCCGCCCTACGGCAAGAGTTGGAAGAGCGACCTCGAACGCATGGGCGGCAAGAGCGAGATGAAAGACCCTCGCTTCATGATCGAACATGCTGGGGATGCTGAGTATTCACTGATTACCCGATCCAGCGACGGCCAGATGATGTTTCTAGCTAACATGCTGGCTAAGATGAAGCACGGTACCGCTCTCGGCAGCCGCATTGCGGAAGTTCATAACGGCTCATCGCTATTTACCGGGGATGCTGGACAGGGTGAGAGTAACATTCGCCGCTGGATCATTGAGAATGACTGGCTGGAAGCGATCGTCGCCCTGCCGCTCAACATGTTCTACAACACAGGCATCGCCACCTACATTTGGGTGCTGAGCAACCGCAAGCCTGATCACCGCCAAGGTAAGGTGCAGCTCATTGATGCCACTAAGTGGTCTAGGCCCTTGCGTAAGAACCTGGGCAAGAAGAACTGCGAGTTGTCGGAAGAGGATATCCAAAAGGTCTGTGATACTTTTCTGGCCTTTGATGAGAGTGAAGAATCCAAGATTTTTCCCAATCAGTCGTTTGGGTACTGGAAGGTGACGGTGGAACGTCCTTTGCGGCTTCAGGTCACGCTGAATGCGGAAACCTGTGCGGCGTTTCGTCGTGCCTGTACACCGTTTAAGGAAGAGTCCTTAGCGAACTTAGTAGATCAGGCCCATGAGAGTTGGGGGGAAGGAGTAAATAACGACTACAACAAGTTTCTGGCAGCGCTGAAGAAACTGGCAGCGCAGAGTAATGTGAAGCTTACGGCCAAGCGCGAGAAATTGCTTAAGGCTGAACTGGCCCAAAAAGATGAAGCTGCTCAGCCTGTGATTAAGAAGACTTACAAGCCTGGTAAGGCAGAGGTCAACCCGCTCTACGGATGCTATGGGGTAACCGTGGAGGGCAAACCCTGTGTGGTGGAGTACGAGCCCGATACAGAACTGCGAGATACAGAGCAGGTACCTCTACTAGAAAATGGTGGTATAGAGGCATTTATTCAGCGAGAAGTGATCCCCCACGCTGCCGATGCCTGGGTTGATGAGGGGAGTATCAAAATTGGCTACGAGGTGAGCTTCACCCGTTACTTCTATAAGCCGCAGCCCCTACGAAAGTTGGCTGATATCCGCGCCGATATTGTGACGCTAGAAAACGAGAATAAGGGCTTGCTAGAGGAAATTATTGGGGGGATTGGCCTGCTATGAAGGCAACAGAAGCTAAGTTACTCGCGTTTCTCAAACGCTCAACGCAGTTTATTATTCCGATTTACCAGCGCACGTACTCGTGGACGGAAAAGGAATGTCGCCAGCTCTGGGATGATGTCCTGCGAGCCGGTCTCAACGACAACATCTCGGTACATTTCATTGGTTCGGTGGTGTACATCGAGAAGGGTCTCTTTCAGGTGATGAACCAACCACCGCTGCTGGTCATTGATGGTCAGCAGCGGCTTACTACCATAACGCTGCTGTTAGAGGCGCTTGCCCGACAGTTGGGTGATACCGAGCCGTTAGATGGGTTTTCAGCGAAGAAGCTGCGTAGCTACTATTTGCTTAATCCCCTCGAAGATGGCGATCGCGGCTACAAGCTGCTCTTGACTCAAACCGACAAAGACACCCTGCTGGCCCTCGTACAGCAAAAGGACTCACCCAAAGAGCAATCGCTGCGCGTGCGAGAGAATTTCGAGTTTTTCGAGAAACAGATCGTTGCACACAAAGACGACCTTATTGTGCTCTGTAAGGGGCTGTCCAAGCTTGTAATCGTCGATGTGGCGCTTAACCGCGACCAAGACAACCCCCAGCTCATCTTCGAGAGCATGAACTCGACCGGGCGAGAACTGAGCCAGGCCGACCTGATCCGCAATTTCATTCTCATGGGGCTAGAGCCTAACCACCAGACCCGGCTGTACGAAGACCACTGGCGACCGATGGAGGTGGAGTTTGGCCAGGAGGCCTACGGCAGCTATTTCGATAGCTTTATGCGCCACTACCTGACGGTAAAGACCGGCGAGATTCCCAATATCCGCGATGTCTATGAGGCCTTCAAAAACCATGTGCGGGCTAAGGACAGCAACGCTGCCGGGGTCGATCAGCTGGTGGCCGATATTCACGCCTATGCCCGGTACTTCTGCGCCATGGCCTTGGGTAAGGAAACCGACCGGGCGTTGGCCGAGGCATTTCAGGATTTACGGGAGCTGAAGGTCGATGTGGCCTATCCGTTTTTACTGGAGCTGTACCACGACTATCAAAACGGCATCCTGCTAAAAGAGCATCTGCTAGAGGCGGTACGGCTGACCGAAGCCTACGTGTTTCGTCGGGCGGTGTGTGCCATCCCCACTAACTCGCTGAACAAAACCTTTGCCACCTTCGGTAGGGCGTTCAAGAAGGATCGCTACCTGGAGAGCATTCAGGCCCATTTCATGCTGCTGCCGTCCTATCGTCGCTTTCCGAAAGACGAGGAGTTTAAACGTGAGATCAAGGTACGCGACCTCTACAAGTTTCGTAGTCGTTCCTATTGGCTGCGCCGGATGGAAAACCACGATCGCAAAGAGCGTGTGCAGGTAGACGAATATACCATCGAGCATATTCTGCCGCAGAACGAAAACCTCTCACCGGCATGGCAGGAAGCCCTTGGCCCTGAATGGCAACGCATTCAGCAAACCTGGCTGCACACCCTAGGCAACCTCACGCTGACGGGCTACAACTCCGAATACAGCGATCGCCCTTTCCCTAGCAAACGCGACATGTCTGGCGGCTTCAAGGAAAGTCCACTTAAGCTCAATGCCAAGCTGGGCGAAGTCGAAATCTGGAATGAAGCTGCAATTGCAGTGAGGGCGGAGCGGTTGGCTGAGCAGGCGATAGGGGTCTGGAAAGCCCCAAACATTACCCCGGATGTGGTGGATGCGTACCGAGCGGTGCCGCAGAAGACCGATGGATACACCATTGAGGATCATCCTTATTTAATGGCGAATGCGATGCGGCCTTTGTTTGAGGCATTTCGCGCCCAGGTGCTCGCCCTCGACCCGGTGGTGAATGAGGAGTTTCTCAAGCTCTATGTGGCCTACAAAGCAGAAACAAATTTTGTCGATGTGGTGCCACAGGCTAAGCGGCTGCGGCTGTCTCTGAATATGCGGTTTCCGGAGGTCTACGACCCGAAGGGGCTATGTAAGGATGTGACCAATCTGGGCCGGTGGGGCAATGGCGATGTGGAGGTTGGGTTAGAGACACTGGAGGAGCTGCCCTATGTGATGGGGCTAATTCGGCAGGCGTTCGAGAGGCAGATGGGTAATGGAGAGGGCACAGAATGATCGGTGAGTTGAAGCCCTATTCGGCCTATAAGGATTCTGGGGTGCCGTGGTTGGGGGAGGTGCCAGAGCATTGGGAAATACAACGAGGCAAAAACCTATTTCGATGCATAGACATTCGTTCAGAAAAGGGGGAAGAGGAACTACTTACCGTTTCCTCTGAGCGAGGCGTCATACCTCGGAAGACTGCTAATGTCACAATGTTCAAGGCGGAGTCTTATGCTGGGCACAAATTATGTTGGCCTGGTGATCTTGTTATCAATAGCCTCTGGGCATGGGCTAGGGGACTGGGAATTTCACAACATCACGGTATTGTCAGCACTGCATATGGAGTCTATCGGGCAAGAAAATCCGCGATTGACCATCGATTTATACAAGCGCTAGTTCGTTCAACTCCCTTTCAGTGGGAGTTGCAGGTTCGATCAAAAGGAGTATGGACATCCCGCCTTCAGTTAACAGATGATTCATTCCTCAATGCTCCGTTCCCTTTGCCGCCTCTTCAAGAGCAAGCCGCGATCGCAACCTTCATCGACGACGCCGATCGCCGCATTCGCCGCTACATTCGCAGCAAGCAAAAACTCATCAAGCTGCTCGAAGAACAAAAGCAAGTTGTTATCAATCAAGCCGTCACCCGTGGCCTCGATCCCAAAGTTCCCCTCAAACCCTCCGGTATCGAATGGCTCGGAGACATTCCAGAGCATTGGGAGGTAATGCGTTTAAAGCAGCTTATTGTAAGAATAGATCAAGGTATCAGCCCTCAAGCTGAAAATTATTTGGCTGAGAGTGGCAGATGGGGTGTCTTGAAGGCTGGATGCGTCAATAGAGGATTGTTTCAAGATATTCAGCATAAGCGCTTGCCAATTGAGTTTGCTATTGATCCAAAGCTTGTTGTTAATCTTGGCGATGTTCTGGTGTCTCGTGCTAGTGGATCGCCTAGGTTGGTTGGCTCAGTGGGTCGCGTTCATGAATTGAACTATCAGCTCATTCTTTCAGATAAGACTTTTCGGCCAGTTTTTCGAGCCGGAGTAGATCCTGAGTTCATGGTTTTAGCTATGAACAGTCGCTACTATAGGATGCAAGTTGAAAAAGCTATAAGTGGTGCAGAAGGACTGGCTAACAATCTTCCGTCATCGTCACTACGAACTTTTATATTTGCTATCCCTCCCAAGCACGAGCAGGAGATAATCGTTAGATGTATTCAGGAAGAGACAAATAGTTTAATCAAGGCTATTCAACGTACCGAAAAAGAAATCTCCCTCCTTCATGAGTTCCGCACTCGCCTGATCGCCGATGTCGTGACTGGCAAACTCGACGTGCACGAGGCTGTTGCCCACCTGCCCGCAGAGCTAGACGAGTCGGAGGCCCTAGAAGACGACCTCCCCGACCCAGAGCTAGATCTCGACACCGACAGCGACCTTGATGCTGTGGCCGAGGATGAAGCCGCATGACGGCAGTACCCGCCAATCCCAAGATTTATCACATCACCCACGTAGACAACCTCGCATCTATTGCCGCTAGCGGCGAGTTGGTGTCCGATGCCATTCGCATTGCCCAAAGCATGACCTGTGCGGTAGTTGGCATGTCTGAAATTAAGCGCCGCCGCCTCGAAGAGATTGAGGTCTCCACCTGTCCGGGTACGAAAGTCGGTCAGTATGTACCGTTCTACTTTTGCCCCCGGTCCATCATGCTCTACATCCTGCACATGGGAAACCATCCAGAATTGACCTACCAAGGAGGCCAGCGATCCATCGTCCACCTGGAAGCCAGCTTTGATGCGACAGTTGAATGGGCCGATGCTCAGCCCATCCGCTGGGCTTTTACCGATGGCAATGCAGGAGCCTATCTAGCCGAGTTCTACGGACGACGTGCTGAGCTGGATCAGATTAACTGGGCTGCTGTTGCCTCAACCGACTTTCGAGACCCACGCATCAAAGAAGGTAAACAAGCCGAGTTCCTAACGTTTGGTACATTTCCCTGGACTTTAGTTGAAAAAATAGGGACGATCGATAGCACAATAGCCGCTAGAGTCGGCGCAGCTATTGCGGGTAAACCCCATCAGCCAGTTGTTCAGGTCGAGCGTAACTGGTACTTTTAACTTCTACTAACGAATAGAGTCATGATTGAACTAACCCAAGGCGACATCCTACAAGCTGACGCTGAAGCGTTAGTAAACACCGTCAACTGTGTCGGTGTAATGGGGCGTGGCATTGCCTTGCAGTTCAAAAAAGCTTTCCCAGAGAACTTTAAGGCCTACAAGGGGGCTTGTGATGCCAAATCGGTACGCCCCGGTAAGATGTTCGTCCATAGCCTGAACCAACTGTATAACCCGCGTTACATCATCAACTTCCCTACCAAGCGCCATTGGCGGGGCAAAAGCCAGCTCGAAGATATCGAAAAAGGGCTAGCTGATTTAGTCGCAGTCATTCAAGATAATCAGATTCGATCAGTTGCTATTCCCCCCCTAGGCTGTGGCCTCGGTGGCCTTGACTGGAATGATGTCCGTCCTCTTATTGACCAAGCATTTGAAGGTTTGCCAGAGGTGAACGTGCTTGTCTTTGAGCCTATCGGCGCACCCGACGCAGCCACCATGGTGAAGACAGCCAAGGTTCCTGATATGACCCCAGGACGAGCCGCCTTACTCGGGCTGATGCGTCGCTATCAGGCCGCAGTTATGGATCCAACTATCACCCTGCTAGAGATCCACAAGCTCATGTACTTCATGCAAGAAGCCGGAGAGCCCCTAAGACTTCAGTACGAAAAAGCGCCCTATGGCCCCTACGCCGAAAATCTGCGCCACGTACTCAACCACATCGAAGGCCATTTCATTAGCGGTTACGGCGACGCTGAAGATCGCCCCGACGTACCGCTAGAACTCAAGCCCCATGCGGCTGAGGTGGCTGAGGCGTTCCTGTTGGGGCAGGCCGATACCCACCAGCACTTTGACCGGGTGGCCGAGTTGATCAAAGGCTTTGAAACCCCCTACGGCATGGAACTGCTGTCCACCGTTCACTGGGTCACCACCCACGAACGGGCCACCACCCCTGAGGCAGCGGTAGAAAAAGTTCATGCCTGGAACACCCGTAAGCAGCAAATGTTTTCCCCCCGCCATATCAAGTTAGCCCAGCAGCGCCTGAAGGAAACTGGTTGGGTAGCGTGAGTCGTTTATTTGATAGAACCTTGATAGAGTTGCTAGAGCGCGACTAAGCAGGTGTGACGAAACCCTTTCATATCAGAGCTGTTAGGTCTATCCGATGTCCCTTATTTTATTTGATTGGTATTTGATCAATGCCAGCTTGGTCAAAAGAGCATGAGTTGTGGGGAGTAGCAGTCTTGATTGCTCGACAGTGATATAGATGTCTTCCAGCTCTTGGTAATCCGGAAAAACATAGCTTGAAAAGCTGATGTACCAACTGGATCTATCTACGCAAAATTAGCGTTTCCGTCGAGCAGATTGCAGAGAAAAGCATGGACTCGTCGTAACCTCGCCGCGCGATCACCGAAAGTTAGAAATATCCTACCCCCTTGATACTGACAGTGAGGTGATGATGGTGAAGTTGCTATAGTCTGCATGTAAGTACCGCTTCACGGAAAATAAATGTGGAGGAAGCCAGATGTTGGTTACCTTGCTATGTTAGGGCATAAATATTAATGCCTGTCCGGAGCAACTATGAAGACAGACACTAGCGAAAAAGGCCTAGAAACTCTGATTGTCAATACTATGACCTGCCAGCCGCAGGCAGCTGCTCTAGTGGACATGGGCAGCGATGTTTCTAGCTCCTATGATGGTCAGTGCTGGATTCAAGGTCGCTCCACAGATTACGACCGAGACTATGCCATTGACCCGGCACAGCTCACCGCATTTTTGTATGCGACTCAGCCAGAGTTGGTCGAAACCTTTGACCTTGAAAATGCCAGCCCGACGCGGCATAAGTTTCTTTCCCGTTTGCAGGGCGAAATCACCCGACGCGGCACCATTGATGTACTGCGCAAGGGAGCAGACCATGGGCCACATCACATTGATCTGTTCTATGGCACTCCGTCTCTGGGTAATCTCAAGGCAGCAGGGCGCTATGCTCAAAATCGATTTAGCGTTACTCGGCAGCTGCACTACAGCCGGGATGAAACGAAACTATCGCTCGATCTATGCCTGTTTATTAATGGGCTACCCATCGCTACCTTTGAGCTAAAGAACAACCTCACTAAGCAAACAGTAGATGATGCCGTTGAGCAGTATCGGCGCGATCGCGACCCTCGGGAACTACTGTTTCAGTTTGGCCGCTGTGTCGTTCACTTTGCTGTAGATGATCAGGAAGCACGATTTTGCACTCATCTTCAGGGTAAAGGCTCGTGGTTTTTACCCTTTAACCAAGGCTATAACGACGGGACTGGAAACCCTCCCAACCCCGAGGGTATTAAGACTGACTACCTCTGGAAGCGGATTCTGGCTCCCCGTAGCCTCACCAATATCTTGGAAAACTTCGCCCAAATCGTTGAAGAGAAAAACGAGAAGACCGGCAAGAAAAAAAAGAAGCAGGTATTTCCCCGCTACCATCAACTTGATGTGGTGCGCAAGCTGCTTAGCAGCGCGAATCAGCAGGGGGCCGGTCATCGCTATCTGATTCAGCATTCTGCTGGCAGCGGCAAGTCTAATTCTATTGCCTGGTTAGCACACCAGCTATTCGGCCTTGAACATGACGGGCAACCTGTATTTCATTCCATTCTGGTGATTACCGATCGCCGCATTCTCGACAAACAGATTCGCAATACTATCAAACAGTTTGTACAGGTCGGATCAACAGTAGGAGCGGTAACAGAGGGCTCCAAGCAGCTCAGGGAATTTATTGAAAGTGGCAAACGCATTATCATTTCTACCGTTCAAAAGTTTCCCTTTATCCTGGATGAGATTGGTGCCGATCATCGAGGTCGAAACTTCGCCATTATCATTGATGAAGCTCACTCTAGCCAAGGAGGGCGTGCCTCTGCCGCGATGGCGATGGCCCTATCAGAGTCTGGAGCAGCAGATAATGAAGAGACCCCAGAGGATCGCATCAATCGCATCATGGAATCTCGAAAGATGCTGCCCAACGCCAGCTATTTTGCCTTTACAGCAACACCAAAAAATAAGACCTTGGAACTCTTTGGTGTGCCCTATCAGAGTGAAGGCAAAACAAAGCATCGGCCCTTTGGCAGCTACACCATGAAGCAGGCTGTGCAGGAAGGCTTTATCCTCGATGTGCTGAAGTACTACACGCCGGTTAACAGCTACTATAAGCTGGTCAAAACCATTGAGAACGACCCTGAGTTCGACACCAAACGGGCGAAAAAAAAGCTCCGTAAGTATGTCGAAAGTAACGATCACGCTATTCGGCTGAAAGCCGAAATCATGGTCGATCACTTCCATGAGCAGGTCATCGCCCTCAACAAAATTGGTGGCCAAGCACGGGCGATGGTGGTGACCAACGGCATTGAGAAAGCCATTCAATATTTCCATGCTTTTCAGCACTATCTAAAAGAGCGGAAAAGCCCTTATCAGGCAATTGTTGCTTTCTCCGGTGAGCATGACTATGGCGGAGCTAAGGTAACAGAAACTTCCCTCAATGGTTTTTCCAGTAGCCAGATTCCTGACAAAATCCAGGAGGATCCCTACCGCTTCCTTATCTGTGCCGACAAATTTCAAACTGGCTACGATGAGCCGTTGCTGCATACGATGTACGTCGATAAGCAGCTCTCCAGCATCAAGGCCGTACAAACCCTTTCCCGACTCAATCGGGCTCACCCTAAAAAGCATGATGTGTTTGTACTCGACTTCGTGAATGACGTAGACACCATTCAGGCGTCTTTTGCTGATTTCTACCGTACGACTGTCCTGAGTGATGAGACTGATCCTAATAAGCTCCATGATCTAAAAGCCACGCTTGATGGCTACCAACTCTATACCCCCGAAGAAATTACAGAACTCGCACACCTCTATCTCAGTGGGGCAGACCGTGATCGCCTAGATCCCATTCTCGACGCCTGCGTTGCCGTCTATAACGAAAGTCTAGATGAAGAAGATCAGGTTGACTTTAAGGGCAAGGCCAAAGCCTTTTGCCGCACCTACGGCTTCTTAGCCTCGATACTGCCTTATACCAATGCAGAATGGGAAAAGCTGTCTATATTTCTGACGTTTCTTGTCCCCAAACTCCCTGCTCCAAGAGAAGAAGACCTATCGCGGGGAATCCTTGAGTCGATCGACATGGACAGCTATCGCAGTGAGAAGCAGGCTACCATCCGTATTCAGCTTCCCGATGCTGAAGCCGAAATAGAGCCTATCCCGGTCTCTGGGAGTGGGTTCAAGGCGGAACCTGAATTAAACCGTCTGTCCAATATCTTACAAGTCTTCAACGATCAGTTTGGGAATGTCGCGTGGACTGACCGTGATCGCGTCCATAAACTTATTACTGAAGAAATCCCTGCGAAGGTGGCCGCTGATCCCTCGTTCCGAAATGCCAAGAAAAACTCCGATGAACAAAATGCCCGCATAGAGCACGAGAAAGTGCTGAAACGAGTCATTATTGATGCTATGAAGGATGATACAGAGCTGTTCAAACAATTCAGCGATAATGACTCGTTTCGAAAGTGGCTGACAGAGACAATATTTTCAATGAACTATCACGACCAGGGGGCGAGCGGGACAGAAAACGTTGCATGAGAACCAATCTTCAGTTATTGCTCTTCACAACTGAACTCCCTCAGTCTCATCGAGGTTAATTGTATCCTCCCTTTAGTTGAGCATCTTCAGATAGAGATGAAGTAAGTGGTGGCTGAGTTTGAAGTAAGGGATGCAAAAGCAGAGCTCTTGTCACATTTTGATACTGGTGGCGAAATATTGCTTAACACACTGATAGCTCTATCAAACTGACGAACTGTGAAGTGAGATCGCTCAGCTTTAGGTCAACTGTCTTCTAGCATGGAAAGAATTGACGTTTTGACATCTCCACGGTTTTAGCGAGTGAGCCTGTCAGTGTCATGCCTAATCTAACTTTTCAATGTCCTTCTGTAGCTGCTCTGCCTGCTGATCCATCACTTGAGCCGCCCCGTTGGCTTTTTCAATACTCTCAACCGGCATCGACTTTTCGGTTTCTGGCGATGGTTTGAGTTGACTGAGCATCACCATCGCGCCACCCAAACAGGCCACTAACAACCCGATTAAAGACAGTCCACGCATAGCCGGTTATCTCTTTTGTGAAGGACAAGTTCAGGCGCTGGCTGAAATGGGGCAACCGATCTGACTGACAACAGAGAACCGCCGTGAGTCAGATACTTGATAATTTATGCAAGGTAGCCTACCTAATCAGCGATCGCACGTTTCTAAAATGCCCAAATTAGCTGGTTGCTTCGTTCCTCAAGAAATACGTCGCTGTAAGCAGCGCCTTTATGAGAAACGACATTAAAAACGGCAAAGTTACCTAAGATAGGTGGGTTGCTCCTTAGTCAGCCGCGAGACTCCAACGATGGCCTACTTTATATCTGCAACCAAGCTCAAGACATACGCTCGCTGTCCGAAGGCTTACTACTTCCGCTACGAATGCGGCCTGAATGAACAGAGCGCTTTTGCCTCAGCCGCGTTCGGTATAGCGCTGCACGGTGCCCTCGCTCAGCTATACCAAGACTGGCACTACCAAGAGCCGCTACCCTCGATATCGTGGCTAAGACGGTGCTGGGAGACGAATGCGAATGGCCTGAGCGATCAACAGCTAGCAGAAGGCTGGTTGCTCATGCAGCGTTACTACGAGCGGGAGATAGCGTCGCTAGGTACGATGCAAAAGCCACTCGCTACTGAAGGGCGGATACAGGGACTGCTGCTGGTGAACGGCATTGAGTTCAAGTTGATGGGCCGCTACGACCGCTTGGACTTTTTGGCAGACGGACTAGAGCTAATCGACTACAAGAGTGCGAAGTCGCCAACGTTGCCTTCATCAGAAGACATAGATCTCCAGATGGGCTTGTACTACCTGGCACTAGAGCAGCGGTACGGTCGATCGCTCAAGCGGATGAGCCTGCTGCACTTACGAACGGGCGAGCGGGTGAGCTATGAAGCGAGTGAAGCGCACAAGCAGCAGGTGAATTCCGTCATTAGCGAGCTGGCGCAGCGGCTGCGGGAAGAAAGCGAATGGCAAGCGAGCTGTGGAAATCAATGCGGCCAGTGTCAGTACGCGCGCTACTGTCCAGCGGTGGCACGGAAGCCGGAAGCCGCTGTGCAAAAGCCGCGCAAGCTTCAGCTTTGCCTAAGTCTGTGACAGTAGCTGAGCGGTGGCTATGATTGATTTCAACATTAAATCAACGGGTCAACGGTCATATTGCCGCAGCCGTTGCACAAAGCCTTCGGCAGCAATCTCAGCAGACGCTCGCAACGTCTCTACCGCTACACCATCACGAGCGCTGCCCGATAAACCTACTAAAATCATCGCAACATAGTCTGCCAACGCATCTGCTTCAGCCGCTGCCAGATTCGTGGCTGCTGCTGAAATGAGATCGCGCACCCCTACTCTAGCCGCCTGCCTCATCTGCGCCGTTAATTCGCATGCTTCCGCATCACTACAATTACGAGTGCCATCAATCGCCAAACACCCAGGCCGATCAGGATCTGCTGAATACACCTCAGCCGCCTTCAAAAACAACAGCGCAATAGACTGTTCTAAAGAATCTCCTTCAGCCAACGCCTGGGGCAACCAAGAACCCTGCGTTTGCGCATAGCGCTGAAGCACCTGCCTAAACAGCTCACGTTTGCTGCCAAATGCAGCGTACAAACTAGGCGCGGTGATGCCAATGGTCTGACTCAGCTCTGCCACGCCGACCCCGTCGTACCCATTTCGATAAAACAAATCCATCGCCTGCGAGATCGCCTCATCCAGATCAAAATTCCTCGGACGCCCCCTTCTGCTTTTTTCTTTAGTGACCACTAATCAATTCCAAAATTGTCTGCTATTGTTATTTCTATAGTAACCGATACAAAAAGGTAATCTCTACCAATGGCAACACTTACAGACAAAAAGGCACTCGTTTTAGGCGGCAGTCGCGGCATTGGCGCTGCGATTGTAGAAAGGCTCGCTAAAGAAGGCGCTAAAACCACATTCACCTATGGCGGTTCGGCAGACGCCGCTCAAGCACTAGCCAAAAAGACAGGCGCAACTTCCCTTCAGGTAGATAGCGCAGATAGAGAAGCCGTCAGTCAGGTGATTGCAGACCAAGGGCCGCTAGACATTTTGGTTGTCAACGCAGGCATCGGCGTATTGGGCCACTCGCTAGAGCTAGATCCTAACGATGTAGACCGAATGATCGACATCAACGTGCGCGGCCCGTATCATGCCGCTGTCGATGCCGCACGAGCGATGCCCGACGGTGGCAGAATTGTCATTATTGGCTCAGTGAATGGAGATCGCATGCCGTTTGCTGGCGGTGCCGCCTACGGGATGACGAAAGCTGCTGTGCAAGGGATGGTACGCGGCCTCGCCCGAGACTTCGGCGATCGCAACATTACCGTCAACAACGTTCAACCTGGGCCTGTCAACACCGATCTCAATCCAGAAGACGGCCCGATGAAAGAGATGATGCATTCTTTTATGGCTATCAAACGCCATGCCCAGCCCGAAGAGATTGCTGGCATGGTGGCCTACCTCGTTGGCCCAGAAGCATCAATTGTTACAGGCGCACAACACACGATAGACGGTGGTTTTGGCGCATAGTCAAAGATACAAAGCTAAAAAGATAAGGCTGAAGGAATAAGGGGAGATCACAGCGACTCTCCCTTCCGCAGGCAAACGTTGAGCTAAAGCGGCTCGACTTTCGCTGCGATAACAGCCTCTCTTCTCAGACCAGCTCAGTCCGGTAGGTTCTGAGGGGGTGTCGGGTGCCCCTTGTAGGACTTTTCTTCCAGGTTGCCTAGCCACAGCCACAAAGCCCTAGTTGCCAGAGGTGCTACGGCTAACAGAACATTGATGAATAAGGGGCTTGGCCCAGTCATGACCATCGCCAACGGTAGAAAAGACCAAAAGATGGCGCTGAAGATCAAGGCAGCTTTTCAAACTTGTTGAATACGCTGAAGTGCTAAACCGCAGCTACTGCAATGTTTAGTATGAGAGTCATAGCGATCCATCAATGCTTCTGTAGACCATTTAGGGGGTAGGCTTTGGTTCAAAAACGGGTCAGCTGTAAACTCGCTAACCCAGTTGCGAAAAGCGACTACATAGCGATCTGCCTGGGTGGGTAGATAACAGAGCTGTGCATAGGAGGCTTGGCCTGGTTTTTGTGAAAGGGAATTAGCTCCTTTCTCTAACAACCTTTCTTGAAGATGCAAAAAGATTTGGTCATCTTCTAACACGCGGTTGTTGCCAATGTGGCTGTACCAGCGAGGCGTCAGCTGGATGAAAAAGCTTGGCAGCTTTGAAGAGAACTTAAAGGGAAATCGGGCAAATACTCGACATTCCCCTTTGCGAATAGGTGTTGCATACACGACTGTGAGCGCTGTTAGACAGCTATTTTCAGACCATTACATGCTTAGAAAATGAAGCCCTGACACCATTAGCCCTCCCAATCCAAGGAGGCCCAGCGCTCGACGAAAATAGTTGACGCCATCAAAGAGTTCCTGCCACGCCCAGGTGAACAAAGCGCCAAAGGCTATTAAGTCTGCGGACATCTGAAGCTGTCCGTCCGGGAGTGCGTATTGAAGACAGGCGGCGGCAACGCCCACCAGAACCGGTAGATTAGGGGCTTGAGCAATTACGATGTCACCTTTGCTGTCTCGAAAGATACGGTCAAACAAGGTAGCTTTCTTCGTTTCTAGCGCTGGGTTCGATTGAGATGACATGAGTTCTGTCCCAAAGATGTAATGAATTAGGACTGATGCTAACGCTGCGCCGAGCGATCGCACCTGTGCCGAACGTTAGAGCTAATCAGCTCGCTTGTCGTTGGGATGTAGTCGTATTGACACTGCGACCTCGCATAGAATCCTGCGAAATCATCCGTCATTCAGCAACCTCTTATCCAAGCACTGCCTGACGCAGCTTATTAAGGTGGGTGCAAAAAATGAGATGGAATTCTCTTGATCAAACCTTCCTAAAATTTACCAGCCGGTAGCAGCTTGAACCCTGCCCTCAAAGCCTTGGCAAGCAATCTAATAGCCTAAAACCCTATCGACGCTCAGGGGCATCTCTCCCTCTGTGAAAAAGCGGTTGATGTTGTCAGCTACAATTCGCGCTGCCGTCTGCTGGTTTGTAGGCGCAGATACATGCGGCAGGATCGTAATACTTTGATGTGACCATAGCAGACTGGTTTGCGGTAGGGGTTCCTCGTCAAACACGTCTAGCACCGCATGAGAGAGGTGATTGCGGTTCAAAGCGGAGACCAGGGCGCTGACATCAACAATTGGCCCGCGCGCAAAATTAATCAGTGCAGCACCTTTTGGCATCCGCGCTAAGGCGTCTTCGTCCAATAAGCCTCGCGTCTTTTCTGTAAGCGGCAGTAAGCAAATCAGAATATCAACCCGCTGAAGCATAGCTGTAAAGCCAGCAGCGCCCCAAAATGTTTCGACCCCTTCTAACTCAGCGGCAGAGCGACGCCATCCGAGCACTGTGAAGCCATGAGCGCACAATTTTTTAGCGGCCATTCTGCCCAGATTGCCAAGACCTAGAATGCCAACAGTCTGTTCAGCAGGCAGCTTAATAGGATGCTGCTGCCAAACCCGTAGCGACTGCTGCCTTCGATAGCGAGGCATATCGCGATGCAGATACAGCGTCCAGGCGAGCACTGCTTCTGCCATCGTCTTCGCAAGCTGCGGATCGCTCATCCGAACAATGGCCACGTCTCTATGCTGCGTTGCCAGCAAAAGCTGTTCTACCCCTGCCCAAAGACTTTGCACCCACTGCAAATGAGGGAGTTTGTCTAAGTCAGCCGCGTGAGGGTTCGCCACAATCGCCATCTGAGCGGCGGCGCACTGCTGCGGGCTACAGTCGGCTAATGCCACTACCTCATAGCCTGGAAGCACCGCTCTTAGGGCGATCAGCCATTCTGTTGTTTCAGGGCCGCTTAACTGCGCAACGAATGGAATCAAGCGACTCATGATGCATAGATGCCTGCAAAATCAGCAAATCCTTTGATCTCAATCGGATTGCCCGAAGGATCTCGAAAAAACATCGTTCCTTGCTCTCCTGGCTCTCCGATATAGCGAATGTGGGGTTCAATTACAAAATCAATGGCGGCATCTGCGAGCTTCTCTGAAAGCGCCAGCCATGTTTCCATATCTAGCAATACACCCAGATGCGGCATCGGGACTAATTGATTGCACACAATGCCTGTATTCTCAGTCACGACAGGTTTGCCCAGGTGAAGCGATATTTGATGTCCGAAGAAATCAAAATCGACCCAGGTCTGCGTACTGCGTCCTTCTTTGCAGCCTAGCAGTTCGCCGTAAAACTGTCTGGCCGCCTCTAGATCCGTGACATGGTAAGCCAGATGAAAGCGCGATCTCATCCTAACCCTCCTCAGCGTACGTAGCTAATCTATAGCAAATAACCCGCAGCCTGAAGCGAAAGTTTAGTTATTTCGCTGGAACAAGCGTCTCATCTTGCTCAGTCCGTATTAACTTGACTGCCCTACAATAGCCGCGCCTGTGAAGGCTGCAAGAAGCTTACTTCAAGTTCTGTTGATGCTTTCTAAAACTGTCCGTTTCTCAGAGCGCTTATGCCGTAAATGGAGAGCAGTGTTTGAAGGGTTCATTGATGTCGAAGCGTCAAAATAGCCAGCAATGGTATCAGCAAAAGCGTTGGATTCTTGCGAGCCTGCTGCTGTTTCCACCGCTGGGCATACTGCTGCTGTGGCTAACGCACTGGCCGCGCGCGGGTAAAATCGGCGGCTCGATTTTCTCTAGTTTAATTCTGCTGGTGGCACTGACAGGCGAATCGAGTGAGCCATCCAGTGAGCCAACTGTAGAGCGCGCTGAGCCGTCCGCGCTAGAAACGGTCACTGCCCCTGCGAAAGTAGAGCCGGTTGTCTCTATTGCTTATAAGGATGCGATCGCTAAGGCGACAGCGGCGACAGATAAGATCGCCGTTGCCGAGTCATCAGCGGACTGGGAACAGATTGCCAGCCAGTGGCAGGAAGCGCTCTCATCGCTAGAAGATATTCCGCTCAGCAGCAGTGACTATAGCCAAGCGCAGGCAAAGAAAGTTAAGTACGAGCGCAATTACGACTACGCGATCTCACAGAAAGCGGCGGCTGAAGCGGTGCAAGCAGAGGAGATCGCCCAACCACAGGCTGAAGAATCCGAAATGGCTATGCCGCCGGTTGAAGCTCAAGGTGGCTACGTGAGTGGCACCTGCAAAGCGCTAAAAGCTAGCGGCGTAGGTAGTGATTTTAGGCCAGGAGACGCTAACTACACCTCAGCGCGAGATCGAGATAACGACGGCGTTGCCTGCGAGTCTTGAGAACTCTGAGCGTTCTAATTCCGTTATCTCTTATTATTCTCTTCAAGCCATGTCTTATCGCATCGCATCTATCAAAGCAACGATTCAATCTACGGTCGGTTCACTAGGACGGTTAGCGTTAATAGGAACGACCGCCTTTGGCATTGCCTCCTACGCAAACTTCGGTCATCACAAAAGCTATTGGAACGGAACGATTGAACGCGTTCAGACAGTAGACTTCAACATGCTCTCCCACATGCTGCCAACCAAGCTTTCTCAAGCACTTATGGCAGGAGATGAGTCGGAGATACAGCGTACGCTAGATAGCAATTATGGGCTATTTGGCATAGTGGTAACAGACTGTAGAACATCGCAGCCAGATTGCCGTCAAGATATTCAGTACGTATCCAACTCTAACCTGCCTTGGCGAGAGCGTTTGAATGATGACATGCTAAGCGCTTCTACTTACGACGTCCTGAGAGACCCGCCGCCGATCTATGCTACCGGCAGCTATAGCAGTTCGCGAGCACCCGTTCGCCAACCAACGGGTGCTGTCAACAGTGGCAGGATAATTGGCCGCGTTTACTATGTACGCGGCACTCCGCCCAGTTTTGCAAGCGCCTACTTAAAATGGATTAAGGCATGGCCAGCTAGCTTCACTAGCGACAGCGGCTCGAATCGATACTATTCGCTGACCACGGTCTTGTTTGGGATAGGAGGACTTTCTGCCTGGGTGTTCATGGAGCTAGAGTTTGCTAAGCGCCGGAAGCATACTGTTGAAGTGAAGCGCCAAAATAAGCAACTAGCGCGATCTCACGCGAAAGCGGTAGAAGATGCTCAAAGCTGGCGTCAACAACTGGTCGAAAAGCGAGCTGAAAATGCTGGACTGATAGAGCAGCGAAACCAGCATCTGGCCGAGCTAGATGCGTCTAGGCATCGGTATCAGCATCAGGAAGCAGAGCTGCGAGATAGCTTGCAGGCTGTAGAAAGTAGGCTAGCCCATCAAACGCAGGCATACGAGGCAGAGAAACAGCGGCAGCGCGACCTACAAACATCTATGCAAGAACACCAGCGCTCAGCTGAATTGCTGAACCAAGAAATTGCAGACTTAAGATCTCAAGATGTCGCAGGTGCGAGAGACCAGCAGCTTACCGCAGAGAAAATAGCTCGCTTGGTTAAAGAACAGGCAGATAAGCAAGCGCAGGTAGAGCGTCACGCCAACGAGCTTGAGCAAGTATGGCAAGAGCTAAAGCTGCAAACGGAGGAAAAAGAGGAGAAAGCTAAGCTAGCCGAGATTTTGAGTGAGCAGATAGAAGAATCGAAACGCCAGCAGGCATCAGCATCTAGTCAGAGCATAGAGCTTCAGAATTCGCTGCGCTTAATAGAAGAAGAAAGAGAAAACGACAAGCGGAAGATTCAAGCGCTCGAAACAAGACTCAGAGATGAGAAAAACCAGGGAGATGCCTTAAGAGCCGTCGTAGACGATATTACTCAAAGCTCTCTCAATTTATTTGAAAGCAAGGTTGTCAGCACAGTGAAGAAGACTGCCAAGGTTGAATCGTCTGCCTGGTCAATTCACACGCAGCTAGATCTGGGGCATCGAAATCGAAACAGTCCTAGCATGGTCGCTGACTGCATTGTCGTGGGTAGCTCTTTTATCGCTGTGATAGAAGCGAAGCAGTACGCTGGAAAAATTTATGCCGATGGCGATTCGCGCAACTCAGTATGGCTATGCGCTGAGGAGCGACGGAACCCTATAACAATAGCCAGCTGCTGGGGTGATAATCCCTATAAGCAGGTCACCGCCTACGTGCACGGGGCAATGGCGCTGCTCAAGCGAAACACAGCTTTTCGCCAGCAGAACATCTGCAAGGAGGTTTCAATTTATGGCGTGGTTGTCTTCCCAGACACGGCTGATCTATCTATGCTAGATACCGACTTAGGACAATATTATCGGGTCGCTAAGCTAGGCGAGCTGGTTGATGTTCTCCACCAGTTAGAGCGTCAGACGCAGCAAATCCCGATTAAAAAAAGTGAGAAAAGGCTCTCTGCGACTGAGATTGCAGAGAGTCTCTACGGGCGGTACTCAGTGAAGCCTCGGCTGAAGTCAGCGGCGTGAGATTGACGTGGGTTTGAGGCTTACGAGTCATGTCGCTCACTGCCGAGTCTTCAGCGGTCATCGCAACTTCAGCGTCGTATCCAGAGGTTTTCTCGTTTAGCGACTCCTGGTACTGCCGAACGATCATGCCTGTGAGTCATCAATCTTGACGGCTCACAGGCACGGCCCAGCACAAAAACAACCGAGCGCGGGCAGGTTAAGAATAACTTCCAAGACTTAGAGATATGGCCACCCTTATTCCTTCCCATAGTAGCTGTGCCAGTCGAATGACCTCGGGAGAGAAGCGGCTAGCTCAGCGGCTTGAAGCCAAGCTCGACGATGATTATCTGCTGTGGTACGACGTGCCGGTTGGCCCAAAGTGCTTGCACCCGGACTTCATTTTGCTGCACCCATCGCGGGGTTTGTTCGTTCTAGAAGTGAAGGACTGGAAGCTAGAGACGATTAGAGCTGTAACCCCCGAAACCTTTGAGATCGTAACGCCGCCGCAGGGTGCGCTCAAGCAGGTGAAAAATCCGCTGCGTCAGGCCCGAGACTACGCGCTGGCGATGTGCTCGCTATTGGAGCAAGACCCAGAACTGGTACAGGCGATAGGCCGCTACCAGGGCAAGCTGCTTTGCCCCTATGCCTATGGTGTCGTGCTGCCGAACATCACGCGAGGGCAGTTCGAGTCGCAACCAGTGCTGGGCCAAGTTATTGAGCCGCATCTGGTGATTTGCCAGGACGAGATGTTTCCAAGTGTCAATGCAGGCGACTTTCAAGAGCGGCTTTGGGCAATGAGCCACTATGACTTTGGCACTCGCATAGGCCAAGAACAGATTGATCGCATCCGCTGGCATCTATACCCGGAGATGCGGATCTCTAGCAAACAGCTCTCGTTCTTTGACGATGAACCGACTGATGTTGTTCAAACGGTTATTCCGCATGTACTCAAGGTGATGGACTTGCAGCAGGAGCAGCTTGCTCGTAGCTTGGGCGATGGCCACCGCGTCATTCACGGGGTAGCAGGCAGTGGTAAGACGCTGATTCTGGCCTACCGCGCCCAGCATCTAGCCCAGGCGGAACAGTCGGTGCTGGTGCTGTGCTTCAACGTGGCGCTGGCGTCCAAACTGCGATCGCTGCTGGTCGCGAAAGAACTCAACCCACAGGTCAGCGTGCGTCACTTCCACGGCTGGTGTATGGACATGCTCAAGCGCTATCACCTGCCGCGTCCTGATGCTCGTACACACAGAGGAACTGACTACATCAAAGCGCTAGAGCAGTCGGTGATTGCTGCGGTTGAATCTGGCCACATTCCCAAGGGGCAGTACAGTGCGGTGATGGTAGATGAAGGGCATGACTTTGCCCCAGAGTGGCTGAAGCTGGTCGCTCAGATGGTGAATCCTTCGACGGACTCTCTGCTGGTGCTCTACGACGATGCTCAGAACCTATACGGCCAGCGGGCGAAGCGACAGTTTAGCTTCAAGGCTCTAGGGATTAAGGCGCAGGGAAGAACCACGATTCTGAAGCTGAACTATCGCAATACGGCTCAGGTGCTAATGCTGGCCTATGCGTTTGCCAAAGAAATTATGCAGCCGACAGACGGCAAGGATGAAGACCTGCCGCCGATGGTAGAGCCTAGCAGCGCGGGGCGAGAAGGGCCGGTGCCGGTGCTGGTGAAGTGCACTAACTACAGAGCTGAGATTGCCTACATCATCAACAGAGCGCAGCAGCTCCAGGCGAGGGGAACGCCTTTGCATGAGATGGCGATTATCTATCGGGCTAAGTGGATGGGCGAAGTTGCGTTTGCTGAGCTGAACCGGGCAGGTGTGCCAGTCGCTTGGCTAAACCAGAACAGCAGTAGCCGCAACTTCGACCCACTCAACCCCAGCGTCAAGCTGATGACGATGCACAGCAGCAAGGGGCTGGAGTTTCCGGTGGTGTTCATTCCGGGGCTGGGCCATCTGCCGAATGCGCAAGGGGAGATGGCTGACGAGGCGCGGCTGCTGTATGTGGCAATGACGCGGGCAATCGAGATGCTGGTGCTGACGGGCGATCGCAGGTCAGCATTCGTGGAGCGGCTGAAGGGGGCGCTGGCGAGGGTGGGTTGCAAGGATACGTAAACCACCTCATGGTAGCTGCCTGCTACTGCTTTGATCGGCTGACATTCGCTTTGCTGCGAAGCTAATTCTCGTTTTCCACCACCAGTTGCTTGGCCACCACCAGGGCGTGCGCTGAGCCGTGATCAATCGGTCAATCTTGCGATTCATCGGTTCTAGAGCTGCCTGAAATCTAGTTTGCGTAACAATTTGCTCATCCTGAAGCTTTTCTGTAGCAGTCTTAATTGCTAAGATTAGCGCCTCAAACGAATTGTAGTCACCCATCAGCTCGGCTATTTCTGTAATCTGAGTCTGTAACTTGAGGGTTTCCTGATATTTTTCGTCCAAAGCAGATATTGTTTGCTGTGCTATTTCTATCCGTTTTAGAGCTGCATTGACCTGAGTGTTCGCCTGCTCTGCGTTCTGTATTGAGGTGGTAAGTGAAGACAAACACGCTTGCCCTCGCTGTGTTTGTTCAGATATCTCTAAACATAGCTGTTCGTATTTAGAACCCGATCGCTCTAATGATATTCTTTGCGCTGAGGCTTCTGCCAGTACGGATTCAAGTGATTCACGCTCTTGTTTGAATTTACGCTGATTGGTGATGAGAGCATTACGAGATTTCTGAAGTTCATCTCTAGTTTGCATAAGCTCCAATCTGATCTGAGTAAAGGTATCCTCATCCCACACATCTTGCAATAAGGCTTCAACCTTTTTGATTCCGCCAGTGATCAACCCCTCTAACGTTTCTAGAGACTTCAAAACTTCTAAATCGCTAGTCGCATTCATGTGATTCTCCTATTTCTATCGAAAAATTTGCTTTGAGAAGGGCAATTAAAACATCTACAAGACTTCCTTCCGTCTGAGCCGCTTCAGAGAAAGGAAAGTGAGCAGGATAGGGAATGTCTAGCTTCTGACACCTTAGCCTTGCTGCCTCAACATATAGGTCGTTTGCTTCAAGCATTCCTGAGATGGCTTCGATAATCCGAGTATATTCATTGAGATCGGCTTTCTTGAGCCAGTCTACAGCCAGTGCAGCCTTCCAGCATTGCCCGAGCGAGCGAAGCAAAAGCGAAGTGAGCATACCTGAGCCAACCTCTTGCTCAACAGTATTGAGTTCTGCTATAATCAGGCTGATAGGATATCGTTTTATAAGCTGAAGCATTTCTTCTTCTAGCGCTGTGCGTTCTTTTCCGCTTATTTTCAATCGGTCGAGTACCTGATAGGTATCCCAGTAAAGAATAGGTTTTTCTCCCTTAAGCGCGCCAATGATATAGCGCTTAACTACTTCTCTTTCCGCTATTGAGAACTCAACGTCATTATTTTCCGATCGGATCCACTGACACAATGAATCAATAGCGCTTTGACACTGAGCACTGATATGTTCACACTTAAGTAAAATATCAGGCACATGCGTCCTGAGCAGGTCGCACTGTGCCTGCGTCACTACTACCAATAGGCGAGAACGTGTTCGCGTTAGCAGTGTATACCATTGCCACCAATCTTCAGAAGTAGGTGATTGGCCAGCAAAATTAAAGATGTTGAAAGCAATACAGGCATCAAATTCTCTTCCCTTTGCTTCATGAACGTTGAGGAAGTCTAACTCATCGCTGTACTGCGATTTATATGTTTCGGACGTGAGAATCTTAACTCGGTTAGCTAGTTTACGAACTAACGATCTATCTTCCTTAATTTCATCATGACTGATACCTATCGATTGTGAAAGGCTTTCTAAGAAGGTTTCTGCTGTAGCTTGATCTGGATAGACGACTAGCTTGACAGGCTCGCCAACTTCATAGGCTTTGTCGGGATCTGCTGGTTGGTAAGGAAGCCTTGCCTTTTGGCTATGAGAGGCTTCTCTCACTGGGGAGAGCAGGAGGTTGCTGAACTGTAAGATATGCTTTGAATTTCGAAAGCACTTCCAATCAACTACCTCGCTCTCTACCAGCTCTAAAGCACCCCAGTTAAAATCGACTGGCATGATTCTTTGATTAAGATCGCCTAGCAACCACAAGTGAGTTGGATGACTGTCTCTATGTAAAGCTGTACATAGTTGCTTAAGCGCTTCTATCTCGCTCGTAAGGTAATCTTGAGCTTCATCAACAATGATGATGCTACCTACCCTTTCTTCAGCTAAAGTGCTGCTAGAAATATCCTTCCATCTCTCTCCAAGCCTTTGTGCGATGTTGGAACGAGATTGCTTTCCTAGCTTTAGTAACCCCTGGTTCCACCAATCCGGCTTAACATGTGTGAGAGCCTCGATTCGATCTTGGTTATCGATATAAACAGAATTCTTACTGTGTTCTGATCCCTCATTGAGAACAAACGCTTGAAATAAAATAAGATCCCTTAGACCCACGTCCTGAAGCTTTAGCTTTTGCTTTGATTGTTCTGCTCGAATGGCTAGCTTTTGAAGGAGGCTGAGTTCATCTTTGTGAGACATGGCCAAACGTGATAGCTCAGGAGAAGAGCGTGCAATCCAATCTTGAAACGTACCGTAGAAAAATCCTTGCTGTAGGTCAGAAGGAATCGATTGCATACAGCGAAAGCCTTTCACATCTTCGAGTAGACGCTGAGGCAAAAGGAAGATGACGTTCCATCCAGATTTGTACAGTTCGCAGGCACGCACTGCTGCCGTAATCGTTTTACCAGTGCCCGGTGGACTTTGTGTGATATGAGCAAAAAAGCCAATCCGGTTACTTGCACCGTGAGCTATATATCGATTGTTTATCCCGACCTCAGCGCTGGTTAACCGCTGTTGCTGCGTCAGGAGCGGGCTGGCATTGTATGCGCCATTCATAAACAGTATCCATTCAGCGCCCGACTCACCGTGCCATAGATAAGCAGGTTCTTGAGGAAGCTGATTGAGATCGACTGCGTACGTATCGCTATCACGCTGATCAGCATATAAGAAGCGAAGGGAACCGTTGTCTATGTTCTCGCTCCAAATTAGTCTGAGCGAGCTGCCGCCACCTAGATCTATGCGAGACCTCCAGAGGTGTTTGTATCCACTGAGATGTATGGTATGTGAAAACTTATCTTCTTTCTTAGTCTCGGCTAGTTGATGAAGCAGCCGCTCAGGAGTTTTAAGAGAGCCAGATGATTGTAGCTTCTGTAAATCTTTAATTGCCTTCCTAGTAAACTGTATCTGGCGCATTGGACTGATTAGAACGAATGTTTACAACCGAAGTACAGTGACAGGCTTTAGTAGCACTCATGCCGTTGTCTTTGTGGAAACGGTGGTGCTATATGTCCTTAAGTTAGTATTAACTGAGAGAAAGTAGTATTCATTAAGAGACTATTATTTAGTATAAAAACAACCTTCGTTGACAAGAAAATAGTGATTGAAGTCACTATCTCACTGCACAGCATAGATTCAGTCCTGCTTACGACTTCTAATCTAACCTTTCAGGTAAGAATTAGATGACACCTTATGATCCACTAATCGCTGCTGTCCACTCATTAAGCATCTGAGATTCTGCTTATGTAGAAGCCAACTCGTTCTACGGCTAGGCAGCCTTATCGGTTGTGTTGCAAAAAATGGTAGCCCTGCCTTGGTATGCTGAGAAGCCCTCCTCGCAACCTCACAACGCTCTCCTCACAACCCTTCAAATGGCGTCACTTTCAGTCAGACATCATCCTGCTGAACGTCCGCTGGTATCTACGCTACAGCCTGAGCTACCGGGACTTAGCGGAAATGATGCTGGAGCGCGGCGTCAAGGTTGACCATACGACAATTTACCGCTGGGTGCAGGCTTACAGCCCTGAGCTAGACAAGCGCTGTCGCTGTCATCTCAAACCCACCAACGATTCCTGGAGAGTCGATGAGACGTACGTTAAAGTTAAAGGCATTTGGAAATATCTCTACCGAGCAGTCGATTCCGAGGGCAATACGCTGGACTTCATGCTCAGTGCAAAGCGGGATGCCAAGGCGGCCAAGCGGTTTTTCAAAAAGGTGCTCAATGCCTCACACACGATTGCACCCAGAGTGATCACGGTCGATAAGAACGCAGCTTACCCACCTGCGATCGCAGCTCTGAAGCAAGACGATGCCCTGCCAGAAACGACGGAAACCCGACAAAGCAAGTACTTGAACAATACAGTGGAGCAGGATCATCGCTTCATCAAACGTCGCAGTAACCTTGGTCTAGGGTTTGGCTCGTTCAATACGGCTAGACGGACGCTTAAAGGCTACGAAGCGATGAATATGATTCGTAAGGGTCAGATTGATGGGGCGGATAAAGGCGATGTGATAGGACAGATCTCATTCATTAACGAAATCTTCGGAGTGGCTGCATAATCGAGAGGGGATGAATGAAGCTTCCTATGCCCTGAGTTTTTTGCAACAGAACCCTCGGCGTCTCTTTAAGTGCTTCGCCGACCGCCTCCATGATGCCATGAAACTTGCCAGACAGCTGACTGTGTAACTGATTCCACCGTTTCCAGTAAGCGTCCGAGGTGCTGGACTTTCGATGCAGCAAACACACATCGCGCACTGCCTATAACGGCAGCTCAAAGCACTCAGCAATGTGCGCTAGCTTCTGATCGGGAACACCGGTAAACGCCAGTAGCTGATCGCGTTGATTATGCAGTGCTTTCCTCAGCTTGCGGATGGCAGGATAGCGTTCATCTTCTCTTTGTTGCAGTTCACTGACAATGAAGTCGAAGAGCTCATGACGTACCGCTAGCGGTGGCCCGGCTAGGGCCAGCGCGTCATGAGAGAACCAGCCCAGGAGCATTTTCATATCCTGAGTGAGAAAGACGAGTGCCTGCTCCCGTTGTTTTGCCAGCAACTGTTGACTGAGTAGTTTCTGCGCCACAATGTCTTTCAGGCTGGTGTTGGCCATCTGCTGCGCTTGTTTCAGTAACTGTGCTGGCCTCCCCTGAACACGACGAATCAGACCATTGGCAACTTGCTCAAACTGCTGCTGGATATGCCAGAGACACCATATCATGGTGTCTCTGGCATCACTGCTTTTTGCCCAGCCCGTAACCCACTGCCGCCATCGGCGATAGTGTAGTCTGAGTCGAAGCCTTGTTTCATTACATCCAGGGATTATCATCCTGCTGATAAACGAACTTCCGGCTCACCTAGTGCTTAGCTGCTAGGCCGCTGATGGGTTCTGTACGAGCTAGCACCTGAATACTGTACCGATTTTCCTGGTCTATAAGCTGGCGGCGACGGAAAGGGCTGGATTCATGGGAGGCGATCGCAGAGAATGGATGACGATAAGCATCGAGCTTACGCGATCACCTAACTGAAACGCCTAATCGCAAGAAAAGTGTTACTCAGTGGCGAACCTCGCCGTTTCTTTCGTCAATCACTCAGAATGACCCGCTGAGTTTAAGGTTCTTTCAGAAAGTCGCGCTCTGCGATTCATAAAAGGGGTTGAGAAGCTGGAAGTCTTATTCGAGGAGGCTTAAGAAAAAGTAGGATAGGGGAGGTTGCTTCGATTCTGCTCCAAGTCAGTCTGGATACCCAGAGCTGCCAGATTCGATGGTTTTGGTAGTGTAGATCACTCGGAACAGTCAGTTTCTCATCAGGAATGATAGCTTCATCTTTTTTTGCAATGGAATCATCCACAGTCGATTCGTTAACATATCAGTCGAACGGGACAAAGTCATATCCTGTGCGAGAGCGAGAACCCGGCTGGACTTTAACTAACATCACTTGACCATTTCGGTCACCTGATGGCAGGAAGCGAATTTCTTCACTCGCACCGTTTGCCGTAAAGTTTGAACGGACGAGAGCTTGTGCCAAAGTGACTCTTCCTTCCACCCCGCTGTTTGGGCCGATATTTCCCAATGAACGTGCCGATCTAAGGGCTGACAGTGCGTCATAGCCCATTGCTGATCGCCAGTTTATGTCTCCTCCCCATAGCGTACTTCCCGTTTGAGAAAACTGAGAAGTGCTGCTTTTAAGCGGATGCCATTGAACTGGCAAAATGAGTCCGTTGAGGGCTTGCCCACCTTGTTGAAGACTCTCAATTCGATAAAAGGCATCTCCGGCTATGAGCGGCAAACGATTTGCATTGACTTTGGCAACTTCTACCGCTTTTGTGAGTGTTTCAGAATCAGGCAACAAGACAATTGTCTCTGCATTGCTGCTTGGTAGTTGTGCAGCAGTGTTGGCTTGCGCTAAATCGATCTCTTGAACAACTTCTCCGCCCTCCAGGCTAAGTGTTGTTGAAAATGCTTGTTGGAGCGATCTACTATAGGAACTTTCAGAGTTGTAAAAAACTGCGGCTCTGAGCTTTCCTGTCGAAAGCATATAGCGTGCTAGCGTTGTGCCTGTTAGCTGATCACTAGCAACTGTACGGAAGATAAAGTTTCCGCCTGCCCCTCTAGGAACTTGCGCCAGTTCAGTAGTGCTACTAGTTGGCGCAATCATAACCATTTGGTGCTGCTGATAGATAGGAGCGGCGGCGATAGAAGTTTTGCTCGTGCCATGTCCAATTACGGCCAACACACTATCATCTTGCGTGAGCGCATTTGCGATCGCAACAGCCTGATTAGGATCATTTTTATCATCTGCAATTACAATCTTGAATGGCACACCTGCTTGAATGGCTTCGTCCTGTGCTTGAGCCACACCACGCAAAATCTCACGGGCCGAACTCGGACTGCTTGTAGCTGGAACAACAGCTGCAATATTCAAAGCAGCTTTTTGACCTAATCGAGCATTGTTGAGATAGATGAGTGTCTCTGGATCATTCCGACTAGATTGACGGGCAGCTTCTAACTTTGAGATAGCTGTTTGCATATCTCCAGAAGCGATCGCTTCTGCCGCCGCTTCTTTATCAGGGTTAGGCAGATCCGTGAATAGGACTTTCTCTCCTTGACTGATAAAAGCACTAGCATCTGTGGCTATGGCTTGAGGTGCTTCAGCGCCGTTTGAAATAGGACTTGCTACTGCCAAGTTTTGTTCCGTACCGCTGTTGTCTGCGATTATATTCCCAGACATTGTTCTGAATCCGGCATAGCCAGCACCAGCGAGCCCCAACATGACAACGCCTACGCCTATCAGGGGTGAAACCCTAAAACCTTTACTTAATCGATAACCGCAAATTTCGCATTTAGCAGCACTCGAAAGATTGCGATCATGTTCACATTTCGGACATTTAATGTAATTAAAGTTGCTGGTCATGAGCTTCTATTGATCAGAGTGTTTACTTGGTTGAGCGTGCTTAGAGCTAAAGTGTGGATACAGTGAACATCTTTCTAATTCATCAGGTCTCTATATACTGATGCCCAGACGATCTCGCACATCAGTTTCGCTTGTAGTAATTTGTTCTTCTGTTAGGCGCAGTTCTTCTTGAAGCTCCATCAACTGTGCCTGCTCTTCTAAGTCAATTTCGCCGTCATTGTCAAGAAATGCCTGAAACATTAAAGTGTATTCTTCAATTGACTCATTCGATATTGTTTGAGGTGCTACTGTTGCTACAATTTGCTCAGCCTGTGCTTTCGTAATGCTGTGTTTTTGGCGTAAGCGCTCCAAGAGCTGTAATTCGGTTGTCGATGGGTTGCCCCGACGATAGCAAGTCTGTACTAGCTTCCGAAATTTCTCAAGATTCTCAGTGCTATTTTTATTGCTTGACGATGCTGTGGCTGTTGAACTGTTAGTTGTCACTACAGACGGGTTTGTTCGTTCCGCAATAAATAGACCGTAAGTTTTAATGTATTCGTCAATTGCCGTTGCTACTGGATCGTATTCTATGCTGTCTTTACCATATGCTAGTGTCGTTTCAAATTGCGCTAGATAAGCCATTAGGCGTCGGTACATAGTCTGCTTTTCAGGTTTGGTTATAAGACTTTTGCCAATATGTCCCAGCGCATCACCTAAAATGTTACGAATATTGCCGTTTGCATCACTAAGCAGACATTCTTCGGCTTCGCGCAAGTCAGCACCGAGTGTTTGAATTTTATCGACTCCGGTCTGTTTGTCTTTGTACTGCATACGGATTTCAGTGTAGCCCGTCGCCCTATTTTCAGTGGTAGTGATCAGCCCAAGCGCAACGCCCAACAACAAATTCTTCTTAACCTGTGCTTCTTCTTGAGGTGCTGGCAACAGGTCCTTAAACTGGCGGTTATCTTGATGAGTGTGCAGGGGGTTCTTGTCTGCCTCGGATACCGAACGATAGACAAGCCGCATTTTTTCCATTCCTTCAATTAAGCGCAAGGGAAAAGCGCCGATTTCATGGATGAAGTAAATACGATGTGGGTCATTGAGTGGTTTGATGTTCTTATCATCCAAGGCACTAACTTTTCGCAGAAGAGGCAGTACTGCTTCTACGGCGGAATCGGTAGGTTTGCTACCGCCCTCAATACCTACTAACTTCTGCTGTTTTTCAGGTAAGTCATGCCAACCGAGCCCTATTTGTTCCTTGCTGAATCGCAGGAACGGCTCGCTTTTTTGAAACGTAGTTTTTAGCTGCGCTTCCTGTTCCTCTAAAGTTTTATAATGTTCTAAAAATTTCTGTGCTGTTGAAATTTGAACCTGACTGCTAGCTTTGAATTCATCTTGAGTTTGTACGAGAAGACGCTCTTGCAAATCTTTCACTCGAAGCGCATTGAAACTGTATAAGTCAAATAGACGACTGTTGACTGCGCTTAAAAGCGACTGCGAAATGGTTTGACAAACAATCTCCTCTCGATTAGCTAAAGTCTGGTTGTAAACATGATCAATATCTTTTGTATCATAGAGCAAAATACCGTTAACGGTTAAGGTGCCCGTCTCTTGTACGTAAACACTTTCTCTCTCAGAGATCTTACTCTCTAGTGTCTCTAAAACTCTATCGAAGTTGGTCAGATCGGATAGTAATGAATCAACCTCTTGCTTTAATTCATCCAGCAGTAGCACCCCTAATGTGCGGGCTTTGACCTCTACCTTTGAGACATAAGTTAACTCTAGTGCTTGTAAGATGTTACGAAAATCTTCGTCAATTACGCCCCGACGATTAAGCATCAGTATTTGCTTAGCATGGTCGTCAACTTGCTTCAACAGCGCTTGCAGTGCATTGGCAGCAGATCTTTCTTTGGGTAGCCAGTCTTTTTGACGCGCTTGATTAAATTGATTACGGTAGTCAGTGAAAACTTCCTGCAAAACTTCAAGAAACTGACGAGTGAACTTGGGCCCTCGAAAGCGATCTTCAAGCAGCTTATAAACCGTTTGGCGAAGTTCCTGACGCTTCAGTGGAATTAAGTTCTGAAGGTTATCCCACATTTTTTGGAAATAGTCACTCCAGTGCTTAGGATCAGGATGACTATCACTAAAGTGTTGAGCGTATTTCTCTTGCTCGAGAGCGGTAAAACGCTGTAAGTTTTCAAATGGGATGTTTAAATCATTGCGTTTTTTACGAATGCCAGCAACCCAGTCAGCAACTTCTTTGCTGTAGGGTTTCAAATTATCCCCCAAGCTTATGCTGTCGAGCAGTTGGTGATCGTTTTCTGACTCCGCCAATTTCAAACTAGGCAGGATTTCGGTTTTAATCACGTCTCGCATAGCCGATGGAGATGGTGTCGGGTTCTGCCACCAAGACACTACTTGGCGGGCTAGACGAGCTGCACAAGCATTGAGGACTCGATCAACTGGAAACTGGATGCTTGAAAGCCCGAAGGTAAGGTAGTTTTGTGGAAACCCTAAAGGATCGGGACTGGCCCAATGTTTACGAATATTGTCTCGTACTAACTTTTTATACTGACTGAATCCAGAGCTGAAGTCTAAGAAGACGTTCTGAGCGACCATTTCTAGTACTGAGCCGATGGTCGGTAGTGTTACCTTATCGTTGCTATTACCTACTAAATAGCAGAAGTTGAAAGGCACGTCTTGACCGCTATTGCGGCTGATGCGATCCGAACCACTCATGCTGTATTGTGCTTCAAAACGCGTGTCGCTACGGGAATAGTGGTTTAGCTCCATCAATGCAGAATAGGCATTGGCTACTACGCGATCCCCCAAACCCGAGAAGGCTCCTGGCAGCATTAGATAGGCGGAACTTTGTGGGATTTCGGATGATGGTATCCAGTCGCGCAAGTTATAGGCAAGATCGAGGAACATTCCAGATCCTGTACCGCCAGAAAATGAGCAAACTACGAAGATATTTATACCTTTGTCAAGCTCAACCTGCCAGCGGTCAAGCATAAACTTTTCATGCCCTATGATCTTCTGTTTGGCGTATTGAAAGGCTGTCTTGATCTGCGAGTAGTTAGTTGCAAAGGCAAATTTACCTAGTGCCCGCACCTGTCCTGCCCCTGCCAGGATTGAATCGGTTCCTTTGAGCTGTGGCGGAAACCATTCAGATAGATAGTTGTAGGATGAGAGATTGTTGAGAATCGGCTTGGCGTTTTCGACTTTAGCCCAAATCTGTTCTACCGGACTTAAGGAAATATCTTGCTTGAGCACAACTTGCGGCTCTGTTGCCTTTGCGTTTTGCTCGGTGTCAATATGGAGAAAAGACACAATCGGCAGGTTTTCTAGGGAACCATAACTTTCAACGATCATTCGTCGAATTTTGAGCAGGACTTCTTTGCCAGTACCTCCTAAGCCAATAATGACGGTAGGGGTCATGCCGGTAAAATCAGACATAGGTTTATAGGGTTTATAGTTCGTGAGAGATAAGGACAGATCGAATTTTTTCAGGTCGTGAAATACTTAGCCAGCAGATCTCGATTACTTTCGCCCGTCTGCCGAAGCAGCCCTTCAATTAGCTTCATAGCCATACGTGATGGTTTGGCGCGACGATTTTCCCAGCGGTTGATAGTTGGAAATGTAACTCCCAACTTGGCTGCAAACTCCTCCTGGGTTAAACCCAGTCGCTGCCGCAGCTCTCGAACTAACTCTGTAACGTCTTGGGGTTCGCTCACAGTTCTCAACGACGATAAACATAACAAATTTTATAAATAGCCATATAAAGAACGATATGTGAGCTGTAATTGACTCGCCATCAGTGGGGTTACTGGATTTACGACAAATAAGTGGCAACAATCACTTAAACTTAAATTTTCTGTCTTTTTTGGAAAAAACTGATGAGGAAAGAATCCTCCTACTGATACATCCCTCACTAAATAGATGCCTTAATAACTAACTGCACTCACCAACTTTGAAATGGTTGTTGATGTGCTACAGTTCTTGCGCAGTCTATTTGGTAGGCTATCTATAATATGCCAAAGGCCAAATCACAGACGGTTTGAGGTCATCTACACTGCTGCTCTGTCGAATGGGCAGCCTAGAACTGATCTGATAATCTGCCTTCAATTCTAAACACTGCTTCAATGTCCAATCTTCCCGAGTGCGATTCCCTTGGACGGCTATGCGATCGCTGTCAGTACTTCCTACACAGCCCATATCTTGTCTGCGCGGTAAATCCCTGCGGTCCAATAGGCGGCACCTGCGAAGACTTTAGCGCGATCACTGACCCACTGAAACGACAGCCCATCGGCGGCGGCTACTACGCGGGCGATTGGATACCGCAGCCTTTTCCTACGCTAACTACAGCAGAGCAGCTCGCACTTTTGGACGAACACCCGCAGTTCACAGGCCGCTGTCCCAACTGCGAGATGCCGATAGCCGAAGCAGCACAAGGGCAATGGCAATGCGATCACTGCGACTGGAAAGAAGAAGAAGTTGCGCTTAGCTAGAGAATACGAAGCGCGTTAAATTCTACCGCTCTTGAATGGCTACATTCCAAATTGACCGGGACTGAGACAGGGGCGATCACTTTCATGTTTGCTGCCGCAAAGCAGCCTATCGCCTCAGCTCTTTGTTGCGGTTTGGTCCTGTTCGCCTGATGTCCCATGCCACAATAAAGATTGGGACGGCCAAGACCTCTACCTCTAGGACCGCTGCCGATAATCCCATGGCTTCAGTGCGGTGGAGTCACCCCACACACCGATAGCGCTATCTTTGGCGGTATATTCAGCCTGCTGCATGACCGCTGCGTTAGGACATCCACTAATAAATTCTGGATAAACATAAGCCATCCCGTCAATGAGCATCTGAGAATTGAGGTGCACTTCCTCCTCTATCCCTATTGGAATAAAAGCGTCTGCTATGGTTCGACCATGCTTATCAATGCCAGTTTTGACAAGTACAATACGGCCATCTCCTTTGGCAACTAGAGATCGCAGGTGGTCGCGCGACTGAGTCCCTAACGATTGCTCTAATTCTGGCGCATCGATCCCACAGAGCACAACTTTTATCTCTCTTCGGCCATCGCTTACGCGTAGGGAATCTCCGTCATGCACGCTGCCTGGAATAACCTGATAATAGGGGCTTTCACCTGCCTTGCTTGCGACTAAGTGCGAAAGTGCTTGCTGCATGGTCTGAGGAAACACTATGGCAGTTAGCGCGATCGCGCCTGAAGATAGCAAAAGGGCAATAGCCGCTGCACTAGCAAGCTTCATATGTGTCATCGTAAGGGTTATAGCTTAGACTGCCCTTAGGCTGTAGTAGAGCAACGATCTCTTTTACCCTACGTTCCCCGACAGTCGCTGGCTCAACCGCGTATAGCGCTCCTGCGCCTTTACCTGTCGCACCGCAAGCCCGATCGCCTTTTTCGGCCCGACTAGAATCGCCAGTTTCTTCGCCCGCGTCAGCCCGGTGTATAACAGATTGCGGCTGAGCATGAGATAGTGCTGCATGTACATCGGCATGATGACGGCTGGATACTCTGACCCCTGGCTTTTGTGAATCGTGACTGCCCAGGCCAACGTAATCTCATTCAGGTCAGCTCTGTCGTAAGTGACGTGGCGCTCATCGAACAGGACAGTGACTTCCTGTTCTTCTAAATCAACGCCCATGATTGTCCCGAGATCGCCATTGAACACTTCTCGGTTGTAGTCGTTTACTCTTTGGATCACGCGGTCACCTACCCGTAGAATCAGTCCTCCTCGGCCAATCTCTCCTTTCTCTGGCGCAGGCGGATTGAGCACCCGCTGAAGCACCTGATTCAGGTTTCTAGTTCCTACCGCTCCTCTAGTCATAGGGCACAGCACCTGCATATCTTTGACCGGGTTGAACCCTAGCGCTGGCATCAGCTCTTGAACGATCGCCTCAATACTGCGCACGCCGTCTTCTGACTCTGGCGCACCGAGCCACAGACAATCGGTAGCTGGTGACTCCGATACCGACTCCAACGCTGGATAGCGCCCCTGGTTGATCGCATAGGCATTCTGCACAATCTGGCTGCTCTGCGCCTGCCGGAACACCTGCGTTAGCCGTAGTACCGGCACCTGCGCTGAGGCAATCAGA
>Ga0115546_1000262_pt1 | contig 37403 bp, 23 predicted proteins | sample COGITO_mtgs_1004_FD_87186 | JGI IMG/M metagenome (GOLD analysis project Ga0115546, IMG submission 87186) | Pelagic marine microbial communities from North Sea - COGITO_mtgs_100413 | ecosystem: Environmental > Aquatic > Marine > Epipelagic | place: Germany:Helgoland, sampling site Kabeltonne...
ATCTGGAAACGCTGCTGACACCATGGATATGGGTGGAGCAGGTGGCGACTACGGGGCTGCTGCTGATGGAGACATATACTCCATTGATGCAATTAACGACAGAGGCACCGCTGGATGGGCAAGAGCAGAAGTCAGTACTTCTGGTGTAAAGGGAACCAACAGAACCCTAAGCCTTGACCACTTTGATGACCTTTTCAGGAAAATCTGGGTTCGTGGTGGCAATCCAAAAGTTATGCTAACTGGATATGACACATTAATGCGTCTACAACAACTTCTACAGTCTCAACAGAGATTCATGGAAGAGAAGAGAGTTGTACCAACTTACAACGGTGTCAAAGGTGTACCCGGTATGGAAGCAGGATTCATTGTTGCAACATACAACGGAGTCCCAATCATTCCTTCTAAGGATGTTACCGCAGACGGAATCAGCAGAGTTTACATGCTAGACACTGATTACCTATACTACAGCACTGCAAAGCCAACTCAATACTTTGAGTCTGGAATTGAAACTGGAGACCCATTCGCTATTAACCGCCTCGGTCAAGAGGGACTTTACCGCACAATGGGTGAAGTTTGGACTACTTTCTTTGGAGGACAAGGTTCAATCCGTGACTTAGTCTGAGGTTAATGGAGAAAAAAATATAAATGGAGATGAAAAATTATGGTAGCATTAACACATAGAGGAATAACATACACCACAACTGCTGGTACACCTACAATGAACCTTGACCTACAATTACAAGGCGGAGTAGACCAAGACGAGACAGAATGGATATCGGCTTATCCGGGAGCATTAACAGACTTTGAAGCCCGCCAAACAGACGGGTCAAACAGATTTAACCCACGGATGGTTAGCCTACACATTAGTTCAGGTATGGCAGATACTAACACACTAACACTTTCAGGACAGTGCACTAAAATCTTGTCATGCATCGCACAGCGTGGTGACGCAACTGCAAACATAGGGATTGTGAAGACAAGTGACCTTGTCCTAACTTTCGACATGGAAGCAACTGCTGACGGAACAACTGACGATTTAACTGCAATGGAACTTTGGCTCTTAGTAGTCTGAGGTGAGGAAATTTGCCCAAGATAATATTTCTTGGCCCTCACTATGAGCGCAAAATACCGGGAATGATGAAAACCTTAGCATACAGGCTTGTGCCTGTAGAGGTTTCTCAGGAATGGGTAAAGGAAAATCTTTGGCGATTTGAGCCAAAGCATTGGCGCATAGACGGCATGGAAGAAGAAGGAGAAGATGAAGGCAACGATGGGATGCCTGATTCTGGATGGACTAAAAAGCAGATTGCAGCATGGCTTAAGGATAAAAGCGTAGCGACAACTGGTTACATGACTAAGACAAAAATGCTGGCTATGGTCGGTAATGTTCTTAACCCTGAGCCCACAGAGACCCCTGACGAAGAGCCAGAAATGGTTGAAGAGTCAAAAGGAGATGAAGAATAATGGCCGCAGGTAATACAACAGACACACGAACGCACGTAATGGGCGATATGCTCATGATAACTGGAACTTTTACTGACGGCGGTATTGATGTATCATATGCTGGTCAGTTATCAACTGTTTTTGCGGCTGGCGGTCATGTAACAAGCGTACATTCAACACTTGTGCAATTGAACGACGGGGATGATATGGCTATTGGGGATACGGCAATGGTCGTTGACACAGCAGATGTACGTCTTCACTTCAATGTAGGAGAGACCATTTATAGTTCCACAGGAAGTAGAATCGGAGTCATCACGGCTATCGCAAGCGCAACTGCTTTGACTATTGGTGCTGGTGTCCTTGAGGCTGTTGCAGATGATGCAGTACTTCACAAACTAGGACCATATACAGGTGCTATAACTTTGACTGATGGAAACCTTTCGGTTTCAGTCGATGAAACTAATGAATTCGTGGTCTTTGGAAACGGTAACTTAGGTGCAACAAGTACTGCACATACCCAAGATGGTCGCTGGTGGATTTTAGGTCAGCGTTGAGGCGGTGACTTAGATGGTAGTAACTTTTGATACCAAACCAACCACCTTCGGGGACAGGTTGATTGTAACAGGCACTTACGCAGTAGATGATGCAACTATTGATGCCACTGAATTCTTCAGTGAGATTCATGCTTGCTTTTCTATGCCTACGGCTGCTACTGATACAGACACTCGTCTTTTAAGGGATTTAAACTTTGCAGATTTATTCACAATAAACCTGACGACTAATATCATTACCATAACAGAAGGAAGCAACCCTCGTGCCGCACTGACGGCCGGCGCTGACAATGCGGGTAAGTTTATGATTATCGGGAGGCGAGGTTGATGGCAGTTACATTTGAGCCGAGAACCGTTGCTTTTGGTGACATGATTATAGTAAGGGGTGCCTACGAAGCAGGAGACACCACTATAGATTTGAGTGGCTTCTTTAGACCTAGTGGGGTTGAAATGTTCGATATGACACCTAATGCTGCTCATGCGACAATATCTGCTTCCTTCACTGACGCAACTGTGGATACTACTGATGACCCTACAATCGCACATGATTCTAATCTCAATATAGAAAGAGGTATGGTTGTTATTGGAACAGGTGTGCCTTTATCGTCAACTGTTTCAGTAATAACAAGTGCAACTGCATTTGAATTAAGTGCGGCTACAACTGGTGGGAGTCTTACTAATACTACATTTACATTCGCACACGGTATTATAGGGATAGTAAATGTAAACGATGCTGGTGTATATTTTAACTTTCCAGACGCAATTATAGAAGATACATTTACTCTGGCTGATGCTACTAACGTGATTACTCTGTTAAGTGGTGTCAAAACAACCGCAGGTGCTAAAACTGCTGGAACATTTATGGCTATGGGGAGGCGAGGTTGATGGCAGTTACTATGGATTCTAATAGACCAACAGTTGTTGGTAATGTAATTATGATTAGTGGAGATATCAATCACGTTACACTGGGCACCACATTTGACGCTTCACCATATATGAATGAAATAATCAGTGCACAGGTATTATGTTCTGCTCAGATAACTCCTATTATATCGGCACACGGTGGTGACGATGATTCAGATGTAACGAGTGGATTTTTCCTTAATCTCCCGGCATTACATTGTAGATTCTCAGGCACTACTCTTTCAGTTTTCTCCAGAACCGTAGTTCCGGGCTTGATTGATGAAGGTGACCCTGCTGCTTTAAATGCACAAGGAATTACATCTATGGCAGAAACTTCTTCATTAACAAGTAGTGGTAAGTTTTTGATTATAGGAAGGAAGTGATTTGAATGGCAACTTTAGCAAACTTACAAGCAACTGTAATTGGACCTTTAAGTCCAGCAGACTTCTCAGGAGCCACTGCTATTCAAACAGCAATCAATGCTGGCTTTAATGGGGTAGATGATGCTGCTGTGGCAGACACTATCGTTGGTGTTGAGATGCTTAATGTATTAGGCAATGCGTATGTAGTTGTATTCTATAAGGCGTCTTGAGGTTGATTGAATGGAAGCATTCGGTAGCCTTGGACTTAACGATATAGAGCGCTTACAGAAGCGTGGCATTCGTTTAGACGAGTCTTACGGGGCCTCTTTGAGGACTGATGAAGACAATCCTTTGAGCGGTCATACTCTTAAGCAAAGGAACAGGACTAAAAGTGCGGGAGATGTCCTGAACATAGGGTCGGGCACACGCTGCGGACATTGCGGTATGCTCTACTTCTGTTGGGTTGACGCCTGCAGGACATGCGGAAGACAAGTAGATTTCAATTTGGGACAAAAGGAGGTTTAATTATGACTATGATTTATGTTAGAAAAGGTATGGATGATAACATAAGAGAGAAGGAAGCCGAGAGGTTTGCTGATGAAACGAAATTACGAGCGTTGGGTGAACCTATGGGTCCTTACGGAACTCCTCTTTTTAGCCCATCTGAAAAACCAGTAGCGGTTCGTGAAAAGAAAGTTCCTAAGATTGGTGTTAAAGTACAAAGAGACGAAGAAGGTCAACCTATTCTAGACAAAGAAGGCAGAACAATCCCTATCGAGCCTGAAGAGCAAACACTTGGTGATTTTCCTGAGCAGCAGAGGCAACAAGGGCGCCGTGACGAAAGGAGAGCCCCAGAGCAATATAATCTAGAAAATCGTGAGGCTATAGATGCTCAGAGGCGAATGAATATAAGAGGCAAAGAAGGCAAAGTCAAGGTAACTGGTGTCCCAGAGGTGGCAGATAAGTTAGATGCTACGCCGGACCCAAGTGAAAAGCCTGTCCAAGTGAAGCGCTATGGTGGCGAAGACCCTGTTCCACTTCCTACCTTTGGTGGTAAGACTACAGAAACACCTTCAGGTAAAGATGCAACAGCGAGAGCAATGTATCATGAACCGAGTTTCCTTAATATGATTGCAGATATGCATGGTGTTAATCCAGAAGAATTGACTAATATAATTATGAGAGAATCAGGCATAAGAGGAAGTCAGAATTTCCGCCAGCATTATATGAACCCTGAGTCTAAGTATTATGAAGCAATTCGACAAAAACTTGCTGATTACGCTAAAGGAGACGCTATACTTCCTACTCAAAGGACTGAAGAAGAAGCAGGCAGAGAGGCAAGTCGAAGTGAAAGACAACGTGCTATTTCTGCACGAGGTGGCAAAGAAGGCATTAGTGCTCAAGACTCTGATGAAGAAGTTAGTAGTAGATTCGCAAGGCATCTTAAGAACGTAAGTCCAGAGAGAAGAGCACAGTTAGAAAGACAATATCCTACTCCAGATGACCAACGGAACTTCTTCCAAATTAACATGGAAAGGGCTGAAGCCAAAGCAGCCGATAAGGCTAGTAGAGGTGAAGAAAGAGCAGAAAGAAGGTATCAGGAAGCCCGTAGAGGAATGGTCAAGGTAGGTGCTTCAAAAAGAGGGGACGTTCCTAATCTCTTGGCACCAAAGACCACTGGTAAAGAAAGCACACACCTAGGGGCAGGTGAGCCAAGGACCATAGGAAAAATTGTCCGAAATGCACTTAGAGACCCTAAGTACAACAGCGACCTCATAACTTATGCTCAAGGTAAAGGGTTTAACCATCCAGCCTTCCCTTCTACACAGGACGGTAAAGTAAGAGTGGCTGGCATGGATAGAGCCAGTATGGTACCGGGACTCGATACTCAAAGTCCAAAAGCAAGAAGAGATAGTGCGTCGATGAGAATGGAAGGGATGAAGGCTCTTGAAAACTGGTATGCTGATGAGATGCTTGAAGACCCAGAAGGCACTATGGCCTCTTTTAATGAAATAATGGGTAGCGACAGGTTGGCTACACAAGAAGCAAGTGAAGAAGATATAGAAGCATATGACCAAGCCACTAGGCGCAGAAATGAGTTACTAGGGTTCGCTGGAGCAGAAGGTGCCAAAGAAGGCTCTTTAGAACCTCAATCTAGAGAAGAGAGAGAGGCTGAAAAGGAATCTAGAAGAATTGGACAGTCTCTTATGAAGCCTTCTTATGGCGGGTTAAACCCCGGGGCTGGGGAATCAATGTATTCACCTGAAGGCGAAGAAAGGTTCAGAAGTTTAGTCGACAGATTAAGGGAAGCAAATCCAGAAATAAGTTTAGATAAGATATTAGATTTAGCGCATGAGCGAATGGAGCCTGACGAGCCTGAACAACAATCTGCTATGGATGAAGTATATGGTGGGCGCGGCTCTCAAGAAGCATTTGACTCTACTTCTGGGAACCGCCTAAGAACAAGCGATATAAGACCGGGAGAATCAGGTCCGGGTTTAAGTGCGAGACAAATGATGGCACAAGAAGCATCACTCGCCCGTCAGAAGGCTAGAGCACCTAATTTAGAGGGCCCATTCCCACAAGCAGACCCTGTTACGGGAGAGTTATTAGAAGAAGGTGAATCGGAACAAGAAGAGCCAGAGATGGAACCAGAGATGGAACCAGAGATGGAACCGCAAGAGCCTGCTGTGAAACTACCTCCTAAACCAGATTTCCCAATAAATTTACCTTCAAGGACTACCCCTGCTCCGACAATGGAAATACCGGGCCAACCTACAGAATTACCACCAGAGTTACAAGAGAAATCAAGCACACCGTTCAACTGGACTAAGGGCGATGAACTTCTAAAATCAATCAAAAGTATGTTTTATCAACAGGGTTATTGAAGGGATATGACTTGGCTAAGGTGAGGGGAATGACATATGCCAGTAATATTTTCACCCGGAGAGCCTGAGACAAGACCTCTAAACCCTGACGCTATAGTATACACTACTGCTCAAAAGATTGCAGACTTACTCGGTATTGGTCCGTCTGAGGCTGTATTGGCTAGTGCTAATTCAGTAGATGATGGTGTCTATGTTACTGGTGCTGATTACCGAGACCATGGCTTTGCGGTAGGAGATACCATTCTTATTTACAGCGACAGTTCTGCCCTTGGTGATGAGAGAGTAATCACTGCGATTACAGATGGTGGTGCTAGTGGAGTTAAACTGGCTTTTGATTCAGTTACAGTAGACTTCGTAGAGGCTACATTTACTACTGCACTTAACACATATGTTCAGAACACAGCATCATTCACTAACGGTAAAACCCGTGGTATCACTAGAGATATTGTCGAAAATCACATTAAGCGTATACAAGACAAGATTGATAGCGTCACACATAATGCTTGGAGACCTTATTTAGTCGCTGCAGAATACATCAATTTCGATACATACAAGCCATATAGGCGCCGATATTATACAGACTATGTCGGCACCACACCTCTATTGTTTAGGAATGTCCAGCAAATCCTGAGACTTGAATTATGGCAGGGTGACGACTATCGTGAGATAGGTTCTGCAGAAGTTAGAATTACTTTACCAGACGATATGACTACTACTGATGGTAAGATAGCAATAGGTGTAGGTAATGCAGGAGCAGGAAAAGGCTCTGCTGCTGTATTAGATATAGGTACTACCACAACTACTTGGAGGAAAGACTTTGACAAAGTTACCTCGGCTCAGAACCTTGCTGACCTTATCAACAAAGAAGATAGAGTGAATAAAGCGGCTTTAGAGTTCGCCCCTACTTTTACTTTAGAAGGTAGTACTAGTAATGTTGCTGTCCACAATGAATTCTTAGCAACTGCTAATGCAGATTATGGCAGCGGTATACTCAAGGTTACTAGTATGAGACAAGGCAAAGGAGGGGAAACTTGTTCTATAGTGGCTTCTAGTGGTATAAGTTTATCAGAAGGGTCTACAAAAACCGCTACATTTAGTAGCCTTTCGTCTGATGATATTAATGTCGACTCAACTGCTGATTTCGCCCCTTCTGGGGTATGCATAGACTCAAGTGGTGATATGTTTCGTTATGAATCTAAGACAGCAACTCAGTTTACAACCTGTACTGCTATCAATGGAAGCCTAGGTGCTATTACTGGGACCATTAGTCAAACTCTTTTCCAAATGAGTTTACAGGGAGGCACTGGTGACCAGCAACGACTCAAAGACTGGTGGATGGATTATGAGATGGGTATCATTTACTTCAATAACTCTTATCCGTTCTTTGAGTGGAACGCAGTTAAGGTTGCTTATATCTACGGCGAACGCTATGTAGAGAAGGCTATAGAAGAGGCAACTACTAAGTTAGTAGCCGCTGACTTACTCATGTCAGATGACAGAAGTGTGCTTATTCCAGAAGGTGGGCAAAACATCGACCTTGGTTCTAAAGTCCAGTTATTCAGACAAGAGGCTGAAGCAATTCTGGGTAGATACAAGGAAGTGGTGGTGTTTGCTTAATGGTTGCTACTTTTACAGAGCCCCTCGATTCAGTGCTTAATGTCCTCAAAACTTGGACTAGAGGCAATACCGACAATATCAAACCCGTCATTATTGACATCGCTGATGAAGGACCTGAGCGTGGTAAGCGTTTAGATTTAGGGCGCCATGACTATGTTCTCTGTTACGAGACTGCTCATAATGAAGAAGTGCCTGACCTATTATACAATTTTGTTACTACTCGTGTCAACATAACAGTTGACGTGAGAACATCAAGGAGCCGCTCTCGTTTAAGAAAGATGGAAAATGAAATCAGAAGACTCGTCCAAACTACTAGGAAAGGGGACGGGGTCAACTTTGATAGAATGGTAATGAAAACAAGGACTGATTTATCGGACCGGACTAAAAAGATTTTTAGACATACTTTCCAAGTGGAAGTTGTAATACTAGCGGAGTCTATTCCTTGAGGTGATTAAATGGCGTTTGGTGCACATTACAAGGGAGACGTATCAGAGATTACGATGGGTCACGAGACTGGTATTTATTTAGAACATAATGAGCCATTGACATTCACTGCTACCACTACTGCTGGTGACGATTACACAACTATTACATTCACAGGAACTGGTTCGGCTAACAGCATAGGTGCAGGTGATGTACTCAAGGTTCCTATTGGTATGTTAATAGGTTGTAAAATGACCTTCCATGGTACTGGTGGTAACTTTTCACCTTACTATTATGATTCTATCAACGGCACCATATTCAGTATAGTCGACCATGAGTTAACAGGTGGAGACACTACAATCAAAATTGTCCCTGCGCTTTCTGATGTTACAAAGGTTAGTAGTTCTTCAGAGGTTTTATTCATTCATTCTACGGGACTTCCTACTATTGACATAAGTGGCTTTTCTGCAAGTAGTAGTGCCAAAGCGTCAGTAGAAAAGAGCCTTATCGACCAATTTGTAGGACTTGCCTCTTTTATGAAACTACCTGACACTACTGTAGATTTGCATAGATATCACGTTGTAGGTATGGGTAGACAGATGTCATTACAACAAACAGGTAAAGTTCATCATCAAGGAGGGGCACTTGAGATACCTATGCATAATGCAAAGTGGTTATACTATGCTTTGGGTAGAGAAGTCGTAGATTACAATAATTGCGGAGCAGGCTCAGCCCCAGACACGGCTCTTCCCAGTGCAATTTCCCCCGGGCAGGTATATGTCGATGTAACAGGAAGTAGTGGAGTCCCTAAGTTCGGTAGTACTACCGTAGTAGTAGGTGATTATATTTTAATAAAAGACACCACTCAGGTCCCAGTCATTCAGTATAGAGGTGCTAGTTTAGGTGCTTCGGGTAATATATTCTGGCCGCCGGCGAGTGCAGCAGGGCTTAGTGCAGATAGTGATGAGTTTGAATTTGCTGAAAGTAGTGAATGTCGTAGGGTTATTGGTTATGAAGAATTGACAAGTACGACCTTTAGGTTATTTGTAGAGCATCCTTTCCAATTCGCCCATACTACTGCTGATTATATAGCGGCAAGGAAATATGACACTGGCATAAATTCTCCACAAATTAGCACTGGTCGAGTCAAACATTCTGTAAGAAAATTAATATTTACAGGAGAAACAATACCTTCTTTTTCACTTGAGCACAGTATAAGAAATAGAGATGTTGGCTCTTATAATAGTGAAACGGGCGATGGTGTGAACACACCCGGTGGCACAACTGATAGCAAACAACTGACAAGGATATTTAGGGGCTGTAAGATAAACGAATGGGAAATTTCATCTACAGTTGATGCAGAATTAAAGTTCCGTGCGACCTTTGACGCACTGTCTTGTTATACAGATACAGGTCGACTTGAAAGTGCTAACGCAGGTGACCGTTATATCGCTCATCGGATGTTCCAAAACACAGGGGAGACTGATACCAATAGAAAGATAGCGGGTATAACCTCTGGCGAAGAAAAGCCATTTATGTTCTATAATGGCACAATCGAAGCATTCGGACAATCGATTGGCTTCATATCTTCCTTTGAACTCAGGGGTAAAACTGGTGTTGAACTTTTCCATACTATACAGAGTAACCCGGTAGGCGAAGATGTTCAGAGTTCTACAGGACTGAGCACAAAGCAAGTGCCTTATGGCGGTACAAGGAATGCTTCTATTATCCGAGAAGGACGAGAACAATTAGATATGGAAATAGATGTAGTCTTGACTGACCCTAATCTTTTCCATCAGTTGCGTTCTCATAATGAAACTTCTTCGGGAGTTGATGCTTCGACCAATAAACAAATTAAATTACATTTTACTAAACCATATAGCGGTACTATTGACTCTGATTATACGGTCCCAAGCATTCGTATAATATTAGATGATTACTTCATTACTGAGGCTCCTATTCCAATGCCAGATGATAAAGGGCTATTACACTCTAAAATTATGCTGCAGCCACAGTCCATTAAGGTTATAGCAGAAGACACGGTGTATCACAATTGAGGTGGGTAAATGCCGTTGAAGTTCAAAGTACCTTTTTACCCTCCAATAGTTGAAGAAAATTTAGAAATACCGTCTGAAGACATTTCAGAAGAAGAGGAAGAGGGAGGAGACTACCTCTTTAACCCAGAAGCAGGTAAGGCCAGCGATAACCCGTTCGCCCACCTTAGACTGGAGGATGACCCCAAAGAATTGGCTGCATCCGACGAGGACGTGAGTAAGTATGTTACAGGAGAAGAATAAAATAAAGATACAAGGTAAAGAGATAGAGGTTAAGCCAAAAGATATTACGTTTTTTGATATCCAATCGGTAGCCCCTATATTTGCTAATAGTGATTTAAACTTTTCATCTTACTGGGACTACGCGTTTCGTAACTGGCTTCAATTCGATACTGATGTTGATATCAATATATTAACTCCGGCAGAAGGTAATGACTTGGCATCATTACTACCTTCGCCTACAGATGTCATGGGGTGGTTGGCTTTTCGGGAAGCGGAGTCAGTCAAATTGAGCACTATGTCAATGGGAGACCAGTGACTGACAGATTCCGCTTACAGAAAGAAGGTATGGAGTATTTACTAATGACACATTATAAAATGGGATTGAAGGAAGTGAGAGATTTGGGTATTAAAGACGCAAGGCAACTTTTACAATGGGCACAGGCTATGCAAGGTGTTGAAGAAATGCCAGAAGGCGCAGTCTATTTGGGCTACGACTCGGTGCCCCCACTGAGGTGATAATATGGTTGACGGAAATATAGACCCTCGCTCGGTAGAAGCGATGGAGAAATTCAAAAATTATGCTAAGGAAGCCACTACTTCGATGAAGGACCTGCAAGGTCAAATGGATAAGTTTACCAATTCAATGGCTATGACTAAAACCCATGCAACTGATTTGAGAGATTCCTTCAAACAAGTAAGTAATAACCAACCTACTCAGCAGACAAATACTACGAATACTCGCCGTCCTGCAACCACTGCTGCAGAACAAAGTAACGTGACTATCAATTTGAAAATCGATGTTGGTGGTGTCACAGACAGAAGTGATAAAAAAGCATTAGCCAAAGAAATTGGCGAAATGGTTAGTAAAGAACTAAAGTCAAGAATGGGTGGCTCCCTAACACAAAGTGGATTTTATAGAGGTGGCTAATCTTGGTTAGCGCAGGTGAAAGGGTCCCTATTCGTCTTGTAAAAGAGAATGGTGAAACTATATCACTTGACGCTACCAGTATCGATATGGTTGTCGAAAGACAACAATCCAACTTTGCTTTACCCTTTATGAATGCCACTAAAATGGGAATTGACTTGAATCAGGCAGCAGTCTCTTTTGAAATACAAGGGGTTTTTGCAGACGACTCTGGTCAGGAAGAATCATCACAGGCTACACTAGACGTTGATTTTTTCCAAGAACAATCTATTATAGGATTCACTCCCCCATTGGCTGGTAGTACACAGGCAGAGTTGGCTGAACAAAAAGGTGGTGGACCCTCTGGAGGAGGCTCAGGAGCAGACACTAAAGGGGGCTCTATTGGTAGACAAAAAGGTGGAACAGGTGAAAATACTGGGAGTAGAGGCGGTACCCCCTTTTTGGTAGGTAATTTACGCTCTACAGTATTAAGTGGCTGGGAAGGTAAGTCTATGAATTTACCAGTTGGTTATTGGTTGGAAAATTTAGCCTCTACTAATTTACCTCATACTACTAACTTACAACTTTGGCTCAAGGCTGATGATATAACTGGCGTTACACAATCAGGTATAGGGGGTAAGTATGTTAGTGAGTGGCCGGATGGTTCAGGATTTAGTCGACATTTTACTCAAGGGACGGCTGCTAATCAACCAAGGTTAATAACAGGTGGCACTCATAACCATGTAAGTTTTGATGGCACTAATGATTACCTTACTAGTTCTTTTATTAGTTCTTTGAATGGGGCTAACATGACTGTATTTGCAGTTTATGCACCGGGGGGCCTAAATACTGCTGCTACTCATGGAATATTTACTTCTAAGAGTACTACTGCCGGCTATGGTATAAGGTACAATGCGAGTACTGATGCAACGGGTGTTGGTTTTTGTACCTCTGGACCTACTCTTACAGACATAAAAAGCGGTAACGACACAGTTGAACCTCACTTAAATACGTTGAACATTACAACTGCTACTTTATCAGCAAACGAGACAAAGATACGCCATAACGGTCTTCGTTACGCCACATCTAGTGCTACTTATACTCCTTTGGCCAGCGGCTCAGCCCACATCGGTGCTGACTTTGCTTCTTCTTTACAGAATTATTTTCATGGTCATATATACGAAATTATTGTTTACAACAGTGTTTTAAACGAAAATACCATAATGGACATTGAAGGTTACTTGGCAAATAAATATAATTTAAGCACTTCTTTAGACCCTGCTCATAGTTTCTTTGCTGGTTCTGATAACTTCACTACCGATTTAAGTATTGCAGTTTCATTCGATACAACGAGAGTAGGGTCAAAAAAAGAACCTTATTATTATGTAAATCAGACAAGAGTTACTGATATGGAAGTTGCTTCTGTTTCGGGCGACACTATAACTGTCACAGGAGCAGACCCTCGCGACTGGTTTGAAATAACTAGTGCAGCAGGTGCTGATTATAGAGTAAATTTCTATGAAGAGTTAGTAGATACTGAAATAACAAATGATAGAGGTTATGGGCTAGTGACTGCAGTAACACATAATAGTTTTACAATGACTCGTGTAGGGACTATGGTAGGTAAAAGTATAACCGCGGATATGAGAGTTATATTAAAACCAATAAAAGATTCTACACTCCACAGTACTAACTCTCGACCTGTTATTATGATTCCAATATTGAATGCCAATTTAGTTTATGACCGTACCCAGCCCGAATTAGTACTTGGTCCTTATTACCCTGCTTTCCAAAGTGGGACAGCAAGGGGGGCTGATTATGGTCTTGGTATTCAAAGAACAGATGAATTCCTTGCGTTTATGTTGTCTAAAGCATTATCTGAAAGTAGAGACTTTGCTAGTATAAATGCAGGCAGTACTACTACAAGAAGTTGGCTTGCTTTACAAAAACATGCTCTTAGGCCTGTAAACGCAGCCGGTAGTAATAATATCAGTGATGTATTCTCTACCGAAATATTAGAGTCGGCTAATGGCAATAACGCAAGAGTCCGAGTTACTCAAGTCCACGCCACATCTTTAGGAGAAATAGCCAATAAAATAGTGCATAACTTCAACGCTGTAGAAGTGCCTGTTTTGCACGGATTTACTGGAGGAAAGGCAGGCAAAAAGGTAAAAAGTGGTGGAGACAAGGTTCAAGATATATTGGGCATTTTGGCAAACAGTCAAAACATGACTACATTACATAACACAGCCGCCAGTGGTCTTACAAAATCTATACTTGACCTTGGGTCTACTTTTGTTCAGCAGACAGTTTACACAGATAATATGGGTGATTACATAACAGGTATACAGATACCCTATGATACTCTTATTACCTTCGGAGAGGCTGCAGAAGACCTGATTGTTGCCCAGAGAAATCATTTTTTAACCACAAAGACTACTACAAGTACTACAGACAAAATATCAAATATAAATACACAACACGCTTCAGGGAATTATTCTCTCACAGCAGGTGGTCATTTAAAGAACGGTATCAGCGGTTTAGTTACTTCATTTAATGTCACCCGTGATGCCGAAATGAAAGCATACGAATTTGCTCTTAAGTTCGTCGCTGCTGATATAATAATGTGAGGTGTAAAGTATGGCTACTCCTATAAGACTTTTATTTGGCAACAACAATGCTATTCAGTTAAATGCACAGACTTTGGATATCAGTGTCGATAGAAAGGTTAGTACCTTTCCAACACCCGGTGCTATATTAGAAAGATTCGCTATTGACACAAATACACCTGCAATTGGTATAGAGATTTCAGGTATACTTACAGATGATGATGTTAATAACCTTAACCAATCTGTTGAAGTTTCTGCCCCAGCACTTGGTGTAATCAGCCTATCTAATTTTGTACCCACTACTATTTCACAAGGAAATACGAATATAATCGATGAGCCGAGGGTTCGTGCTCATTCTCAGATGTTAGGGTTTACTGACCCTATGGAAAACTTTATCGTTAAAGAGGCGTATAACAAAGGTCAAAGTTCTACAATTAAAGTGAGAAATAAAAGTTACATAACAGCCAGTAATGTAAGGTTATTTCTATATGGAGGAGGGATAGCAAGATTAAAAAGTGATGTTAGTTCAGTAACTCAATTTGTTGTTATTAAAGTAACGGGTAATTTTATGAATAGAGATATTAAGGCAGGTGATATTCTTGTTAATGCAGATAATGGTGCTTTGATTGGTGTTGTTGGCTCAGTCGGTGCCATTGATGAAAATGATGAATATACAGTAACTTTGAGTACAAGTGCAGTTACGCTCACTGCATTTACAGTAATAGGGATTCGGAGGAAGATATACAACAGGGACGGTGACGAGATAGGTACAGTTGAGTCTTCTGACCCTAATATTGTGACTACTAGTAAGACATGGAATAATAGCACAAAATCGTACACAGGGGATGATTCAAACCCTGTTCAAGTTAACCACCCTTCTGGGCTTGGTAATGTATATGCGGTAGGGACAACTGCTGCCATACCAGTTAAAACAAGAACTGCTACAGAGGTCATATATGTAGGGACTATGCTTTATAATAGCGACAATGCTCGTATAGGTAAAGTTACTGCCGTCACTGGGACATCAGTGACTATTGGTGGGGGGACTTTAGAAGAAATAATACATGACGAGCACTTTTTCGTTCAGAATAATTCAAATAATTCTAGTTATCAGGCCATTTCACAATTGCGCCTTTCGTCTGGAAATTCAGTTTCACTTGAAGAAAACGAGAAGATATACATTGGGGCCCACCCACCTATAGAAAATGAACTTGATGGTGAATACTTACTATTAGTCCCAAGTTATTGGCAAGAAGGTACTACTCGTTCACCTGCCCGAAGGAAACTAAAGGTTGGTTACCTTGGGTCTAAATATAGAACTCAGGGTATAAGATTGGAGTTTGATGCTTCTGTTGCTCATACCCTTTTCGGCGGCTCTGCTTGCTCTGTTATTAAAACAGCAGGACAGGCCACTAGGTCATCCTATGCAACAGGGAGGAAATATTATGCTGATTCTGCAGATGCAGTGATACGCATACCAGTTAAGAATTTAACAACTTCTACTAGATATGGTAATGAGGACTATCCTAATCTAAGCCAAGACCCTTCTCATAATTTGGCGCTAATTTTAAAAGAAGCAATAGAGTTAACAACTGATATAACTTATGGGACTGCTCAAACAGCCCCGGGCTCACAGACAGTAGCAGGGGCATTTAGCGCCGATGTGTCTAATGGTACGATATTAATTAGACAAAAGTACACTCCTGCGAGAGAACTTAACTTTTATGATATACTCAGTGAAACTAACATTTCGTTTGCCGCTGACTTTAGTACAAACTCTGCCGTTAAAGGTGGTAAAAAATCAGCAGGCGATAAGGTGCAGGATTTGTTAGGGCTCATGTCCAATGCGCGCAAAGGTGCTGATTTATTCAGAGGAATACAAATCCCTTATCAAAGCCTAATTACCAGTAATAATGTAACTGGTTCCGCAAGAAACTTCTTTTTGACTTTTGGTGATATACCCCTTTCGGAAAAAGGCGCTATTACCAATACCAGAGACGCATCCAAATATATGGAGGATATAATTACTCAAGACGGAGGCTCTGTACAAGAAGAGACTGCACCAAGCAAGGTTGAGAAGATACTTAGTGATACCTTTCCCAACATACATGCTTTTGGTGAATTTTTAATAGGAACTCTTGAGACAATTTATGTTACTTTAACTGCAGACGCACATGGTAATCAGGGTGGTATAAGGATTATCCCTGAGAAGTTTCATGTACGGTATGATGCTGGGAACAAATACTACGCCTACAGTTTAAAATTGAAGGCGTCCGATTTCGTAATAGGTGTTTGATTTGACTTTACTAGTAGAGCCCGGACATGCACTTTCCTTTAACGGGGTTAGTGACGGTGTACTAGTTCCTGTAAACATGGATAACATACACGGTTTACAAACGAATGTCGATAGAAAAAGATTGCCGAGTACTGTCAATGCCTTTACTCTAGAAACTTGGGTTATACCTGATTCGGGGGGCGTTGTCTTTGAGTTTGAAAACGTAATGAGTTTAACAGTGGGCTCGGTCAGTGGACCTGCACCTATATCATTTCAAGCCAATATGAAGAACGCAGCATCTGGTCTGACTAACATAGTAACTTTAACAAGTGCAAAAGCAGTCGAAAAGGTAAATCAAGAACTAATTGGGTGGGATGGGGTCTTAGTACCGGCCTCTATTAGTGACAGTAATCACTATAGTTACTCACCTTATGATGCTGAAAGAAATGACGAAACTGCCTTGAATGCAGGATATAGGGAATTACTAAACGTATCTGTAATATTTACAGGGCGAGAATTATCTATCTTAATCAACGGAGACGTTGTCGCTCAAAGATTCTTTACAGACGAACACGAATTGGTTACTCAACAATCGAGAATGTTCCTAGGAGGCAGAGGTGGAGAATATAAAGGAATTATAGAAGCCGTGCATTGGAGTAGGGGTGTTAAATTATCTGGTGCTGCTAATTTCGCACCAGTGAAAAGCAAAGATACTTTGTGCTTATATCGGTTTGAAGAACCAGTAGAACCTATATCTCTTGAAATAGCGCACCCTAGTTTAAGTGCATCTACATCGGCTAGTTCTAGTGTATCTATTGCTGCTACTCTGGCACAAACTATTATTGATACTTTAAGTGGACAGAGTGGGCTGACTAGTATTGATTTTACAAGTAGCCCTTGGTCGGCAGGTAACTATTCGGTTAACGTAAATACTGCTTCAGGGACTAACACACGAACTATTCCCAAAGTCCCTTATAATATACTAATAGACCCACTAGGTTATGTAAAAACCACAGGTAAACCAACTAATAAAGCACCAGAGAGACTTAGACTCACTGCTGTAGACTCAAGTGCGGGGACTATCACGGTAGAATCTATACATCTAGATTTTGCTTCTAATGCAACAACTGGTCGACGCGGTATACTAATGGCCCACGACGCAGGCGAATTTGTGATTATTAAGGGAGATTGTATAGTTGATAGCGGTAACGGTAACACCTACCAAACTGAAGGGACAGCGACCAAGTTTTCAAATAAACAAAGCCAGATTGTCATAGACGAAAGCGATTACAGCAATCATGGTTTAATTTTCAGTATATCTATGTGTATAGATTCAAGTAACTATAATAAATTCTCTGCGACCACTAATATGGGCGCTCCTTTTACCTTTGGTCACACTGGTAGACACTTCTTAAATCATGTAAAGAGCCATCCGTTTATGGGTATGCTCCCTGCACCTGTTACCCATCATGTTGAAAAGAAAATAGACATTTCAGCAGATAAAATAATTGCTTCTTTCCAACCTCAGTTCAGCGATATCTCTGGTATGGCACCGCCTAATAGCATGGTTTCCTCCTTTGATTCGATAGGTCCCATTGATGTTAGTGATAGAATATCTGCATCTCATGTTGATATGATTATAGAAAATGGTATGGCCGACATAGATAATGACCAAAGAGGAATGCTGGCGATAGGTGGTCGAGCCTTTGACACCGCGCCATTTTTGTTAAAATCATCTGATGGTGTAATAAATGACGCTTCTAGTATTACTAATGATAACAAACACCTTTTACCTTCCAGTGAAAGTAGAATTGCTATATTAGAACTACCAACATTATTAACTTATAATTACGCACCTCTTGTACAAATACACTATAATGCAATTGATTTGCACGGTCAATCTTTTACTACTAAGGCTGTTTCAAGAGTATCATCTACAGCATCTACTAGCACTATACTTACATTAGACAGTGTCAAGGCATTTGGTGCAGACGGTGCAGTCATACCTGCGCATGAAATATCCATTGATGGTGTGGCTGCAGATGATTTTGCGAATGACAACTTTGCGACAATCACTCATAGTAACAAACGATTAACATTTAATTCTACTACCAGCCCCGCCTTCCAAGCAATAGACACTACAGGTGCTATTGTCGAAGTTAAGCACAATAGCCCATCGCTAATGGTCACTAAGACAGTTCCTGATGTAGCAACGATTGTTACAGGTACTACTAGTATATTGGACTTAATACACAGTCATATTCAAAGTAATATCTCCTTAACACTATATGCGCCGGGTGGTGTTATTGAATTCAAAAGACCTGAGCAATTTACATTAAAAGAAGGAGAGTTGAACGGCGAAGATTCTGAGGGAGGAGGGTATGAAGATAAACTCACTTTCGTAAAGTGCCCAGCGAACTATCTACCTAATGTAGCGGCTGACCCGCCACAGACTACTCCTCAACCAATTGCGCTAACTCGCTCTGAATTGACAGGTGTTTCTTCTCAATTTAACAAATTAATCGTAAGGCAGTCTACAGATAAATTAGATAATCTTTCTGCGTCAGGGGATGTAAGTAGGCAAGTAGTTACCAATAGTAATAGACAAAGTACAGGTGTATTAATCAATAACAATGGGGGCTACGCTGCATCAACTAGTACAGCAATGACTACAGATGGTACAGACGCTACAACTATATTCGCAGTAGGTAGTGAGGTGTTTAAGATAGATGGGACTAACCTTGGTATAGTTACAGCAATAACATCAACCTCAGTTAGGATAGAACATGGCGATGCTACTAGTGGTAGTGGCGGTATCGAGGCATTGGTAGTAGATAACGAAGAGTTATTCGACGCGCCGCATATACCCGGCCTAGGGAGTAATAACCAATCGACCAATGTTCATGAAATATTTGATATTATTTCTCATCAATCAAGTGACCGGATAATTAGACTTACTGTGCAACCTTCTGATAGAAGAAGATTCAACATGTTAGAAAGATTATCAACAGATAATAGTTCTCCTAGTTCATTCAGTATTGAAAGGTTGATGGCAAGAGGTAGAGTTGCTTCGTTCAGAGATACACAAGACACTGGTCAAGTTGAACTTTTAGCCTATAGCACTGTATCTGACATAAGTAACGCAACTAATAGTGTCAAGGGTGACGGAGCACCTGATTCACACATTGTTAAGGAAATTATGCCGGGCGCACCCGTAGTTACCATGACGCTTGGTGGCCCGGGTCAGGGTGCAATTAATACCAAAGATACTTGGGACCCAAGTCCTACTGCTCGATTGGCTTGGAACACTAGAAGAGATTGCGCTGCGAGGGTGACTTCCTTTACTGCAACCACAGTAGTAGTTGCCCCGCTCAATAATAAATCCACAGCACTTGCTTCTTGGGGCACTTATTGTTTTGCTAAAATAGGGCGCATTTATTTCCCATTGTCTAAGGATAAAGACTCTGACCAGACACGCTATGCTTCTGCAGAGTATGCTAGTAAAACCGGTACAACGTTTACTTTTGCCAGTGGTAGTCAAAAGGGCACAGGTAAATTCTTGTTAGAAGATGGTAGTGAGGCTGATACATTTGCAGAGTGGACTACTTCAGTTGGTATGGCTATTAGTAACAACGTGCATGTCGATGATAAATTTGGAGAGCAGTCGGCCTGTAATGATGGCTCGACTATTAACGATAGACTTTTCCAAACACTAGACACTGTTCAGCATGACTATCAGTTAGGGACACAATACGCGTCTACAAGGGCTATGGTTGAGATTCCTTTGTTTGAAGAGTTTTTCTTTGATAAACCAGAGAGGGGGATTTTCCCCGGACCTGATAACAGTATGAAGATTCATGTTGATGCTACACATACCGCCCATACATGGTCACCCAACCCTGTAGGTAGAAGGGCTGATGACATTAGCCCTAGTGACGCAGAGGTGTTTGGTCCGTTTTCTTATTATGTCGGGAATGAAACTCACCAAAGGGGTACTAAGGTCTCTCGACCATTTGATGCTACTGATTTCAAAGTTTATGTAGAGGATGCGAGTATATTCCCTGAGCCTAAAGGAGGAGCAGACATGGCCACAACAGCCCCCTTTACCGTTAATGGTATAGGTGGCTCTTTACGATATAGAAGGGCATTTTTACCTAATGGAGAATGGATGGTCTATGGTACGAGGGATGATAGCACAGCCGATGGTAATTTCCTCACTGCCTTACAAACAGGCTCGGCATTAGAAGGCTGGGCTATGAGTAAAAATTTCCTCAAGAGTTTACATGTAGGAGCAATACTAACACCTGCTTCTTCTTATCAAGATATGAATTATGTGCCCATTGCTGATAACCCAGCAGTATTAAGCGCAGGTTACGAGGCTCGCAATTCTTATTATTATGACAGGGCTAATGTTATGACCCAAGGTGGTAACGGAGATTATGGCCTTAAGCAATATGTAAGTGCTGTTGAGTTTAGAGCAGGACCGAGAACAAACCCCCACCTCCCCCGTGTAAAGAACAAGAAAGCCCGTTCTACAGTGGTTAGTTATGGCTCTACTGCTAGTGGTGTTTTAATCAATAATGGTTCTGATTATGCTCTTGGTGCAGCCACTACAATTACTGTAGACACAGTTGACCCTAGGACAGTATTCTCAACAGGTCAAGAAGTTTACCAAGGTGCTGATATTGTAGGGACTATAGTGTCAATGACTGCTACAAGTATTACATTTGAAACTAATAACCTAGTGGCGCTTACCGATGACGAAGAGTTAAGTGGACCTCAGACTTTAGTCCTAGAAGATGGCTCTTTATTCCCAAAGTCGGCTGGTGTCGGAACTGGTGATTTAGAGACTGGTTACTTGTATCAACTTGTATGGTATACTGCCGCTAATGCACCAAAGTATGCTTATTATTCCGCAAGGAGCGATAACACCTTTGTTTTATCTGACATTCTTTCGGGCTTTGCTCCTTCTGCAGGTGATGAAGTAATCTGTAATAGTTTCTTTTCTTCACTTTACAAGACGGGCGTTTTAGTCAATAACGGCTCAGGTTATGCCACGAGTACTGATACAATAACCGTTGATAGCGTCGATGCGACTACAATGTTTTCTGTCGGTCAAGAAGTTTATACAGGAGGCAACTCATTTATAGGTTTAGTAAAAACTGTTACTGCTACTCAGATAGTATTCGTTGCAAACCTTGCAGTTGCTTTAAAAGATAATGATAATCTCTTCAACAAAAAATTACCTGAAATAAAAAGAGATGCTATTTTGAATTTGGCTTGGTCTTACCCTTATGCCCCGGGTGGTCTGAGAGACGGAGATACCGTTTGGATGAATATGCATTATACTAACCCTCATGCAGTAGAAGGTTTGTTTTGTAAGAGCAGAGGAACTTTAGATGAGTCTCAGGTTCTTAATTTATTCAATGAAGGGACTGGGACTGCCTCTTCAAGGACAAGGGCCAGTACACCTATGGAAAATTTCCTTATTGGTAATACCTGTCTTGAAACTGCAAAGAACTTCGTCCAGCATGTTAACAAAACAATGCAGTTAAACTATCAAGCACTTGGCTTTGAAGCAGAAGATGCACCTAGTGTTGCCTATATTGACCCTTATCAGTCGACTGAGGAATACGCACGAGTTTTACTTTACGACGTAGCACATGACCGCGAGTTTATTGCTTTCCAAGATTTGTTTATGCAAGTCCAATCTAGTCCACAGGCTACTCAAATAGGAAAACCTCGCACAAATGCTACTGCTTTGACAAGCGGTATCATAGATGGTTCTGATGCTGACTCGGGCACAGGTATAGACGTAGCAGCGGGTTACCCTAGTCAATTAGATGAATTATTATTTACAGAACAATCTGATTTCACAGAAGCATCTTATGCCCACCAAAGCACTTGGAACGCTAATGTCGCAGATGCAATTATAACACATACCCCTGATGTAGTGGGGGCATTGGGTAATGGTATACAGCCCAGAACTCAAGATGCTGTAGTGGACAGTACTACTGCAGCCAATAAACACTCTGAAGTGGCAGGTATTAGACCAAGTACTTTAATCGAAAACTCCACATTATTTGACACTCCTGATGGTACAAGAGCCATCCCTGCCTTCTTAGCACTAAAGGGTATAAGAAACGAAAACCTAGACCTTAGTAAACACGAAGAGCAGCGTCTTCAAAACCTTGACCACTGGACTAACATGGACTTCGTTCGCAGATTAACTATCGATTTGGGTGAAGTTGGAGTTAAAGAAGGAGTTACTGATATACAGGCGGCTGCAAAAGAGGTTGTTAGAAGAATTACCCAAGCAGGTGCCAAGAACGGTAGAAGTCACGCTAGGAGGCCAGCCGACCAATTCTTAGGTGAAAGTGAAAGGTTTGACTTAACTACAGTAGGTGTCAGTGCCGATAGTACTAATTCCGATAAAGACCCCACTGCTCCACACCAACATGCAGACTTTGCTACTACTGGTTCCACTCATGACCCTGCGCCTTTCTGGGATGTAGAGAAGTCATTCACTAGTCATGACAGGGGCACTCACATGGGTTACGTCCGGGCTCACTTAGGTAGAGTCGTTTTAGATACAGAAGGAAATAAAGGTTACAGTATTATCATTCACAGCACTGTCCCGGGTGCTTCAGGGAGAAACTTCTGTACTTGGTTAGACAATAGTCGGGCCCAAGTACCATATCGCCCACAATTCCTAATAGGCCACGGCGGTCGCTTCAGGAACTATTGGTGCCAACCTGACGAGACACTTGGGGAAAACATGCACCCCGCACCTATGCCTATCAATAGATTCGGTAGACCGTTTGCTCCTATTACCACTCTAAACGAATTACTTCCTCCTGAAGAGGCCGATGAACCTTATCGCAATAATCTTGACCAAGGTCAAGAGAAAAATAACACGGCAACTGGTATCACTGACTCTACAAGAGAAGGGGCTAGTGGACGTAATAAAAACACAGTATTAGATGAGTCTTTTGAAAGTAAAAGTCCATCTTCAACTTTAGTCAAGGGACTAAGGGTAGGTACTGTAGCCAGAGCAAGAATAAACTTCGGAGGCATGACTCAAGCAGGTATACCCGGTTGGGCCCCAGATGCAGGCTTGTGGGGCTTTGGCACTGATGGTAAAGATGCTCGATATGGTGCTATTTACGGAAACCCCGCTAATGCATCGACTTTGATGTATGGCTCTTCAGTTTATGTAGCGAGTGGGACAGGGTATATTCCAGAAGCAGATGTAGATAATATAGGCGACGGTAACCTTTACGGTTTAAGATTTGTAGACCATAGAGGAGGCTCACATACTTTAAGGATGGTTTACAAAGAATATGGTAAGCCATTTGCAAATGAAAATACATTTTTACCTTCTACCCTTGATGATGAAGTAATCATTCACTTTGATGATAGAGATGTAGGCCAAGGTGGATTTACTGTTGGTAAACACATGGTCGGTAAAGGAGAAGTTTGTGGAGAACTGAACGGTGGGACACTTAAAGAGTATAAGGGTAATTATTGGAACAACTACCCTTCACCTGCTGCCGGTATACACGTCACTGCCACAAAGAGTGCAGGGACTGGCCAAACACTTACGTTGACATTTTCCGCCCCTTATGATAGTTCCAGCAATGTTTTAACTCATCCTGATTTATTAGGTTATTTGGGCTTCCCCGAGTCTGGTGTTTTACAATTATCCGATGACGCCGCTACGAGCGGAGACCAAGGGATGACTATCTCTTACACAAGTCGTTCGCATTATGACGAAGACGGTAATACTGGGGCATCTAATGTTCATTATTTCTATGGATGTACTGGTGGCAGGGCTATGTCGAGCGAAGGACTGGTTATCAGTCCACGTATCAACCTTACAAGTGTACTAACTGATGAAGTCATGGCGGCGGCAGTAGAATATGCCATGAAAATGGACGACCCTAATAGCGAAAGCATAGAAGATACTAGTTTCGATTGTACTGAAATGTATGCACCTGATGGTAGAAAGTTAAAGGATTGGGGTGTAAGCCCAACTGCAATTAGGATTAAAGCACATAGTGCTAAAAGGAAGGTTCTACCATTTAAGCACTTATTTGAAGTAAGTAGAAGTAAGGACTGGGGGCTACTAGAAGCAGCGAGTAACATAAACGCTGACGCTAATCATATCACAGGAGTAGCGGGCGACCTCGCAGAGGGAATCCGTCTTGACATAGGTTACATACCTGAGAACGTATTACATATTACTACTAAATATAGAGGAACTAATGCAAATACAGCGACACCTGTATTAGTCGATAGTAGGAATAACGTAGTAGATATTACAGAGTGGCAAGATAACTTAAGAGGTGTGAAATACACGAGTACAGCCGGAGACCACATAATCCCAATGGTCAATAGTCCCATGGTAAAAATCGATGGGATAAGTAGTCAAACTCTAAGTACAGAATCGGATGAATTTTTATTCTTGTTCTGTATTCCTGCTTCTGACCATGCTGCAAGTTGGGGTAACAAGGTAGTCGCTTGGTGGGGTTCAGAAGAATGGGGTGTCGTAAGAAGCGTAGCGGACTCTTCTAATTCACACAGAGAGTTAATCTACGATACTGACGAAGTGTCTGCTAATTTCGCTTCTAGTTTAAGTGTTCATGACCTATTGATACAAAATGGCGATGTATCTGATGCTATTGACTTGTGCGGTATTAGGTCCCAAGGAAGCAGATATGCCAGTCCATTCTTATATTTCAGAGGAGGAAGAGATAGCCCTGACCACTGGGTGCCTCTTTACTTCGGAGGAGGTTTCTCTGGAGCGGTCGTTGATATCAACGATGGAACACAAAATGATTATTCTGATTTTTATACGCACCCTTATGCAAACGGACCAACTGGTAGTTCTGGATTACAGAATATAGGAGAAATATCAGGCTCGGTTTGTATGATTGATACTAACGCTATACTGGCTATGTTCCCGGGCACCGCTTATCTGGACCAACACAAAGGTCAAAACAACGCCCCATTCTTCAACCAAGATGCTCTTCTGACATATGATATGACAGCAGGGACAAACGCAAAGGTCGTACAAGATAACGCAGCGTCTTTTACTAATATACCAGTGGCATACACAGCAAGTCAGACTAACGATACGGTTAGGATTACAGTACCTACTCCACTAGTAATTCGATTCGCACATCCTCGTGCACGCTATAGTTCAACAGGGGACGTTACAAACCAAACCACTTACATGATATTTGGCCCGGGCCAATCGTTCCCTCATAACGTCGCTTCATTTGAGCCCCAAACAGGGGTCAATATTGCATCAGGTAACGGTTACAGTAATGTCCAAGCGGATATAGATTTACCTAACTCCATACACAATGGTACAATATATTACTATAGCGGGACCAATGCTTATTTACCAAGAAGTGCTTATTTCCAATCAAATAACGTAAAGGGCTTCAATTATGTAATGAATTGGGAGCCAACTAAAGGGTTCCCTAACGCGGTATCAGCAGCCGCTCCTTACGAACACGACCAAACAGTTTCTGACGCCTTCTATTATGAGGGTTCGACCAATGCCGCTACACCGTTACCACCACCGACTATGAACTTTAATTTCTTATTCGCAGATGTAAATGGTACTGCAATTGGTACCCTACCTAAAACCCGAAAATCATCTGTAGTTTGGCATATGGATGGAGGCTATCATCCGGGTGGGAACTTCTTAGACAACCATGTTAATTTGAACCCAAAACACCCTGTTAGTGGTAAAAGAATACCAACTTACGCGGCACCTAATTACCAACCAACTAGTTTTAGACCTGCAGGTTTACTAGCAAAGGCTTATCTTAGAGCCTATGGGACTATTTCTGATAACGAAGACTCACAAGTTTCTGATGAAAATCTAGTCATAATCGACGCAACTCGTGCTCAAAACTCCGAAGAACTTGGCACTATTATAGCAGCCAGTATCAATACCTTCCCGGGCAAAGACCCACTCAAAGCAATTGGAGGGACATTTATGCCTTCTATGCAAACTAGTCACATGCAAAATAGATATGGCTGGGTCAATTGTGGACCATTGAGTAACGCAACTGCTCATGGAAGTGGACCTGTTGCTGCTACATTAGTAATGGGCTCCTCTATACCTACTACGCTACCACAATATGGTTGGTTGAAGATTAGTCCATTATCGGCCATAGACTCGGCCAAACCAGAGTACTTTGCATCTTATGTAAGTTACACTGGTAGTACTTTTACTTTGGGCACTACCATGTATACTGGTGCTACCTCTACTGTTACCAACCCTGTTAACCCCAATGCAAGGGCTGCAGCAAGTACTTTCAATTCAGTCATGGGAGGAGATATTGAGTTAGCAGTTCAGGTTTGGAGTAAATCAGGTACTCATGCTTTCAATAACTTACCGTCCGACAATAGAATTTCTACTGGGCACAGTCGTGTTCACTTTAGTGGTTTACTAGACGCTGTAGATAGAAGAAGACCCATTGGAACCGTAGGTTGGCACGGTGAAGCCTACTCCCCTCTTAGTGGATATCCTATAGAAAACGCTGCGGTTTATCCTAAAGGTCTAGGTGCTTGGCACCCATTCCTTGGGTTTACACCTTACGGTGCCTCTGAAATGTGTGCTGGTGCTACTCCTATAATCGGCGCTGCTTCAGAAGGCAGCATACCATCTGGTATTGCTAGTTCTGGTTGTGTTAATGGATTAAGTGCTAGACACATAGTGGCTATCAGTCACGAAAGTGAATTACCACTTATTGCCAAGACAGACCGCGATGGAATCTTGTGCACGGGTGACTGGTTAGAAACAAAATGGGGCGGAACTGGTGTACTAGTGAATAACGGTTCAGGTTACTCAACCGGTGTCAAAGTGATTGTTGTGGATGGAGTCGATGCTAGACTTATCTTCTCTCCGGGAGACAAGGTCTACAAAATGGACGGAACTTTGATTGGTACAGTTGACACAGTAGGGTCTGCTACTGGAATTACATTCGTCGCTAACTTAGCAGTTGCTTTGTCGAACAACGACGAGTTGAGAAAATACGGTATATTCGCAAACGCAGGGACTGTTCAATGGGATACCGATAAAGTCCACAATAAGTCTAGGTATGTAGGTACAGCCACTGCTGGCCCTAACATAGAAGCCCAAATTATGTCTGACTTAAGTATACCATCATTACTAGCAAATTACCCTGCGTCAGGGACAGAGGCTTGTTGGCACGGACAACTTAATACGTTTACTTTGGGTAGTTGTAGTTACAATAACGGCCAAACTATTACTCATGCTTCTTCTACTGCAATAGTTGTAGGTATGGGTGTCAGTGGGACAGGTATACCGGTAGGTGCAACTGTAGCCTCAATAACTGATGCAACTCACTTTGAACTGAGCGTCTCTACTACAGGCGGCAGTCTAAGTAGTCAGACTTTAACCTTCAGTACCAATACATTAGAAAGAGCAAATACCTGTAATTACCCAACTGGTGATTTATTCTGGGATAAGAGTATAATGAAGGGAGCAATGTTCCATGAAAATGTCGGCACGCATGGGGTAGAGTGCACTGGTATTACAGATTATAATAATTACTTAACACCTACTAGTAGCGCAGCCACTAGTGGTATTTTTGGATTTTACGAAACACGTTCACCTGCTAGGAATTTCTTAGAAGAACATGTTGTCTGGAAAAGAATGGACGGTGGTAACGTAACAATGCCTGCTTCAAATGCAAGGGGATTGGGTATGGTCCCTTGGGTAAAGAGAAAGCAAACTGATGGGACTTACAAGACAGTTGGAGAAAAGATACTAGGTAATGTAAGGTTTTCTTTTGAAACGACTAACGCGGCTATGTTCCCGATTATACAGGCACAGGAGTTATCTCACCCTCAAGTCGCAGAACAGCATCCATTTGAAGTGCGAAATGCACTTATGATACCAAACGAAGAAGAACAATTCAATAGTGTGCAGGTAATTGATGATACAGGTCAAGAGCACAGGATAGAAGGAGGTAGTCCACTGGGTACTATCATCCTAGACTTTAGACATGTTAGTGATAGAGAAGTAGAGGGACTATCACCAGCATTAGCGGGAGCGGGTATTAACCCTAACATGAAGATTAGGCTACCTAACCCCGATGAAATACCGGGTAACGTAATCATTCGCCCCGGCTTTGACCGTATACAATCCTACCAAAATGAAACCATAGGTTCTGGTGGTCTACAGCACCCCGCTCAACCTGTGCAAGGAGTAACTGATATGTTCACTAATGCAGCACCCGGGCCTCGCTTATGGCCAACTTGGGAGAATAACGGTTGGGAGCATCTGAGCCAATCTAGTCAAGGTAAGACCAGAATAAGTAACAGCAACTCTGCATTCCCTGACACCTCAAACGAAGGTTGGACTGAGCATACTAATAACGCACCTCTACAGACAGCGTATGAACCTCACGACAGGAGTTTACATTTCCACGTTACTCGTATGGGTGTGTCTATGACTCACAGGTATGACGAAGATGAATTATCCTACTCAAGTTATTCGACTACTGAAATAGCAGTAACCTCCACACCTACGGCTGCAGTTTGGACTGATACTAGTGAGCAAAGTGGAGGTAGATATTTCCTAAGAGTATATGACCCGACCACAGACAAAGGTGTTTTGGCTTCTTATACAGGAGTGGGGACAAACAAGTTCACTGGAGTAGTGTATAGCCCTGACTTTGCAGCGTTTGTCCTCGGAAAGTCTGGATTAAAAGTAGTTCCTTCTTACTATATGCCTGCAGGGACAACTAGATTATTCGCTGCAAGAAGGCTAAGGGACCACAGTGAACATAGCGGTGCTAGTCCAGATATGGTGCCGATTGATTGGAAGACAATCACTACGACCTCTTTACCAGCAGCGCATGTAAACCCGGGGCTCGGTAATATGACCAATCCTTCTGGCTTCTACAATAACATTGCAGGTACTGCCAGCACTGCTTCTAAGATGACACCTATGCCTATCCCGAGAATGGGCCACCATCACGTTACACCTACAATGGCATTGTTACCCGGGCACTTTGCTCACCCGGCTTATCAGAGAATGTATGACTTGCACACTGCTTGTAGAAGCGCCACTATTAACCCGTTAGAAGACGAAAAGACTACAGAAACAGTTTTGGCCCAAGTACCGGGTTGGAATCCTTTGGTCTGGTTCTCGGGCCCTACTGCACCTTATGCGCCTAGTGATATACACGGAGGAGCGTTTACTTTATTGACTGAAACTAAGGTGAAATTCGACGGATACGGTATAGCAGCGAGCCTTGGTGCTGCTGGTACAACTAACTCCCAAGGAGGTCATGCCTTGGTGCTTGAAGCAGCGGGGTCTTATACTCTAAACAACCATTTCCCTGACCCTATGGAGGTCGGTGCTTACCAGATTGTAATACAGCCTAATTTGTTTGCTCAGCAATTAAGTGGTTTCCACAAGAATAATGCAAATGCTACACTTGCACCTTCGGAAGGTGGTAGTTATGTTACTGAATTAACTAGTCAACAGGTGAACACAGTAATAGCAATTGAACAAGATATTTCCACTAATGGTGCATATACACTTATCTTGGCTGAGGCAATCATGGCTGACGTTAGAGGTTGCGAAGTAATTATCAATGAAGTGATGTTAGATATAGAACCAGATTCGGGTAGTCAGTTTACAAATTTACCTCCTTTGGCACTGTATAACCCACTCGGTGTACAGGAAACTAGCCCACCTTCACTGACGCGACGAAGTTTACCCTACAGGCCGGGTATGTTCATTAGCGCTACGCCCGGCATGACAACAACTGTCCCTTGGTGGGGTATATTACACAAAGACGGAGCCAGTAACGCCGCTGCCACCAAGTTCAAGCATCTTGAATGGCATAGACCTGATAATTACTATGAGTTCTGTAGGGCTTCTTATGGGTGCGTAGGTGCTCAATTAACATTAGCAGGTTACCCGACTTCTTACTTAGACATATATGAGCCCCATTATAGAACAAGAAGCCTTAACCCGTCTTGTGTAGTGATTACTGACAATGGGTCTAGTACAATTACTGTCGATGATAATAGCCTCTTCCCAGTAGCACCTTATTACGGAGAAGTGTTAGAATATACCAAGAATGGACAGAGGTTTACAGCAACTTATGCAAACCGAACAGGTACACTTGCCCATGCGACACTAGGGGTTGCGAATACCTTCTCTACTGTATCAGGTAGTGCTGCTTTCTGGAGTAACATAGGCACAGGCACAGTCTTGCGCCTATCTGGTGCTTATGATAATCGCTCTGCTGGTGAAATTTACACTGATTCCTTAAAGAGCATCGCTACAAGAATTATGCCTCAAACTGTAAACGGCAGTAGAGACACTAACAGTTTGCACACCCCTGACGCTTTCCTTTGTATGTGGCACCCTAATTTGGGTCGTCCGTTTACATGGTATAGTGACACTGCCGACGGTGGAACTCGTAACTTCTATGATAAAACAGGAGTAGCAGACACTGCTTTGGATAAGAAAGGCTACAATCACATTCCAGAATACTTTGAAACTATACATTATCATGATTTCTTTTACAGTGCTAGTAAGGGACCTTTCGGTTTACAGATGAAGTGGTTAAGTCCACCCGGTAGCGCTGCCTTGTCGACGGACGGAACCGTATATACCGGGGCACAAATTGACGGAGACGGTAACTTAGCACACCAAGGTGGCACAGATGGCTCAGTTGAATATAACTTTGCTGGAATGTGGCCCGGAGGCTCTCATGGAGGAGGAGCAGTCAGTCGTTTAGAATCTTATGGTGATGCTCTTATCGGATGGGGAGGTAAGACATTTGGTATGGATTGTGTAGCATTTGATGACAATACAGGGATAAGGGAAAGGACATATTCAGAAATTAGTGACGCTGATACGTCTGGTGTTTTAATCAATAACACAGCCGGCTATAACATAGGTAATACTGCTGCAATGACTGTAGATACAGTTGATGCTACTACTAAGTTCAAGGTAGGAGATAGCGTGTATAATAGTGCTCGTGTTAATCTAGGCACCGTTACTGCGGTAACAGCCACTGCCGTCACAATTGGAGGAGGCATAGCAAGTGCTGTTATCGATAATGAGGCATTATATACAGTACCTTCAGTTTACGCTCGTAACAACTGCTTCGGTTACAGATTCTCAGTTAGGCAACCTTACAATCGACCAAGGTGGGGGCCATATGTTAGGGGTTGGCTTGAAGTTGCTAATGCCAACGCATTACTCGGGTATTATCATGGACCACTTGTCCAACAAGATAACAAAACTACTGGGTGGAACTACGTAGGTTCCGATGAGGCCACTGCGGTCTTAGCAGATGGTGCCTTTTCGGCAGGTGCAGTTAGTACGATTAATGTTGATGGAACTGATGCATTGACTCGCTTCTATGTAGGGGATAAAGTGTATACGAATGCTGGAGTATTAATCGGGACAATCCAATCTCTGACCAGTCTAAGTATAACATTCACTTCTGCAATTGCAACAACAGTTTCTGACAATAATGACTTGAAAAGACAAGTTGATTTAGACATAAGTGCACTTTATACTGGTATTTTAGAAAGAATAACTCAAGTTAGTTCTTTATTGAACGAGGACCAGATAGGTAGACAGGTGAGATATAGTGATGGTAGAAGGATGACTAGTTCGTTCGGCTGTCCAGTACGCACACTTAGAAATTCTTCTTCTGTAAGGAGAGTCTACCCCGGGGATTCAGAGGGTAAAGGTATCAGTGAAATAGCCAATGCTCATAGATATTATCTGGTTGATTGGTGGGGTAACACTCGTGGTGAAGATGTCAGGCGTTTCCCAGTAAGAGGGTTTGGACTGCGACCTTCTTGGGACCCTGAAGATGCTTATGCTGATACTAACGTAACTCATCGCCCAAGTAATAATAATCTGTTCGTAGGTGACGGAACAGACCGATACAGTGGTAACGTAAATACTGCCAATAACGATACTACTACTATGTCAGTCGTAGATTGGTTTAACCCTGCTAGTATGATGAGGGTAGGAGATAGAGGGGACGGTAGAGGTTGTAGATGGCCCACTGTATTCAACGAAAACTTACTCATGGATGTCAGCGAGACTCATGAAGCAACTGGGCTTGTTTTGTCCCACAGTACTAATGAACCAGTATACGGGGCAGGTCTAGTAAGGCCAAGTAACTCCGCTGTTCAAGCAGGTGAAATTGAAAGAGGAATTAGTGACAGACTGGACGTTAATGACGCAGAAGGCTTACTAAAACCCGATGTATCTGTAGGTGAAAACACAGAAACTATTACCGCTGACACTATGTTGGCTGAACCTATTTCTAGAAACAGTGACCGAATAGGGTTAGATGTTGATACTATTGCTGAATTAAACGATGGGGTTAGCCGAGAGTATACTATCATGTCAACAGAGGCAGCGAGTTTGCACACCGACAGGGAAGTTGGGCAGAGGACAACACTTAGAGGTGCACATGACGGTGCTTCAAGGACACTTACTCATCTTGATATGAACTCCTTAGATTGGTCTGCTCAGCCCAAGGCAGGGGTCGTTAGGATATCGAATGCACATGCTAACTGGGCACTTGGTGGGACTTATGTTATGTCTTGGAGTAAGTATTCGGGCACCTTGAACGATAAAGGGTGGGGTGCTTCTTCAGCAAGCGGTTCTTCTAACCCTTATCAAGACGCTAACCATTCTCCTTTACTACAAAAGACAAATGTATTGGATAGCGAAATACAGTTCTTATTCCGTCCAATCAGGACCTTGGATAATAAGCACGTCTCTATGTTCCGCCACAACTCCATGGTAAAGACCGGAGCGGTGCAAGTAGGTTCTAACTTCTACAGGGCGACCAGTGGCGGTAAATACGGTTTATTCACCGGCGACGCAGAGAATGCACGAACGGGTACTCCTTCTGCGCCACCTTACGCTCCTGTTTATACTGTAAATCCATCAGGTAGCATTACAGTCCCAACCAGCCAAGGGCCTAATATCGAAGGTGTTGATGTAACAGGTTATGATAAGACAGATATTACTAACGCTGTTGCTCGTGTACTGATGTCAGAAAATACATTAGAACATTTCCGTGCTGACGCTAGTCGCAGGTCCCCCGAAGACGAAGAAGGGGATTATAGCGTTCAACCAAGGCACAGTCAGACCTTACACCCTAAAGGTAGTGAAGAAGATGCATCTTATAATACAGGAGACCATAGTGGGGAGTGAACATGGCACTAGGTAAGAATCTCTCAACAGGTCGCTCTAATGCTTCCCAAAATACTATTATGAAAAAGGTGCGTAAGCCAAGATTCGTAGATAACGCTGTTCGACATGCGGTATACACAAAGGTGCAAACTGGCTTTTCGGTAACCACCCCTAATAGTGCTGATTTTATCCCTACATCTGAAAAGACTTATTCTTTAACTGAAGAAGAAGACACAATTAAATTATTACATACTACTAGCGAAGGTCACCAATATACCGGTGCTATATTTGCTCAAGGGGACAAAGTGACAACATCTAGTGATTTACCACCACTAGTAGTAGGCTCCACTGAATCCAGCCAATCATTATCTCTTTCCTCGATAGAATCTAGTGATAAGGGTACAAGATATAGGATTGAGAACTTAAAGGGTAAATCCCTAAACGACATAGGTTTCACTGATAGGAACGTAAGATTAGTCCAGAAGATAAATGTAGGGCTGAGAACTTCTGATTTAGCCATCAGGTTATCTGGTAGCAGCAGGGGTTCGGTTAACGGTATGTTCGTCAAAGAGCCTAGTAGTAGATTCTTGGCACAGGACTTTTATGGAATCAATAGTGCTGCTGCATTTAGGTATCTAACAAAGCATGATTCTTATACAATCAGAGATGATGAGTTTGGCAGTTTGCACTACATGCCTCAACAAAGGCACAGTGGGTATCATCTAATAAATCACAATATGATTCTTGGTGGAACCTCCATTAACGACAGTAAAGACGTTTATAACAGAATTACTGTAAAAGGTAAGTCGCGTGCAAACAATGAGAAGAATGTCGTACAGATTGATGACCTAGGGTCTCAAAATACAGGTATCAAAGAGTTACCCGGAGGTCTTTCTTTACCCACTGCTGTCACGAAGTCAAGTGCAAGAAACGCAGGTAGACAGTTATTGTCTATGATTAAAAGAGCATCAGGAAGAGAGACGCTGAAAGACGTAATACAGTCTAGGAATGTTCATCCCGGTCACGCTGTTAGTTATTTCTCTAACGAAGTGGGTGTAGGTAAAGAGCAGAAGTTAGTTCTTTACACTAACCACGATGTTATCAATGGGTTGAGTGAAATAACAGTAAACTCCATAGAAGGCTCTGTGGAAGATGTAATTGAAAAGTTCAGAGAGGTTGACATCGCCAATGACTTTGAAAACTCTTCTGAGAGGAATAGGCAGTTTGAATCTATTGAGTTCTCTACATTCGCTGGCTTTAAAATAAAGTCAACTTGGCAGATATCGGTTAAAGTCGATATGAATAACAACAAGGGTATTAGGGTGGGCAATGAAAGTCGCTCTCCAATCAGGGCACGTCGTTCCTTGACAGCAACTGGGGTTTTTGTCAACAACGGTTCTGGCTATACGGGGTATGCTCCTAACGGTTCGTTAACAGTAGCCACTGGTGTATTAGTTAACAACGGAGGAGGTTATACTGCTAATACCACATCTGCAATGACCGTAGACACTGTTGATGCAAGGACTAAGTTCGCTGTCGGGCACCTACTTTACGACGACGCTGGTGTTAATCTAGGTGAAATAACAGCAGTAGCAGCGACTAGTATCACTGTTGGAGGGGGGACTAGCACTGCAATATCAGAAAATGAAAACCTTCGTGCCGGCTCAGTCACTTCAATCACTGTAGATGGAGCAGACCCTACTAGTGGTAGCCCTGATTTAATTGCAGTCAATGCTCTTATTTATAGGAAAAACGGCACTTTATTGGGTAAAGTAACTGGTAACGGCTCTACAACATTAGAGTTTAGTGACGGACTACTGCACTCTGTAGTCGATAACGAACAGATATTCTTACTGGCGACTGATGATTTGCCAGAAACCAAGAGCGCCAACCTAACGATAGGTATGGGCGAGAGTAATTACTTAACACGGAGGAGAGGCTGATGCCATTATTAAGCGAAGGAACAAGATATATGATAGACACACTTGCCAGTAGAATAAATTTAGTTGAATTTGGATTTAGTGGACAGACCGCATCACAGACTGACGACGGTATTGGACAAATTGCTGGCTCTGTAGTTCCAGACGTTAGGGTAATAGACGACCATACACTAGTAGTTGAAGCGAAACTACCATTAGCGACAACTTTCACACAGCCTCTGAAGGAGGTCGTCGTTCGTTATAAAAATCCAAGTGATTCTTCAGATACCACTGATTTATTTAGATATACATTCGATGCCGTTACTAAAACCACTAACAATGAAATAAGGTTTTCAGTAGTAATAGAGGTGGGAGCATGAGTAATCCGTTATCAGGTCATACAAGTGCTGCTGGTATGGTAGCCAGTGCACAGGGACTCAGAGACGGGGACAGTTTGACTTCCCCAAGTTTAACTAATCTCTACGAGGGTTTGCACGGGAACGGTATTTTTCGTTTAGCAGACGGAGCGTATGGGGATTCAACCCGAAATAGCGTTATAGAGGGTAACGATGGGTTTGTTACTTCTACTGATGCTGGAGTAGTAACGGTTCATGGAGGATTTTGTGTTCTCGACGGGGCACTATACGTGTTCGGTGGAGGAATCGGAGCCAATACTTCATTCACTATAAAAAGCGATACAAACTTTACAGCAGGGACATCTTTACCCGCTAATCCGTCAGCCGATAGCGAGGTATTTGCTGTCATATACCTACAAGGCGCTACAGGCTCAGAGAGTAGGGTCATGTACGAGTTAGGGACCCCTGCAGTAGCAACTTCAGGTACTCCACTAATTCCTAGTCAGTTCTTAACAGACCCTTCAAACAAAACAGCCTCAAATCACCAAACTACAGTTTTGGCTATCATTCGTTTCAGCATAAACACTAGTGGCACCTTGAGTGGAGCAGTTATTCATGATAGGCGGACCTACGTTCGCACCTCACCCATGTATCTCGCACCTATTACAAAGGGTGCAGTCAATAACAGAAATGCTGCTAACGCTGTCAACGGAGTGACCAACACTATCGATTCGCTCTTTAGTAGCACTGAAGCAGGTAGTATGACTAATACTCAAATTGGTGCCTTATGGCAGAGTCATACACCTGATGGTCACGGTATGTTGTATTACGCTACTCACCGTAGTGGTAGTGCTACTCATACGCATAGGCTCGGACCTAATGAAGTGAAGGTACTGTCAATGTCAGGTGCTGATGTTACATTTGCTTTTGACGAACCTAACATTTGGATTATCACTACTGATGCCGCTCGTAAACTAAACCCAACAGGGACATTTCCTGCGGGACATACTGTTGAAATATATCATAAAGCAGGAGCACACACTTTACACTTCGATTCTACAAGTGGCGGACACAGTACTGACACTAAAATCAACCAAGATGTCGCCAATGGAGAATATGGTAAATTCGTCTATGACGGTGCAAACTGGCATAAGGTCAATTTGAACACGGTGAGTAGTTGATGGGCCAACTAATTGAGACACTCACTCAGAAGTGCGATACTTGTAGTACACCTGTTATTCCTCTATCTATCTCAGGCGTATATCTCGCTGGAGGTCAGGTGATTTTGCACGAATGTCCTAAATGCGGATATATTCGTAAACATGGGGTTAAGACCCCCTCCGTCCGAAGACGGAAGAAGCCTAAATCATTCTCTTATGGTAGACTTTCTCAACTTATCGTTACTGCCTCTCGTAACTGATTATTCTTCTTCGGAAGATGCTTTACGACGGGGGACTATCTTCTTGACATTGTTCATCAATTGAACGACTGCTGTTGAGATAGCAACCGAGGTAACAAGTAGTCTATTAAAGTTCCCAGCCATATCACTCGCCACGTTTCCCGATGATGTCATCGATGCGGAGGATACTGATAGTAACTTCGCTTGCAGATTGCACGGCTTGCTTAACCAAG
>Ga0115546_1000268_pt1 | contig 37006 bp, 39 predicted proteins | sample COGITO_mtgs_1004_FD_87186 | JGI IMG/M metagenome (GOLD analysis project Ga0115546, IMG submission 87186) | Pelagic marine microbial communities from North Sea - COGITO_mtgs_100413 | ecosystem: Environmental > Aquatic > Marine > Epipelagic | place: Germany:Helgoland, sampling site Kabeltonne...
TAGTTGGTATTGCCTGATACGTATTTACAGTCAAATCGTAGCCTTCTAGGGTCGGCGAATATTACGAAACCTGTGACAGTTCATAGAATGGAATCGGTAATATCGCCCGATTGTAATAGTGACGAGGTTTACGACAAGACTGGCAAGACTACCGTGCGCTAAGCTCTTTTTGTAGGGCTAGCATAGTAGTGGCTAGCCCACAACACTCAACCGCTTCCCACGGCTTGCCATGCAAAGAACTCGACTAAACACGCTGCTCGACCAAATATCGCTACGCTTTAGGCAGTGGGTGTTTAACCCTTGGCGACGGCTAGCGCTGATCACTATTAGCCTGCTGTTTGGCAACTTCTTTGCAACCGCCATCTCTGCTACAGCCGGACAGGCGGCCAAGCTAGATGTCACCATCTCAGCAATGCTAGTGATTTTAGTAGAACTCATTAGCTGGACTTACTATCGCTTCAGGCCGCGGCGTCGGGAAATTAGACTAGCCCAAGATGATAGCCCTACGGTAATCCCTTCACTGACCGGGCCAGATGCAATTGTGCAGCCAGGCATCGACGCAGGGCCAGTGCGATCGCGCTCTACCGTCATGGAATCACTCAACGCCTTCAAGCTCGGCTTAATCTACGGTCTATTCGTCGAAGCCTTTAAGCTAGGCAGCTAGGCAACAGATGAATCGATGGCCGCCGAGTTAGCAAGTAGGGTCAGCAAATAGCGCGATCGCGCTTCAATCGCCGCCCAGTCTGCTCGCGCCACCTCTGCCGAAGGAAACAGTGCCGTCGAAAGACCGACCGCGACCGCACCAGCAGCCAACAACCTAGGCGCACTTTCGCTAGTAACGCCCCCCGTCGGAATCAGCGGAATCGAGTTCAATGGGCCTCGCAAACTCCGAATATAGACAGCATCACCCAACGTTGAAATCGGGAAAACCTTTACGCTCGCAGCGCCACTTCGCCAAGCCGTGACGATTTCAGTCGGCGTCATAGCACCGGCCACAAGCGGAATATTCTGCGCGATCGCCGCTTCAATCAGTTGAACATCAGTATGTGGCGTAAAGCAAAACTTAGCGCCCGAAGCGATCGCATACCTCAAATCGGCCTCATCCAAAATGGTGCCAACCCCGATGGTGCAATCAGGCAAAGCTTGCCTAATTTCCGCCATCATCCGCAGTGGATCAGCGTTGTGATTCCAGGCCACCTCTATCAGCTCAAACCCTCCGGATGCAGCAGCCTTAGCCATTAACAGGCCCGTTTTTACATCCGCTGCTCGAATAATAGCGATCGCCGGCTGACGCTTCAGCAACGCCAGCCAGTCCTTTCTTATCGCCAATACCTGAGCTTGATCTAAGTGCGCCACCAGCCGCTAAGCCACACGCTTGCGCAAAGAAGCTGCCCTACGCTTCGCCGTTTCGTTATTAGGTTCAGTTTCTAGAGACTTCTCGTAAGTTTCTAGTGCCTGCGGAATCATCTGCTTACGCTCGTAGGCATTGGCCAAATTATTCAGCGCCGTTACATAGTCGGGCCGAATCTCTAGCGCGTCCTTATACTCGCGCATAGCTAGGTCGAACTGCTCTTGAGCAAAGTAGGCATAGCCCAGCGCATTGTGCACCAAAACGGCATTCTCAGCCTCCTCCTCGCTTAGCTGTTTCAGCGCCTGCTTCAAATACACAGAAGCCTGAACGTACAGCTTCTTATCTAGCAAAATACTGCCAATTTCGTAATAGTCCAGCGCTGTTCCCTGAGTGTTAGACAGCTTTTGCTGAAGATCAGAAAGCGTCACCTCTACTCGGCGAGTGACCAATACCTGACGAACCACAAAAAAGGTCGCTACGCTAAGGAGCGCCAGCAGAATGCCTAAATAAACAACTAGGTAGTTGCCATTTTCCATAGAAATACTCAGCGGTTAAATCGAATGTTTTACTTCTTTGGCATTTTATAGCATTGCCATCGGCGATCGCCCGGTTTAGCCAGGGCTGTCTTAATTCTTCAGCGTTCTTCTACGTCTGGCCCATCGACATCTGTCTCGTCACCATCTAGCGATGGAGAGATTGCAGGGGGTGACAGATTCACAAACTGACTGGTTCCAGCTGGTAATCCCCAATAATCAGCTCGCGCTTGCAGCCAGCCCTCACGATACCAGCGCCGCAGCGCCGCATTGATTTCTGTTCTTAGCTCATTGTGCCGAACGCCTTTTGGCAGTGCGATCGCCAAAGGATCGGCAGACAAAAGATTAGGCAGCAGCCGGTACTCTGCCAAAACAGGCGAAGTCTGAAGCCATCCCGTTAGCACCGAGGCATCTCCGGCAAAAGCATCCACTTCTCCACTAGCCAGCAGCGCCTGCCCCTCCGCATAAGAGCTAACGCCAGTGAGCCGAGCGCCCGGCAAAATGTAGCGAACGTGCGGAACGCTGCTAGAGCGATCGAGCAAAGCAATTCTGCCGAGGCGTAAGTCTTCTAAGCCGTTGATACCCGCCTGCCGGGTAATAAAGGCAATACCATCTAAATAATAGGGATAGCTAAAATCTACTAGACGGCGGCGAGGTTCTGTCAGGGTGATATCGGCGATCGCAATATCTACTCGCTCCGATAGCACCGCATCGAGCCGCTCAACGTTCTTCACCGGCACAAACCGCACAGCCGTCTCATCGCCAAGCAGCTCCTCAGCCAACCGCCGAGCAATCTCTATTTCGTAGCCAGCGTAATGCCCGCTATCATCCAAAAAGCTCAGCGGCACTCGATTATCTTTAACGCCAATGGTAATGTAGCCGCGATCGCGTATCTCCGATAGCTCCACCGCAGCCGCCTTAGAAGCTCCCACCATCCCATTGGCAAACACAAAAATTGGGGACAATACTAAGCTTGTCCCCAACATCAAACTCAAAGTCTTAAGCGATTTGAGCATTGCCTTTACCTATTTCAAAGCCCAGAGCTGACTACTTACTACCAGCGGCCTCCACGACCTTCGTAAAGCTAGCAGGGTTTAGCACGGCTAGCTGAGCCAGCATCTTGCGGTTAATTTGAATGTCTGACTTCTTCAAATCACCCATCAAACGGCTGTAGGTAGTGCCATTGAGACGAGCCGCTGCGTTAATTCGGGCAATCCACAGGCGACGGAAATCGCGCTTCTTACGGCGGCGATCGCGGTAGGCGTTGCGCAGCGCCTTCATTACCTGCTGATTAGCGGTACGAAATAGCTTAGAGTGCGAGCCTCTAAAACCTTTAGCGAGCTTAAGAACTTTCTTGCGGCGTTTGCGAGCTACATTACCGCGCTTAACACGAGCCATTTTTTTAATCCTAGTTGAATCTTGTTGGGTGCCCTAGCAGCTTGCAGGCACTGCTCATAAACAGCAGTGAGATGAATCCGCTAAGGCCAGATATTGAGAGATGAAGCAAGCACTTTTAGTCAGCGCTTACAAATAAGGCAGCATCAATTCCACGTTAGCCACATCGTTCTCGTGCACAACGGCAATCTTCGAAAACTTGCGCTTTTTATCTTGAGACTTGTGCTCTAGAAGGTGGTTCTTGAACGCTTTGCGGCGCATAATTTTGCCACTTCCACTGCGGCGAAACCGTTTAGCGGCAGCGCGGCGGGTTTTTAGCTTAGGCATGATGTCAGTTTGCTTTGTTTTTACTTCGCAGTTGCTAAGCCTACCCCAAATTCAACCAGGTTGCAAGGTTAAGAGCTGCTTCAATTCCCATCGCAGCCGCTACGCTATCCTCAAATTTCTGGCAGTATAATCTCTAGCAGCGTGAGGCTCATCCAGCTCACACTTAGACATATCTAGAGAGATTTCATGACTACTTCGAATCAGTGGATCGACTTCCAGAGAGCCTTAGACAGCCGGACAGCGCTCAAGATCATCAGCGGCCTAACCAATTACAACCAGCAAAACGTTGCAGACGTTGTAAAAGCAGCCCAAGCTGGCGGCGCAACCTTTGTAGATATCGCCGCCGATGCCGATTTAGTCCGCATGGTAAAAGGTTTTATTGACCTACCGATTTGCGTATCAGCCGTTGAGCCAGAGAAATTTGTATCGGCCGTAGCAGCAGGCGCTGACCTGATTGAAATCGGCAACTTCGACGCTTTCTACGCAGAAGGGCGACGATTTGAAGCTGCAGAAGTTTTGGCTTTGACTCAAGAAACGCGATCGCGCCTCCCCCACATTCTGCTATCCGTCACCGTCCCTCATATTCTGACCCTAGACGCGCAGGTACAGCTCGCCGAAGACCTTGTAGCTGCGGGTGCCAATATTATCCAAACCGAAGGCGGCACCAGCAGCAATCCCACCCACAGCGGCGTCTTGGGCCTAATCGAGAAAGCATCTCCCACGCTAGCTGCTGCTCATGCTATTTCACACGCAGTTTCAGTGCCTGTGCTCTGCGCATCCGGTATTTCTAACGTCACGGCTCCAATGGCACTAGCGGCCGGAGCAGCCGGTGTTGGCGTCGGCTCAGCGGTACACAAGCTAAACGATCCGCTAGCGATGGTTGCAGTTGTACGCAGCTTGGTTGAAGCGATGCAGAGCGTAAAAGTCGCCTCAGCAGCGAAGTAACTCGTAAGAAGTAACTCACCAGATGCTGTTGAGAGGAAGGCCATTTCTCTCAAAGGCCGTTTCTCTCAACAGTTCTGCGTTCACATTTTCACATTCGCAGTTTCACATTCACAGTTCCGCGTTTACAGTTCCGCGTCTAAGCTCTAACGCTGAGCGCGCCAGTTTGCTTTTACTTCTTCTATTGTAAAAATTGGCTTAAAGCTCAGACCCTCTTTCTCATAGAGTTCCTCGCCGCCCTGCTGCCGATCGACTAGCGCCAAAATATCATTCACTACGTAGCCCGCATCGCGCAGTCGCTCCACAGCTTTGAGCGCAGAGGCGCCAGTAGTCACTACATCTTCAATAATAGCGATCGCACTCCCTGCCGGCAGGGTTGGCCCCTCAATATAGGCCCGCGTCCCGTGCCCCTTTGCCTCCTTGCGGATAATCAGCGGCGTCACCGGCTTGTTTTCATAAGCGCCAACAATACTAATCGCGCTCACCATCGGATCTGCTCCTAGGGTTAGCCCGCCAACAGCCACTGTCCCGACAGGCAACATATTCAGCAGCAGCCTAGCCACCATCAGGCCGCCTTGCGCGTGCAAAGTCACCTGCTTACCATTGATGTAGTAGTCGCTTTTCTTACCAGACGACAGCGTAAAGTCGCCCTCCTTATACGCCACCTCGCACAGAAGATCTAATAAAGCCTGACGTAAATCGTCGAGATTAGCGGTTGATAAATCAGTGATAGAAAGGGAAGAAGTAGACATATCAGCATCCAGAGTTAGCGCTGCATTAGCATATATTCAAAGTGCTTGATTAGTGTATGGGGTGCCAAGATTAATCTTGTAGCCGGGTAACCTTGTAAGGGAGTATTCGTATGCGCCTTTTGGGGAAAAGTAATGGTGATGACTATTGGAATCAAGGGTGGAATGAGAGGGTTAGCTAGCAGCACGCTAGGACTAATAGGTGCAGTGAGCGTTTTAGGGGCGATCGCACCCATCGCCAGCGCTCAGGACACAGAATCCTTACTAGATACGTTAGAAGGCATTACCGAGCAGCGCTCCGGAGACTACTACAACCACCGTTCAGCGGCCAGCCAGATTAACTTCATCACTGGCCTGGGCGGATTTACAGATCAAAGGATCAATCGGGACGCCGCCGCAACTTCTCGAGCTTATGAAGAGCTACTGATATTGCAGACACAAAATACGCCCACCGTAAGAGTGCCAGACTTACCCAACCCCTACACAACCTCTGTCCAGCTATTACCCGCTTCTCAATTCAACAGTCGAGTTGTGGGCAGCGAACTCAACTTTGAGCCGTTACCTCGACGATAAGCCGCTGAACTTCAATAGCTGAACTTCAATAGAAATGATTAAAAAAAGGGGAGGCGATTTTGCGATCGCCTCCCCTTTTCTCTGTTTTTCTAACGTCTTGCTCTTTTACTCACCTAAAGCTATTTGCTTCTAGCCAAAAAAAGTCCAGGGTGCAGGAGTTGAACCTGCCTGGGGCGAATTATGAGTTCGCTGCCTAATCCGCTCGGCCAACCCTGGGAAAGTCTCGACAACCTACAAAAATCTTGTACGTTCTCAAAGAGCAGGCATTCTCTTTTAACATTGTTTTGTAACGACTGACTACGATCTGATGAAAAAATTGAGAAAAGGCCCAAGAAAAATGCGGCAAGTCGCGCTAAGTTAGGCATATATCGGGTAGACTCCCAAGACAAACTCTCTACTCTTGCCGCCTCACTCCTATGAGAATTAACCCAGCCGTTGCTTTTACGCTGATCTTGCTGACGCTGATGTTCGGCGCAGGGATTGTAAGTTCTTCCTGGGGATACGCATTAGGTAGACAGGCTTTAACTGGCGTCCGTCAGCCAGAAACTCGACCCTCGAATGCATCAGCAGCCAATCGCAGCGGCGAATCGCACAAAGAGCTGGTTTTGCTAGATGAAAAAAAGATTATCGAAGATGTAGAAGCCCGCATTAGCGATGGAGGCAACTAGACCTTTGTTGCGATCTTCCTTGTTTCTTCGCCAGTAGATTGTCATTGCAGCCCTATGGTTTTGCCTGCTTTGCTATCGCGTCTGTTCGCCAATGAGCCGCCCTATTCGCTGCTGTTGCAAGCAACTACGGTCGCGCTCACCTGGTCAGATATTGCCACGCGGATCCTGTCAGTGGTCGCACTGATTGTGCTGAATGCTTTTTTTGTAACGGTAGAATTTTCGATTGTCTCGGTTCGGCGATCGCGCATCAACCAGCTAGTATCCGCTGGCGACATGCAGGCCCGCACCGTCCAAAAGCTTCAGCGCCAGTTAGGCAGCCTGCTCTCAACCACACAGCTCGGCATCACCCTCTCTAGCCTTGCGCTGGGTTGGATTGGCGAACACACCATGGCCGCGCTCATTAAGCATTGGCTAGGGCTACTGCCCGTCTCAGCAGAAACCAGCTTATTCCTCGCGCACTCTATATCGCTACCCCTTGCATTTCTGCTACTGGCCTACTTTCAAATCGTCCTCGGCGAGCTTTGTCCCAAGTCTTTTGCCCTCATCTATCCCGAGAAGATTGCGCGCGCACTAGGCCCTCCAAGCCTCACCATTGCCAGAATGCTCAGCCCCTTCATCTGGCTGCTTAATCAATCGACGCGAATACTGCTAGCCCTAGTCGGTGTTGAAGAGCCTACCCCTGGCCATCATGGCCGAGTCACCCCCGAAGAACTCAGGCTACTCATTACCACAGCCACCGAGATTCCCGATCTAGAAAAAGCAGAACGGGAAATTTTGAGCAATGTCTTCGAATTTCGCGGCACCACCGTCGAAGAAGTTATGGTGCCGCGAACCAACGTTGCCGCCATCACTCAAGAAGCCACCTTTCAAGATCTTTTAGACGAAATTGTGCGCTCAGGACATTCTCGCTATCCGGTAACCGGAGAGTCCCTAGACAACATTCTAGGCATTCTCAACTTTAATGATTTGGCGGTACCGCTTTCACAAGGAGAGCTAGGCCCTGCAACGCCAGTCGTTTCGTGGCTGCGACCCGCTAGAGTCGTTCCTAAAACGCTTCCGCTCAACGAATTGCTAACGCAAATGCAGCAGTCGGCAAGAGAAATGGTAGTCGTAATGGACGAATACGGCGGTACGGCGGGTTTAGTCACCTTTAGAGACCTTACCGCTGAGATTTTAGGAGATGTCAGCAACACCTCTCCAGACGCGCAGATTATTCAAAAAGATAGCCATACCGTTATTTTTCCAGCGCAAACCGATTTAGAAGACGTTAACGAACGGCTAGGCATAGCGCTACCGACTAGCGACGATTATTTAACGCTTGGCGGATTCATCATCTTCGAGATGCAAAAGATTCCTCAAGTAGACGAACAGCTCACCTATCAAAACCTAGAATTTACAATCGTCGCCGCAGAAGGGCCAAGGCTAGGTAAAATCCAAATTTACAGTCCGCTACAGGTATTAAAAGTAGCCAATGCATTTGCCCCTGCAGCCGTCAGGAAAGCAGCGGATAAGCCCAGGCTGCGGAAAAATAAAGGCAAATCGCGCTATCAGCCAAGGAGCCAAAAAAACTCAAAAGGCTAGACTCAGCACAACCGAAGTAGAACAATCGAAGTAGAGGAGTAGACAGTCTCAAAGGTGGTTGAATTGAAGCGCCAACTTGTGCAAAAGCTAAGCAGAGTAAGATAAGGGCCTACTGCAGTCAATGCAAGCCTGTCTCCCTCTGTTAAGACCCCTTATCTAGCCACTACGATTGATACATCTGAACTTGGACCCTATTTATCAGGGTTTGTGTAGTAATGTTTACATATCCTCAGAATCGGTAAAGTTCCGCCGAGCGCTGTGGCTCAGAACGTTTTTCTATTTTTACGAGGTGTAAGTGAGACCTGTGCAGAGCGAATCTTTACCATTAGCGAACGCACCGTTGACGAGCACCAAAGTGCGCGGCCGCAACTTACTAGAGCCAGTGAAAGTAGGCGTCATTGGCATCGGCAATATGGGCCAGCACCATGCCCGCGTGCTTTCTAGACTCAAAGACGTTCATCTAGTCGGCCTAGCCGATGTAAACGTAGAGCTAGGCATCGAAACCGCTAGCAAGTACAAAGTTCACTATTTTGAAGACTATACAGAACTGCTAGAGCAAGTAGACGCTGTTTGTGTAGCGGTTCCTACTCGCCTACACCACGCCGTTGGAATGGCCTGCCTGAAAGCAGGCGTCCATGTGCTGATAGAAAAACCGATTGCCGCGAGTATTGCCGAAGCAGAATCGCTGGTGAACGCGGCGGCAGACTTTGACTGCATCCTACAAGTCGGCCATATCGAACGGTTTAATCCAGCCTTTAAAGAATTGCACAACGTGCTGAGAACCGAGGACGTACTGGCGTTAGAAGCGCGGCGGATGAGTCCTTATTCCAATCGGGCTAACGATGTGTCGGTCGTGCTGGACTTGATGATCCATGATATTGACTTGATCTTAGAACTCGCAGGGGCATCTGTAACGAAGCTAACGGCCAACGGTAGCCGAAGAGACAATTCTCCTTACCTAGACTACGTAACCGCTACGCTAGGATTTGCAAATGGCGTAGTCGCAACCGTCACGGCCAGCAAGGTAACGCATCGAAAAATTAGAACCATATCGGCGCATTGCCGCAATTCTTTAACGGAAGCCGATTTCTTAAACAATAAGATAGCCATTCACCGACAAACAACAGAAAACTGCTCGGCGGCCTATGGCCAGGTACTTTACCGGCAAGATGGACTTATTGAGCAGGTTTACACCAGTAATACTGAGCCGCTGCACGCTGAGCTAGAGCACTTTGTACACTGCGTACGCGGCGGCGATCAGCCGTCTGTAGGGGGCGAGCAGGCGCTGAAGGCACTGCGGTTAGCGAGTGTGATCGAGCAAATGGCTCTAGACGGCCAGGCTTGGAAGTCTCAAGATGAGCTGCGCTTAGCGCTAGGGCCAATGACAATGGCGGCTTCTTTGGGATAGCGCACTTTGAGATCAACCTACAGCCAAGGCCAACCCAAGACCAACTCAAAACTAGAAGGACAAAGTGCCAATAGCCTCAGCGATCGCCTCCCCAACCAGCTCATTCCCTTGTGAACTCAAGTGAATATGATCTCGATAAAGCTCGTCCGGATGAGGCAAATGCGCCTGGTAAGTTTCTAATAAATCAAGATACAGCACGTCGGCATCTGCGGCCCAATCCTTCAACCGCTGCCGGGCGACTAGCTCGTACTCTCTAGGGCCTGAGATCTCTCGCTTAAGCGGCGATAAAACTAAGACAAACTGGCCGCCATCATCTCCCACTTTTTGGCGAATCCCGTCAATTGCCGTAAGGTTTTTACCCACGCGATCGCCCCCTTCATTCTGAATCTCCTTTAACCCCAAAATTGGCTGATTTTTCTTAAAGTAGCGGTTGAGCACTTCGGCGATCGCACAAACCGGCTTTCGATCTGGATAGCTGCGATCGCGCCCTACCGGTAAAGGCGTTGGCAGCGTTCCAAACAAATCATCCGTATTCAACATCAGCACTAAAACAGTCGAGTCAAACAGGCCATAGCGTTCTAAGTAGGCCAGCTCATTGCGCGGCCCCCAAGAATTTGCCGAGGCGTTGAGGGCTTCTACCGTTTGGTAAGGCGAAGGCAGATGCAGCTGCAAATAGTGCGCGATTCTGTAAGAAAGCACATCTTTTTGATCGGTCCACCAGCCGCCGTTAGAAAGAGAATCACCCAGCAGAAAAAGACGTAGGGTGCCCAGGCTAGGTTTAGGTGCGATCGCTTTTGCCCGCATAGAATACGCATTGATCTCAATGCGATTGCCGAAGCGCTTTACCCTTTGATTAGGCGCAAGCAAATAGCCAATGCGATCGTCCCCTATATAAAGCGGTGGATTGCCAAAGCCATAGCCCACCCTAAGCGCAATCTCAACCAAAGCTAAGGCACCAAGAAGTCCGCTGAAAAGGAAGAAAACTTTCATGGTTAAAGGCAAAGATTGAACCCTCTGGCAAACTCACTAATAATAAAGTGACCGCGATAACGAGAATGCGATCGCCGAACGAAAAAGTTAGCCCAAAAATTAATAGGAGTTGGCAACTATGGCAAATATTCTGTATCCACTGCACGTAGCCATACAGGTGAGCAGCTTGGAAAAAGCCGAAGCCTTTTACTCTCACATAGTCGGACTTAAAAAAGTAAATCGGCAGCTAACGTTTCCAGGCACCTGGTATCAAATCGGCGAATTCCAGCTACATCTGATTGTGAGCGACTGGGCAACAAACCCAAACCGAGAGGCCAAATGGGGCAGACATCCCCATATAACATTTGCCATTGACGACTTAGACCAGGTGAAGCTCGATTTGACCAAGCAGCAAGTGCCTTTTCAAATGAGTTCTTCGGGGCGAGCCGCTCTCTTTGTAAAAGATCCTGACGGCAACACCATAGAGCTACTGCAAGTAAAAAGCTAAAGAGCTACTACAAGTAGAAAGTTAATGCTAACCAATAGCCAAGCTCGTTGATTTCAAACGATTCCAGGTCTAAATTTATAGCGTTATCAGAGGTCATTATCGGGGTTATTTTTGATGTATCGCTGGGTTTACTGAAGAACAAGCGCTGACTCCAAATTCAAACTCGTTGGTTTGGAGTCAGCGCCTTAATCCTTTGCCTGTATATAACCTTGCTATCTCAAGAAGCGAATCCTATGAGCGCTATTAGTCCGCTAACCGTAGCTAGCCATACTTTGTCTAAAAAGCCTCGGATGCTGGTTGTCGATGATGAACCCGACAATTTAGACCTGCTGTACCGCACCTTTCGCCGTAGCTTTAAGGTTCTTCGAGCAGAAAGCGGCGGCGAAGCCCTCAAGGTGCTAGCAGAAGAAGGCGAAGTAGCGGTCATCATCTCCGACCAGCGAATGCCTGAGATGAAAGGAACTGAGTTCTTGAGCAAGACTGTTCCTGAGTTTCCAGATACGGTACGCATCATCTTGACGGGCTTCACCGACGTAGAAGATTTGGTAGAGGCAATTAACGCCGGGCAGGTATACCGCTACATTACAAAGCCCTGGGACCCTGAAGAGCTTAAAAACGTGGTTGAGCGCGCATCCGAAACTTACGATCTGATCAAACAGCAGAATGAAGCGCTGCACCTAGCAGAAAAGCAAACAAAGCTCATGGCAACGGTCGGCCAAATAGCTACGCAGTCTATATCGCCAGCAGAAGTGCTAGCGTTTATAGCAGATGGGTTCGCACAGATTTTGGGTGCAGATAGCTGTGGCCTAATCACAACAAATGGCTCAGCGGGTTGCTATGGCAATGCAGATGCAGCGGCGATCGCCAGTAACAGTTTAGTGCAGGAAGCGATCGCCACTCAAACCGCACAGTCTGCCGTCAGCATTCAATCTAAAACAGACATCGCCGCCGAAGCGCTCTACGCCGATGGCGCCGAATGTCATATAGCAACACCCGTCATCTATCAGAGCGAAACGCTAGCCACCCTTTCCCTACAGTGGAACAGAGCCTATGCAACCGTCGGCGATGTCGTCAGCCTGCTCGATTTAATTGCCCCCCAAATGGCACTCTGCCTTAAAGCCACCGCACAATAGCTGTGTCATGATGGTTCGGTAGTTTGTTCAGCCTGACCAAGGCTCCTATCACTCCATGGCTAATCAGATGGCCGATCAACCATTGGCCTCGCCAGTTCAGCCAGAAGCCGACCGCATCCGTCAGCTTTTTGATCGCATTGCCCCTCAGTACGATCAGCTTAACCAAGATCTAAGCTTAGGCTTGCATCAAGTATGGAAGCAGATGGCCGTGAGCTGGAGTAGCGCCAAAGCAGGCGATCGCTGTCTAGATTTGTGCTGCGGCAGTGGCGATTTAGCGCTGCTACTCGCTCGCCAGGTGGGTGAGACTGGGCAAGTCATTGGAGCAGACTTTGCCGTAGAGCAGCTCGCGATCGCTGCTCAAAGAAACCCGCGCCTCCAAAACAGACTGAGTTGGATAGAAGCAGACGCCCTAAATCTACCCTTCGAAACCAGCGAATTCAACGCAGCGACCATGGCCTACGGACTGCGCAACCTAACTGATATTCCGCAGGGGCTAAGCGAACTGCACCGAGTCATTAAGCCAGGTGCAAAAGCAGCCATCCTAGATTTTCATGCGCCTACTAACCCACTCGTACGACAGTTTCAGCAGTGGTACTTAGCCAATATTGTCGTACCAACAGCAGAGCGGTTTGGCCTGAGCGAGGAGTATGCTTACATTAGCCCCAGCGTAGACAGATTTCCATCAGGATCGCGGCAAGTAGAGCTAGCACGAGCAGCCGGATTTACTCAGGCGACTCACTACCCCATCGCGGGTGGAATGATGGGCGTACTAGTCGCAACCAAGGATTAGATCAAGAATCAGACCAAAAATCAGACTGAGGGCCAGATCAATCAAGGGCCAAGTTAGTTGAAAGCTAGATTAATTAAGAGCCAGATTGAGAGCTAGAGCAACCGTTTATGAGTGCGTCGAATCTGTGGATAGTCTTATTGCCGCCGGTACTAGGCGGCGTCATCGGCTACTTCACCAATGACATTGCCATTAAAATGCTGTTTCGGCCCTATAAACCGAGATATTTTTTAGGTAGACGCCTTCCATTTACGCCAGGACTCATTCCCAGCAATCAGCAGCGGCTAGCCACCAAGATTTCGGATGTGATCATGCGATCGCTGCTCACCCCCGAAGAAATGCAGCGCCTAGCCCGCCGCCTGCTAAAAACCGAACGCACCGAAAAAGCTATCCTCTGGCTCCTACAGCTCGCCCTAGAGCAGATGCAGAGCAGCGGTCAAACCCGCACCGCCCAAATTCTTGGCAATATCCTCAAAGACATCATCGGCCAGTCCCTACCCCGACTGCTGCGCGTATGGTCTCGGCGAGACGACTTCTTAGAAGCCCAGCTCAATCAAATCTTCGATCAGGTTCTACTCGACTTTCAGCTAACCGACAGCCAGGCCGGACAAATCTCAGACTGGGTAGTCAACGGCGTCCTCCCACCCGACAAAGTGCGGCAGCTACTAGTAGACTTCCTCACCGACTACAACATTCAGGTCATCGACGAAACGCTGCGAGCCAAAACCAGCGGCACCTATTGGGTCGTCGCAAATATCTTCGGCGTTCGCAATGCCCTAACGCGATTGCGCACGGTATGTACTGAAGAACCGGTTAAAAGCAACACTCGCATCGCAGAGCTAACAGCGGCTTTAGGCATAAAGGTGCGGATGCAAAAATGGCTTCAGCGGTTCTCTTTGCAAGAGCTTCCCGTTTCCACCGTGCGACAGCTTAGAAGAACGCTGCGGCAAACAATCAAAACTTACCTAAGAGAGAATGGCGGTACGCTACTAGAGAAACTCAGCGAGTCTATAGATTGGGAAAAGCTAGCTAGCCAGCTGCTAGGACGACTGCAATCCTCGCCAGTCATGACCGAATCTCTAGAACTGGTTAGCAAAGAACTTGCCTTAATTCTAGAGCGATATCTAGAGCGCGATATGGAGAACATCGTCGTACAAGTCATTCCGATTCTCAATATCGACCAGGTGATTATTGATCGAGTCAATGCGACATCGCCCAAAGAGCTAGAAGGCGCGATTCAGACCATTGTAAAAAACGAATTGCAGGCGATTGTAAACTTAGGCGGCCTTCTAGGATTTGTCATTGGCGCAATGCAGGCTGGCTTTCTATTTTTGCAACGCTAAGAGTCGCCGCATAGATGTGTCTACGCAGTGGCTCTTAGCGCACTTGAGATTAGAGCATGTGAGATTAGAGCAGTAGAAAAGAGCCTCGGCCTAACCGAAGCGGCCAGAAACATAATCGCGAGTGTACTCTTCCTTCGGATTGCTGAAGATGTTCTGAGTCTGGTCGTACTCGACTAGGTAACCCATCTTTCCGCCTTGCTCAGTTGCGATCGCATTAAAAAACGCCGTACGATCCGAAACGCGAGACGCTTGCTGCATGTTGTGCGTCACGATGATGATGGTATAGCGATCTTTCAGCTCGTGCATAAGTTCTTCTACCTTCAGCGTAGAAATCGGATCAAGCGCAGAGCAAGGCTCATCCATCAAAATAACTTCAGGCTCGATAGCGATCGCTCTCGCAATACAAAGTCGCTGCTGCTGACCACCCGAAAGCCCCAGGCCGCTATCTCGAAGCTTGTCTTTTACCTCATCCCACAGCGCCGCACCGCGCAAAGACTTCTCAACTAGCTCGTCAAAATTACCCTGATATCCGTTGATCTTCGCGCCAAACGCAATGTTGTCGTAAATCGACTTAGGAAACGGATTGGGCTTTTGAAACACCATGCCCACCCGGCGACGGAGCTCAACTGGATCCACCTTCTTACCCATAATGCTTTCGCCATTAAAGGTAATGTTGCCCTCAACTCTAGCGCTTGGAATCAGGTCATTCATCCGGTTAAAACAGCGCAAAATCGTACTCTTACCGCAGCCTGAGGGGCCAATAAAAGCAACCACCTGATGCTCAGGAATCTCGAGATAAACGTCTTTAACCGCTAAATTGTTGCCATAGTAGACCGAGACCTTTTCAGCTTGAAAAGCATTCTTAGTCATAACAGCGCTAGAAGTGGTGCTAGGAACAGAAACCATGATGAGAAACCGTAAAAGGTATTAAAGAGTTGACTATGGAAATTAAGAGTGGAAATTAAGACGGGCGGAAATTAAGACGGGCGGAAAATAAATGAGAGAAAAGCGTTAGCCTTCTTTTTGGAAGCGGTTGCGCAGATAGATAGCGATCGCATTCATAAACAGCAGCATACTCATCAGCACGATGATGCCCGAAGCCGCGATATGGTGAAACTCCTCCTGCGGACGGCTCACCCAGTTATAAATTTGGATGGGCATAGCCGTAAACTGACTCTGCAGCCCCTCAGGGGTAAAAGAAATAAACACCGCCGCGCCCACCGCAATCAGCGGCGCCGTCTCGCCAATCGCCCTAGAAAGCGCCAGAATGACACCCGTTAGAATTCCTGGCATGGCCTGTGGCAACACATGGCTCCACACCACCTGCCAACGAGTTGCTCCCAGCGCATAGCCCGCTAGCCGCAGGCTGTTCGGCACCGCCCGCAGCGCTTCGCGAGTCGCCACAATAATCACCGGCAGAATTAGCAAAGATAGCGTCAAACTGCCCGAAAGAACGCTGCGCCCACCCGTAATTGGCTCGAACACGCGAACAAAAACGGCCAGTCCTAGCAAACCATAAATAATAGAGGGAACACCCGCCAAGTTGCCGATATTAATCTCGACTAAGCGAGTAAACCAATTATCGCTCGAAAACTCCTCTAAATAAATAGCCGCACCCACTCCCACTGGGAATGTAAAAGCCGCCACTAACGTCATCAACCACGCCGTGCCCACCAAAGCCGCCACCACGCCGGCTCTTTCCGGCTTACGAGAAGGATAGCTAGTCACAAAGTTCCAGTTAAGCGTACTAAGCCCATCAATCAAAATGGTGAGCAGCAGCCAAGCTAGAATCGCCACCGCAATCCCCGTCGCGGCCCAAGCCGCGATCTCAAAGGCACGGTCTAACGCATAGCGAGTAGAGAGATTGCTCTTAAACTCGCTCTTTTTAAAATCGCTTGGGGTCGGCCTAGAAGAAATTCTTGAGTCCATCACAAAACCTTTGTCCTGTCAGTTTGCATTTGTCTTAAAAAATCTCTGCGCTAGTCGTATTTTTCGCGGAAGCGGCGGACAAACCAAAAGCTAAAGACATTGAGCGCTAGCGTCAGCAAGAAGAGCGTCATGCCCACTGCAAAAATGGTTTTGTATGCGATGGTGCCATGCGGCGCGTCGCCCGCAGTTACCTGCACAATGTAGGCAGTCATCGTCATCACCGGCACGAATGGATTGAAGCCCAAAGTAGGATTTGCACCCGCTGCTAGCGTCACAATCATGGTCTCACCGATGGCCCGAGAAACCGCCAGAATAAGTGAGGATACGATACCCGAAAGGGCCGCAGGCAAAATCACCGAAGTCACCGTTTCACGCTTGGTCGCCCCTAGCGCGTAGGCACCATCTTTAAGGCTGCGCGGCACCGAGTAGAGCGCGTCTTCACTTAAAGAAGCCACCATCGGCGTAATCATTACGCCTAAGACTAGCCCAGCGCTAAGCGCGTTAAATCCTTGGAGTCCGGGCAAAAATGTTTTGAGAAAAGGCGTTACGGTCAGCAGAGCAAAGTAGCCGTAAACCACCGTAGGAACCCCTGCTAAAATCTCCAGGATCGGCTTCAAGATGCGGCGGACTTTGGGTGTGGCGTACTCGCTTAAGCAGATAGCAGAGAGCAAACCCAGCGGCAGCGCGACCAAAATAGAGATCACCGAGATCATGATCGTGGCGCTAACGAGTACGAATATGCCGAACTGTTTACTGGCAAACAGGGGCGTCCACTTAGTATCGGTCAGAAACTGAGAAAGGGGGACTTCTTGAAGAAAGGCGATCGCCTCAAAAATTAGCGTCAGCACAATCCCTATTGTCGTCACAATAGAAATTCCGGCAAATGCCCCACAAATAATTTTGACAATAAGCTGAACCAGCTTGGCTCGACCCCGCTTCGGTCGCCATTCGCCCGAAGCAATATCAAAAGGAGCATCAGCAGTCATTTCAAACGCCTCGAAATAATAATTACGGTAATGCTTAAGCTAAATCTTCCCAAAGTCCGTTAGGTGGGAGGGCAGCACTAGCCGCTGGGCTAGTACTACAAAACAATCCGCTGAGACTCAGCAAAAGAGACTCAGCTAACGAAGCCTCTACAGGCTCTCAACCTTCGATCTAGACTCTTCCATGTCAGCTGATGGCAGCGTAATATAGCCAGCTTCCTTCACCAACTCACCATTGGCGTCGGCTAGCTGATAGTCCACAAACGCCTTAACTTGAGGCTTGGTGTCGTAAGACTCCTTCTTAACATAGATAAACAAAGGTCGCGACATCGGGTTATAAGAGCCATCAGCAATCACCTCAGAAGAAGGCGCGACGCAGGTGCCATCTTCATTCTCAACTTCTAGTGCCTTCAGTGCGCCTTCGTTCTCTTCGTAGTAGGCATAGCCGAAGTAACCAAGGCTACCGGAAGAAGATTCCACACCTGTCACGATGACGTTATCGTCTTCGCTCGCGGTGTAGTCTCCTCGGCTTGCGCCTTCTTCGCCATTGACTTCCTCGGTAAAGTAGTCAAACGTACCTGAGTCCGTACCAGGACCGTACAGCTCTAGCGCCTGGTCGGGGAACGACGGATCGACTTGGTTCCAATTAGTCACAGCACCTTCCGAATCGGGCGACCACATCGTGTTGAGCTGCTCAATAGTCAGACAGGTAGCCCAGTCATTTTCGTTGTTGGTCACCAGGGTAATACCGTCGTAAGCAATCGGTACTTCGGCAAACTCAATGCCCGCCGCTTCGCAAGCTGCCGCTTCTTCTTCTTTAATTGGCCGAGATGCGTTAGAAATATCGGTTTCGCCCGCGCAGAACTTTTTGAAGCCACCGCCAGAACCCGAGACGCCCACCGTCACGCGAGCATCAGGATTCGCACCCTGAAATTCTTCGGCCATCGCTTCAGCAATGGGATAGACCGTGCTAGAGCCATCAATTTGAATATCGCCTGAGACGCTTTCGCCACTCGCAGCCGTATCGCTAGTAGTAGCGGTATCACCACCGCCGCCACAAGCGCTCAGGCTAGCGGCTAGCGCTAGAATAGAAAGAGAACAAGCTAGACGAGCCGTTCGGCCCCCGATTCTGCCATTAAGTTGCATAAAATCTACCACTCCTAAATACCCATCAAGATGTCAGTTACGCTTTAGCCATCTGTAAATTCCTCGCGCTTGCTAGAGCGGTTAGAGCAACACACAGAAATGTCTTAGGCACATTGGCATTCTGACGGAAACCTAACGTCTATAAGTAAAGGCCAGGTTAAGGAATTGCACGTAGGTGAGCACTTTCTTACTTTTTTGGATGTATTCCATACAACAACAGCTAATTTTTAACCCGATTCTTACGGCTCACCGCTCCCAAACCATAGGAAATAAGTCATGTACACAGTAATCTACGACGGAAAGTGCAATCTTTGTGTCACCCTAGTTCAATTTTTAGAGAAGTTAGACGGGGGCGATCGCTTCACCTACGTCCCCATGCAAGACGAAAAAACCCTTGCCGCCTTCAACGTCACTGCCGCAGACTGCGAGTTAGGGATGATTCTCATCAACCTCGATCGCCCAGAGCAAAGGTGGCAGGGCAGCAACGCCGCCGAAGAAATTGGCCATCTGCTACCTATAGGTGCACTCTTTGTACAAGCCTACAGAGCCACACCAGGAGCAAAATCCACCGGAGACAAAACCTACGAATACGTCCGAGACAACCGCTATGACCTCTTTGGCAAACGCACGGAAGTCTATCAACCTACCTATCCGCTTTGTACAGACGAAACCTGCCATCCGGCCTCCTCTTAGAATAGCTACGGCCCTGCGAAAATCACTTCTTCCAAATCATTTCTGCTCAGCGAATATTTAAAGCTGCGCTGAATCTCTTTGCCATCGGCGCTAGCGTAGTCCACCACAATAGAATCGGTATCCAAATAAAGCTCTGCCGACCAACCAGAGCGCGAAATCTTCCACTGGCTAATATCTTCTCGACTGCGCTGACAGCCCTGGTCGGTCAGCCAATCTTCAATCTCGGGCAGAGCGTGGCTGTAAAGCGGTTTAGAACTAGGCGTCATAAGTCAGGTCAAGGTCAAGGTCAAAGTCAAGATCAAGGTCAAGAGAGAACAGGCGAGCAGATTAAAGTAGGTTGCAACGAACTGACTGGATGAAAAGCATCAAATAGCCGGTGCTTTAGGCACTAGCCGCGGAGTCTCCAGTAGCGATAGGCGATGCGAATGCTGAGGCAGATCCGATCGGCCTTCAGCCGGAACGATCGCAGCCGCAGGCTCAGACCTGCCCCCTTGAGAATTCATCAGCGTTTCCAAATCGGGTGCACCCACATCGCCCTTCGTCAAACTGATCGTAACCACCAGCACCAGACAGCCAATAAACGTAATACCCAAGATAAACAGCGCAAACATCTCACCCGCAGACAGCGGTCGATCGGTTGGATCTAGATAGGAGCTAGCAGACCAATCGTGCGGATTAGCAGACTGAGAACTGGGGTTATCCCCTGTCTGCATTACCGACATCCGAGAATAGCCAGATTTGTAATCGTACGAGAGCCGCTTTTCTGGGCTACTCAGCGTTGCATAAGCTTCATTTAGCGCCTGAAACTTAGACACCGCGATCGCACTTTCCAGCTCAGTCGTATCCGGGTGATAGAGCTTGCTCAAGTCCCGATAGGCCCGCCGAATATCCTGCACAGACGCATTGGGCATCACCCCTAGCAGTTTGTAATAGCTAGGAATAGATTGAGTCGTGTAGAACTTAGAGCCATCCGCAGACTGACCGGAATTAGGATTCACCATATGCGCTCCTAAATAGCTGGAGCCGTTGGCCAAGCATCGCCCGGCCAATCGCTGCGCGTTAGGCGAATTTGAGCGATCGCAAACACCACCGGAATCACTCGGCCATAGTTCGTCGCCACCGCCCGCCAACCCAAATCAGCCAAAAACCACGTCCACAGCGCTGGCCCCACGCAGGCAAGAACTCCCCGCATCGCCCCATAGCGAGCAGAGGCCGCCACCGCCCCGCGACTCGCCGCTTTAACCGCCGCCTTAGACTGCAGCTGCGCGCCCCAGCTCAGCCCACCTTTCGCCAGCGCCTGCTTAGCCACTTGGTAACGTGCCATCTGCATCGTTATTTGCCCAGCAATTTGTTTTAGCAGCCAGGGTTTAATTACCGCACTCAGCGCCATCGCGCTTCCTCCTTTAGCCAGCAGCGCCGTCGGTTTTTCCTGAAGCGCCCCCGGCAGCTGCTCAAATTCTTTAGTGCAGGCGATCGCCCGCTGCAGCCTTTTTTCCACTAGTCGCTGCTCAGATCTGGGCATCTTCTCCCAAGTCTTCTCTAACAGCACCAAAAAAACCTCGGCTTCTAGCTCTGCGGTCGAAAGGTTGCTATAGCGCGTAATCTTAAGATACCGACAGACCTGTAACAACGCTTGGCGGTAGCTCACCTGATGCGTGCGCTTTTGCAAAACCGTCAGACCATCAGCGGCCAGATAGCGAAAACGCTGCTCTAACAAGTAAATTTGTTGTTGGCGATCGCGCTTACTCACGTCAACTGGCTGCGGCGTATACAGATAATCTAGCGGATTGAACTTAGGCTGAAAGAGGAGCTGAGTCATGACATGCAGCTCCTCATCGGTTGCTAACTCCAGACCACTTCTTAATTCATCCACTCGCTTTACCCGTCGCGTCTGCACTAGGCCGTTTAATTCTAATAAGAAGTTGAAACGGAAAAATCTATCACCAGTATAAGAGGAGCCAGGTTGAATATGTGGGATGTCGCTGTAATTGGAGCCGGACTATCAGGACTCATTTGCGCCCGCGAGCTAAGCAAGGCCGGGCAGCGGGTATGCATACTCGATAAGTCTCGTGGACTAGGCGGACGCATCGCCACCAGAAGAGCGCATCAGGTACGCATCGATCACGGCTTGCGCTACTGGCAGTCTTCCGCCGTGCTCGCACCGCTAATAGATGAGCTGCTATCGGAACATATTCTCAAGCCCTGGGCTGTCACCGCTTACGAAATTCTCCAGCGCGAAGTCATTACGCAGGTAAGCCCCGACGAGCAAGCACCTATCTATGTCTCACCCGAAGGCATGAGCGCTGTCGGCAAGTATCTTGCCAAAGACTTCTCTCGCGATCAAAACTTGCTGCTAGAGCATCGAGCGATCGCCATTGACCCGCTCACCAAAGAGTCAGCAGACGGTTGGCGAATTGAGTGCGAAGGGGGGCAAATTATTACTGCTAAAAAATGCGCGATCGCTATCCCCGCCGCTCAAGCTGCCCACTTACTTAAAACCTACGCAGCCGATAGTCGAAGCGACCCAGCAGCCGTCATTTCCCAGGCCATCCAGTCGCTAAAAGCAGTAGACTACTGGCCTAGCTTGACCGTAATGGCCGGTTACGACGAACAGTACAGCCACGAGATGGGCGAGCTAGACCCAAACGGTTGGATGGTAACCGACAAAGCAGGCACCTCTACCGAATGGATTGGGTTGGACAACAGCAAACGCAACGGCTTTCAAAAAGGCCAATCTCAAGCAGACCAATCTCAAGCAGACCAGTCTCAAGCAGACCAGTCTCAGCAAACGAAAGGCCCCGTCATCGTCATTCACGCCCAAGGCAACTTTGCTCAGCGCTACATAGACGCCACCGATTTACAGCCAGCCGCTTCCGTCTTACTGCGAGCCAGCGCCCGTAAATTCAGCGCTTGGATGGCCCAGCCAGACTGGTTCCAAATTCACCGATGGCGCTACGCCTTTGTCAATATGGGCTATGGCGAAACAGCCCTAGAAATTGAGCCATCGCTGGTCTGCGGCGGCGACTGGTGCGTAGGATCCGCGCCGCCCACTAGAAACCTTGAGGCCGCTTATCTCTCTGGATTAGCCATGGCCAAGAAACTAGAAAAATAGCCGCAGCAGAACAGAAGTTTTTAGATTTTTGCCTATGCCCTGATGACGCCTGCTACACTTTTGACCTAAACCTCTGCGAACCGACCAGCCGGCGCTTATGCGATCGCTCCTTTCAATTCTCATCTGGCCCTTTCGCACCCGCGCCCAACCGCTCAAAGCTCAGCAGCCCAAACCCCAACCCAAACAGTTCAGGCAATTCAGACAATCTCTCATCGGATTCATCCTCGCTGGATGTCTGATAGCCGCCTGCTGGCTCAGCCCCGCTGCCGCAAAATCCTCAGCGCAACCCCGCATCCTTAATGCGCCCGCAGAAATTCGAGGCGTCTGGATTACCAACGTCGCCAGCGGCATTTTGTTCTCCCCGTGGGGCATTTCCCGCGCGATTAATCAGCTTGCCGATCTGCAGTTCAATACCGTCTATCCGGTTGTTTGGAACCGGGGCAAAGCCTTCTACCATAGCGACGCCTTAGAAAAACTAACCGGACAGGCGATCGCTCCCCTCCTAAGCTGGATGCATTGGGGTCAAGACCCCCTGCGAGAAATGGTCGCGCTCAGTCATCAACAAAACCTGCGCATTTTGCCCTGGTTTGAGTACGGATTTATGGTGCCAATAAAGTCCGAGCTAGCCCAGCAGCACCCTGACTGGCTAACCACCCGCAGAAACGGATCGCGATCGCTCACCGACACCCTGATTGAGAACGCCCTGACCGATGACACCTTCACACCAGAAACAGAAGCCTCAAAAGGATTTTTGGCCAATTTGCTAAACAGCGGCGCACCCGACCAAATCGCCTGGCTCAATCCCATGCATCCCGCCGTACAAACCCTGCTGCTAGATATGGTAGAAGAAGTCGTTACCCGCTACCCCGTAGACGGTATCCAGTTCGACGACCACTTTAGCCTGCCCGTAGAATTTGGCTACGACTCTTACACCCTGTCTCTATACCGGGCCGAGCATCTAGGCCAGCCCCCGCCCGACAACCCGGCAGACGAAGACTGGATTCGCTGGCGAGCTGATAAGCTCAGCCGCTTCGTCGAGATCCTCCACGCCAGAGTCAAAGCCAAATGCCCCACCTGCCAGCTATCGCTCTCGCCTAATCCCGCCAAGTTTGCCTACCGCTTTTACCTGCAAGACTGGCGACTGTGGGTCAAAAAAGGCTGGATAGACGATTTAGTCGTCCAGGTCTATCGAGATGACATTGCGCAGTTCGACGGGGAATTGGGCAAGCAGGCTTTGCAAGAAGCCAGCGATCGCATTCCCGTTAGCATTGGCATTTTGACCGGCACCTGGCAAAGGCCGATTTCCTTCGAGCAAATCAAACAGCAGATAGAACACAGCCGCGATCGCCAGTTTGCAGGCGTCTCATTCTTCTACTGGGACACCCTGTGGAGCTACTTCACACCCGAATCGCCAGCGCAGCGCCGCCAAAACTTTCGAGCGATCCTTCAAGACACGCGCTCACCCACCGCCACTAAAACCACCGCCACTAAAACCGCCGCCGCTAAAACTAGCTTGCCTCAGCAACATGTCTCTTTCTAGCCTGTCTGAACCCATTACCCACCAGCTAGCGCACCGGCTATCAATCCTTTGCAAACGCTGGAACTTGCAGCCCGCAGATATCACAGCAGGCGCTCTTTTGTGGCTAGCCTGGACAGGCACAACCTGGCTAGCCTTCGCCCTCAGCCTGCTATTCGTCGAGATTGGAGAGACGGGTGAAGTCTCGTGGCTAGAAGCCGCTTTAGGCGGCTGTTGGGTAGGCGTCAGTCGGTGGTTGGTGCTAAGACCCTACCTGCGCCATCCCACCAGATGGATAATCGCCACAGTTGCTAGTTGGCTATTGCTGGTCCTATTGCACCTATGCGCAGTAGGTTGGGTCGTGCCGGGTACGCCAAACCTTTTACTCAGAGGCGGGTTTGGCGTTTTATATGGTGGCTACGTCGGGCTAGGGCTAGGGCTAGGTCAATGGTGGGGGCTGCGATCGCAAGTTCATCAAGCTTGGCGCTGGATTCCTCTAAACGCAGGCATTTGGGCAATCGGCATCGCCTTGGCTTGGATTACCGGTGGCTGGCTACGGGCGGCAAGCGGCTTATTTCTAGGTGAAGTGGTTGGGCTGCTGATAGGTTGGGGGGCGATCGCGGCTCTCTCCGGCATCGGCATAGTTGGTCTGCTGTACGAAAGCAAAGGCGAAGACAAGCTAAAACGCTATCCCAGCAGCCGAGCGTTAACAGCCGCCAAATCAAATGCCCCCGGATCAAAATCACCGTACTGATCGAGCAGGTTTACGTAGTCCGGATCTTCCACATCCTCTAGCTTTGCCAGAAACTGATCGTAGCCCCATATACCGCCCGAGCCTTCGGGTGGACAGGCCGATCCTCCTGCAGTACAAACCGGCAAAACCCCAGCATCAGAGTGGCTCAGCGACTCACCAACAATTCGATGTCGCCAGCCGCTCTCAAAATCGTAGTTATAGTAAATCAGAGAATCGCCCGCATCCGCCAAAACCGCCGACAGCCGTTTCTCTTCAGCCAGCAAAACCTTCTCGGCCCCCAAACCAGCCTGAAAACTATGGTCGTGCGATCGCTCCCAGCCCATCGCATCTTGGATAATGCCGTGCAGATCGGCCAAAGCCACCGCACCCGGCACCACGACTTGTCGCCAAACTTCAGGCTCGCTATCTACTAGCGTAATTCTCAGCTGAATAGGGGTAAATGCAGACATTGGCCCGTCAGTCATAGGCTCCTCTTTAATCGCGGCTTCCCTATAGTGCCTCACCATGTTCGCTTAGCCAGTCTTCGCCAAGCTGAATCGTAATATCAGAGTCCAGATTACCGGTGCTTTCTACCCGCACTTCTCCAACATTGAGAAAGCTTTGCAGGTCTCTAGCGCTTTCTATATCGCCACGCTGAGCCACAATTCGCGTATCTCGAATGGGATCGCGCAGGCTACGACCGACCGATACGTTGTAGTAGCCCGTATCGTAAAGCGAATTAATCAGCGACTGAACGGCAATATCATCGTAAGTACTGTCTTGAATCACCACCCGTAGGCTAGACGGATCTCGGTATTCAGAAACGTTATAGGCACTTTCCAACCCAAAGTATTGCTCAGATATCCGGTCAATCTCCGAGTAGTTGGGCAGCCAGTAGCTCAGTTCATAGTCGTTATAATTGCTAAAGTCACCCGGCAGCATCAGCATTTGCACATCAGAGCGACGAGTCTGAGAGGTGTAGCCCACTAGCGCTACCAGCTCTTCTACCGAAAGATTGGTATCGACGTGCGATTGAATCACCGAGAGAATTTTAGGCAAGCGGGCAATCGTCGTTGGGTTAAGCGCTTGTTCGGTGAGCGATCGCATCAAAATTTGCTGGCGCTGCACCCGGCCAATATCACCTTGATCGTCGTAGCGAAAGCGCAAGAACTGCATCGCCTTGTCGCCATCTAGCCGCTGCGTTCCTGCTTTTAAGTTGATATACAAATGCTGGCTATCGTCCTGATACTTCATATCTTTAGGGACATCCACCTCCACGCCGCCAAGAGCATCAATTAGCTTCTCCACGCCTTGCACATTAATCCGCATATAGCGATCGATCGCCACGCCGCCCATTAGCTCACTCACCGACTGAGCGCTCAGCGCTGGCCCACCCTGACGATTGGCCTCATTAATTTTTGTCACCACACCATCTACATTCGTGCGCGTATCGCGAGGAACCGACAGCACCGAAACTCGCTCATTGCGCGGGTCAAAGCGCAGCATCAGCATCGTGTCCGAAAGCCCTTCAAAAGAATCGACTAGCGAATCGTAACCCTCTCTATCAATAGCCTCGTAGTCGTCGATATCCGAGCTCGTGACCTTAACGCCTAGCAGCAACACGTTGACTGGCCGAGTCAGGTGAGGCAACCGCAGGCTATTAGCCGCCGAAATTGGCTCGTTCTGCGTAAAGACAGCCGCTTCTGCCGCAGAAAGATTGCTTTGCTGAAGTGGCGTACTCCCTAACGACACGGCCAAAAAGGCACCCGCCGCCGCAGAGGCACTCGCAATGCCTGCTAATAGTACGCCTACACCCACCCATCTTGGCAAACTCGTCTTTTTCTTATTCGGCATGTTCGATGTGTGGGGACGCAACCGGTTAGGTTTAGGGAACGGATTAGAAGGCGACACAGATGACCTCGATGATGCGAGCGTACAGGAAAGTGGTAAAAACGGTCATTTATCTTTTGTAACAGATGGCGGGATCGTTATTTGTGAAGAGTGTGGCAGCTTTTCCATCTGAGTAAACTGGCTCTCCTTAACAATGCACAACCCGGCATTTACCGAACAGTGCGCAACCCGGTATTTACCAAAGCCGCTAACCAAAATAGCAGCTATGGGAGCCGACGGCTTAACTGGCTAACGCCCGGAATCCGAATGGACTGGCCCTTAGCGACTCGAAACATCAGCATTAAACTAAGCACGAAGTACCCTGAGCCAACAAAGCTGCTAGCCAGTAAAAATCTCAAGCTAGCCATTTGAGAAGACTGCGTAGCCGCACCGGCCCCAAGGAGCGCGATCGCACTAATACAGCCCAACCCCAGCAGCACAGACAGCCGACTCACCGCCCGCATCTGCGCTTCTTCCGAAGTTCTATTTCCTTCTTCACCCGCTGGCGACGCTTCTCCGTAAAGTGTCCATAAGGACGGCACCACGCCAAAAACCGGCACCAGATGTAAATAAGTCCGCATCCTTTGAAAAGAGGCTGAAGCCGACGATACAGTCATAGTCAATAGCGTCCCTTTCGACGTATCAATTTTTCTCGTTGCTTACGTACCGCTAATAAACCCAAAATCACCCTTGAAAGTAACAGGCCCAATCAAAACCGCCAAAATTCAGAACCTTTAGAAAAGAGAGGTTTTGCCACCATCAACTACGATAATCGAGCTAGATAAACGTTATGGCCGCAGCTTATGGCCACAGCTCGCGGATGCAGCCAGCGAGCCTGAGCTTCCAGTGCCTAGAGCGATCGCCAAGGAATCATTGCTGATATGACATTCGACACAACTAGAGAGCTGTTCCTGCAGGCTCAGCCTTTTCTGCTGGCCTTTGGCATTCGACTCGCGATCGCGGTAGCTATTTTTGTTGTAGGTCGCTGGCTGGCCCGGCTCGCTAAGCGCCTCGTTAAAAAAGTAATGACCAAAGCGCAAATTGAACCGACGCTAACGGTCTTTGCGAGCAATATTTTGTTCTACGTCATCATGGCGTTTGTCTTGCTGGCGGCGCTGGGCGAAGTAGGCATCGAAACCACCTCTTTAATTGCGGCGTTAGGCGCTGCTGGGCTAGCGGTCGGGTTGGCTTTGCAAGGGTCTTTAACTAATTTTGCAGCCGGTATTATCATCATTATTGCTCAGCCTTTTCGAGTCAGCGACTGGGTCGAAGCCGCTGGCCACTCTGGCTACATTATGGAAATTGAGCTGCTGACGACCACGCTACGGACAGTAGACAATCGGACGGTGGTTATCCCCAACGGCATTTTGACAGACGGCAGCTTGGTTAACTACTCGACGCTCGGGCAGCTTCGCCTCGATCTGGTTGTCGGCGTAGACTACAGTACCGACATTGACCGGGTGAAAGGCATTCTCTTAGACGTGCTCAACGCGGATAGTCGCGTCATGTCTAGTCCAGCACCGGCCGTCGGCTTATTAGAGATGGCCGATAGCAGTCTTAATTTTGCGGTGCGCCCGTGGGTACTGCCTACGGACTATCTGCCGCTGAGTATGTCCTTGCAAGAAGCTATCAAAAAGCGGTTAGACGCAGAAGATATCAGCATCCCGTTCCCGCAGCGCGATATTCATCTCATTTCAGCCAATCCGGCCGAGAGCAGACTGACTACGATTACCAACGTCAGCTAGGTTTTATGACGATTAGATTTTAGGGCAACTAGATCTGATAGATCTGACGGCGACTTTTCAGTTTGGTTGTCGTAGATACGTAGGAACTGCGCAAATTCGGTAAACTAGATGCCTGAAGATCTTTAATGATCTGTACCGTTTTCTAGAGAGTGACCTGATGCTTGAGTCCTATCGCAAACACGTTCAAGAACGCGCAGCTTTGAATGTGCCACCTTTGCCCCTAGACGCGGAGCAAACGGCGGCCCTTTGCGATTTGCTCAAAAGTCCGCCAGCCGGTGAAGAAGATTTTCTGATGGAGCTGCTGTGCGATCGCGTCGCTCCCGGCGTTGACCCCTCCTCTTATGTAAAGGCTTCGTTTTTAACTGCGATCGCCCAAGGCGAAACCCATAGCCCCCTCCTGTCTCCCAAAAAAGCCGTCGAACTCCTCGGCACCATGCTCGGCGGCTATAACGTCGCGTCATTAATTGCCCTCCTCAAAGACGACCGTGGAGAAATCGCCCAGCTTGCCGCAGACGCCCTCAAAAAAACGCTCCTCGTGTACGACGCCTTCAACGACGTGATAGCGCTCTCCGAGTCCAATTCCTACGCTAAGCAGGTAATAGACGCCTGGGCCAGCGCCGAATGGTTCACGAACAAACCCAAAGTCCCCGAAACCATCACTGTCACCGTCTTCAACGTCCCCGGCGAAACCAACACAGACGACCTCTCCCCGGCCCCTCACGCCACTACCCGCCCAGACATCCCGCTCCACGCCCAGGTAATGCTAGAGTCCACCCTGGACAAACCGCTAGAAACCCTAGCTGAGCTAAAAAAGAAAGGCCACCCGCTCGCCTACGCCGGCGATGTAGTCGGCACCGGATCTTCTCGCAAATCCGCCATGAACTCCGTCATCTGGCACATCGGCGCAGATATCCCCTTCGTGCCCAACAAGCGCACCGGCGGCGTCATCCTCGGCAATAAAATTGCCCCTATCTTCTTCAACACCGCCGAAGACTCCGGCGCACTCCCCATCGAATGCGATGTCTCCAAAATGAAAATGGGCGACGTCATCACCATTCATCCCTACAAAGGGGAAATCACCAACGAAGCAGGCGAGGTCATCTCCACCTTTACTCTCACCCCCGAAGCCATCCTCGACGAAGTGCAAGCCGGCGGACGTATCCCTCTCATCATCGGACGCACCCTCACCGACAAAACCCGCACTGCCCTAGACCTTCCCCCTTCCGAAATCTTCGTTCGCCCCACCGTCCCCACCGACACCGGCAAAGGCTTCACCCTCGCCCAAAAAATGGTCGGCAAAGCCTGCGGTCTTCCTGGCGTTCGCCCCGGCACCTCCTGCGAACCCCTCATGACCACAGTCGGATCGCAAGACACCACAGGCCCGATGACCCGCGACGAAATGAAAGAGCTAGCCTGCCTCGGCTTCAGCTCCGGCCTCGTACTGCAAACCTTCTGCCACACCGCCGCCTACCCCAAACCCGTAGATGTAGAAACCCACGCCACCCTACCTGACTTCTTTGCCTCTAGAGGCGGCGTTGCTCTAGAACCTGGAGACGGCATCATCCACTCCTGGCTCAACCGGATGCTCCTCCCCGACACCGTCGGCACCGGCGGAGACTCTCACACCCGCTTCCCCTTAGGCATCTCCTTTCCTGCCGGTTCTGGCCTAGTCGCCTTTGCCGCCGCCATCGGCGCAATGCCCCTAGACATGCCCGAATCTGTTCTTGTTCGCTTTAAAGGAGAACTTCAGCCCGGCATCACGCTTCGAGATGTGGTAAACGTCATCCCATTAGAAGCCATCAAAAAAGGTCTTCTAACCGTTGCCAAAGAGAACAAAAAGAACATCTTCTCTGGCCGCGTTCTCGAAATGGAAGGTCTACCCGATCTAAAACTAGAACAAGCCTTCGAACTCACTGACGCCTCAGCCGAACGCTCCTGTGCGGGCTGCACCATCAAGCTCAGCGAAGAAACCGTCGCCGAATATCTGCGTTCTAACGTAGCCCTGTTGAAAAACATGATTGCCCGTGGCTACCACGACGAAAGAACGCTCGCTCGCCGGATCGCTGAAATGGAGAAGTGGCTAGAGAATCCTTCTCTCCTCAGCGCCGACGACGATGCTGAGTATGCCGAAATCCTCGAAATTGATCTCAATGAGCTAAAAGAACCCGTCCTCGCGGCCCCTAACGATCCTGACAACGTAAAAACGCTCTCAGATTGCGTCGGTGCCAAGATAGATGAAGTCTTCATCGGCTCCTGCATGACTAACATTGGCCACTATCGCGCCGCTGCCAAAGTACTAGAGAACGAAGGCACCGTAAAAGGTCGCCTGTGGATTTGCCCACCCACTCGCATGGATGAAAAGCAGCTGCGCGAAGAAGGCTACTATGGCACCTTTGCCGCCTCAGGCGCTCGAACTGAGATGCCCGGCTGCTCGCTCTGCATGGGCAACCAGGCAAGAGTAGAAGACAATGCCACCGTTTTCTCCACCTCCACTCGCAACTTCAACAACAGAATGGGTAAAGGTGCCCAGGTCTATCTAGGCTCAGCCGAACTCGCTGCTGCTTGTTCTTTGCTAGGTCGGATTCCATCAGCGGAAGAATACCTAAGCGTTGTTGCAAACAAAATTGACCCGTTTGCAGATGAGCTGTACCGCTACCTCAACTTCAACGAAATGAAAGGATTTGAGGATGAAGGGAGGGTAATGCCAAAAGAGGAGGAAGAGAAAATAGAGAAGGAAGCAGTTACTGCTTAAGCTGAACTGTGCAGAGCAGAAAGAGTCAATGAGCTTGCTGCGACGAGGTTTGCAAAGCAGCTTTTGTAGGACAGGCCGCTAGCCTGTCCTACACCCCAAACGCCTACTGACTCCCGTACCTAGGAATAAACCGATCCAACAAACTAGGCCAATCTGATTCTGTCTGAGCTTCTATTACCTCAGCATTAATCGCCTCTAGCATCGGCACATCTTCTGCCATCGCAAATACATGGTGGCCAGTTTGAAGCCCTGTAGACTTGACAGCTAAACGATTGCTAAACTCATTTTTATTGAGGTAGCTGAGTAAAGTAGCGTCGTAGATGAAAGCATCTAGCTTGCCATCATCAACGGCCTTAAGCCCTGCTTGAGGACTGTCGAATGACTGAAAGTCAATCTGTTGCTGTTGCAAAGCCTGCGCCGCGTTAGAATCGCCGATCGAACCGACTTTCATAGACTTTAGATCAGCTACGTTAGACAGCTCGCCAGTTGTATCCTGCGCAAACACCGAGGTAATCGTAGCCGTGAGCGTAGAAGTTAAGCCAATGGCAACCAACATCCACAGCATCGCTACAATGCGGCCACCAATCGTAATCGGCGCTTTGTCTCCATAGCCAATCGTAGTAAGCGTGACGCCCGCCCACCAAAAGCTATCCCAAAGCCCTTGCCTGGGGCTAGTGGCATACATGTCGTCGTTCTGACTGCGCTCAAATAGCCAAACCGCTGCGCCTACAGCTAACAACAGTAGCGACAGCCAGAGACAAGTCTTCCAGAAACGCGGCGATAGCACTGCGCCAACCGTATCTAAAATCTTTCTCTGACGGGGTTGAGCAACGCCCAAAGAAGAAACGTAATAGCTTTGAGTAAAGTCTATTTGCTGTTCGCCTTCGGGAGTCGCGATCGCACTCACCACCACATCAACATCGCCACTCTGTAGCCGCCCAATCTCTTCATCCGCTGCCACTTCTTGCCACTCGTACTGAATATTCAAATCTTCAGCAATTTCTCGCCAAAGCTGCACGCCCACGCCATCCCAGTCATTCCCATTCGACGTTTCGGTCTTAATGACAAAAGGCGGCTGATGGCGAACGCCTACCGTCATGCTTGTTGAAGCGGATTGATTGGACGGTGGGGGCGCGCTTTCAGACTGAGCGATCACAGGCGCAAGATTTTCTACGGATAGCATTGCCAATAGGCCAAAGGCGATCGCAATCCCGCTTCTACCGTTCCAAGCTTTTCTTGAACAAGCAGAAAATAGTCTTCGTATCGTCATCAGAAGTAAACCGTCTGTCCAGCTAGCATCCCAAACAGTAACAGCAATAGGCTCAATAAAATGCCAGAGATAATCAGCCAGCCTTTAGCTGAGGACTCTTTGGGATGAAATAAAGGATAGAGTTTTCGAGTGACTGGGCGATCGCCCACTAAATGCCGCGACACAATCTCCTTCACATCCCCAGGCTGCACTTGGCTATACCAGATCTTCTCCGGCTCTACTAATACCATCGGGCCGCTGCCACACTGTCCCAAACAGCCAGAGCGCTTTACGGCTACACCATCAGGCACGTCCGCTTCAAAAGCCGCCAGCACCTTGGCCGACCCTTGTGCAGAGCAGGTTTTATTACGACAAACCAACACGGTTTTAGCAGCAGAGGAGTCGGTCATTGAGTAAGTAGAAAAGCTTCAACTTCAGACTTTGTGGGCATAGAAGGCTGTGCACCCGAGCGGGTAACGGCGATCGCCGAAACAGCACTCGCATAGGCAACGGCATCCTTTAAAGCATCGTGGCTATATTCACCGTTCTCTGCAACATCCAATCGGCATAGAGCAGCCGCAAGTCCCCCATTAAACGCATCGCCAGCCGCAACGGTGTCCGTCGCTTTTACAGAAAAAGCAGGCGTAGAGAAGGATCCTTCGGCAGTCACACAAACAGAACCTAGCTCGCCTAGCTTAACAATGACGGTTTGAACCCCTTGCTGATGCAAGATTTGAGCCGCTGCGATCGCACTTTCCACATCCACCACCTCTAATCCTGTCAACAGTCCCGCCTCCGTCTGATTCGGCGTCAAAATAGAGATATGCTCGCAGAACTTATCCGACAAAGGGGCGCTAGCAGGGGCAGGATCAACCACCACCGTCAGCCCTGCCGCCCAAGCTATCGCTGCCGCCTCTTCCACCACAGCCAGCGGAATCTCAAACTGAAGCAGCAAAACCCTAGGTTCTTGCACGCACCGAGCTAACGCCATTAGCGCATCTTGACCCACCTCACCATTCGCACCCGGCACCACAATAATTTGATTATCTTGAGGCGCAACCGCAATCAAAGCTGTGCCCGAAGGCGTGCGATCGCTCACACTTATTGCCGAAACATCAATCTCATCCGCCGCTAGCCCTTCGCACAGCGTTTTGCCAAAGCTATCGCCGCCCACCCGACCCATCATCGTAGTTCTAGCGCCTAGCCTAGCCGCCGCTACCGCCTGATTCGCGCCCTTACCACCTGGCATGGTTGTAAAGCGATCGCCCAAAATCGTCTCGCCCGGCTTCGGCAAACGCGACACCTGCGCCACCAAATCCATATTCAGACTGCCTAAGACCACCACATCCACACGCAAACCCTCACTATCAACCCTCTTCTATATCTAGCGGCTCATCTGACGGCTTACTCAAATCCAGCGGTGGCCGGTCAGAACTCCAGGCCCACCAAACGGTATCGCATTCGCACACATAAAACTCTTGCCACTTGCGCTTGCGCCCTTCAATAAAAACCGGCGCACGGCGATTGAGCCAAACATCTTTGGCCTCTCTACTACCTTCGCCGCAGGCCGGGCAGCCAAACGGCACCGCATGTACAGCGTCTTTAGTCCAATCGGGCGGGAACGGAGAGAAGGCGTCCATAGGGCAGAAGTAGTGAGTAATGAGCGGTAAGTGATAAATGCAGAGGTCGTTACTCCTATTATGCCGCGTATCTTTGCTGAGCGCGTTTGAGCTGTAGCCGGTGGATATCGCATCGTCAGCGCGTACTAAAATGGTTCGCCAATGGTGCCCTATAGTACTGAGTAGTACTCTAAAGAAAACATTACAGGCGGTAGCGTTCGTGAAAGCCATTACCCTGCTCGGTTCAACCGGTTCTATCGGAACTCAAACTCTGGATATTGTCGCGTCTCATCCAGATCAGTTTCGGCTAGTGGGTATTGCCGCCGGAAGTAATGTAGCGCTATTAGCCAAGCAGGTTTTACAGTTCAAGCCGGAGATTGTCGCGATTTGCGATGAGAGTAAGTTAGGGGAATTAAAAGAAGCGATCGCATCCCTTAGTCCTCAGCCAACGATCCTTGCAGGCGAAGCAGGCATCGTAGAAGTCGCTCGTTACGGTGATGCCGAAGCCGTCGTCACCGGCATTGTTGGCTGCGCCGGATTACTCCCCACCATCGCCGCCATCAAAGCAGGCAAAGACATTGCCCTTGCCAACAAAGAAACCTTAATCGCCGGTGGGCCAGTCGTCCTTCCCCTTGCCAAAGCGCACAACGTTAAGCTCCTTCCCGCCGACTCGGAGCACTCCGCCATCTTTCAATGTCTGCAAGGTGTCCCCAAAGAAGGACTCAAAAGAATCTTGCTCACGGCCTCCGGCGGAGCCTTCCGCGATTGGCCCACCGAAGACCTGCCCAAAGTCACCATGGCCGACGCCATCACCCACCCCAACTGGTCGATGGGCAAAAAAATCACCGTAGATTCAGCCACCCTCATGAACAAGGGCTTAGAAGTCATCGAAGCCCACTATCTATTCGGCATGGACTACGACCATATAGACATCGTCATCCATCCGCAAAGCATCATCCACTCCCTAATAGAGCTAAAAGACACCTCCGTATTAGCCCAACTAGGCTGGCCAGACATGCGCCTACCGCTGCTCTATTCTCTCTCCTGGCCCGAGCGCATCTACACCGACTGGGAACCTTTAGACCTAGTAAAATCGGGCGATCTCACCTTCCGCGAACCCGACCACCAAAAGTATCCCTGCATGGACTTAGCCTACGCTGCCGGACGAGCAGGCGGCACCATGACCGCCGTCCTCAACGCTGCTAACGAACAGGCGGTCGCGCTGTTTCTAGAAGAGAAAATTCACTACTTAGATATTGCCAAGGTGATCGAAAAGGTGTGCGATCGCCACCAAAAAGACCTCAACTCAACTCCCGGCCTAGACGATATCCTCGCCGTTGACCAATGGGCACGCACCGCCGTAACAGAGCAAGTCGCGGCAACCATAGGCTAGGCGTTAGATTTAGGAATCAGGATTAGGAATTAGGTTAGACAGATTAGGCCAGTCCGATTCAACCCGTCAGGAAAAGAGTCTCGTAGCGCTGATGTAAACTATGCATTCAGCAAAATGATTTAGGCGTTAGCGCAAAAGGAGCTAGGAAGAGGATGGAATTGGCCCTGACAATTGGAGCAGTGGCGATCGCCGCAATTATATTCTTTTGGGCGCTAAGAGTCATTCGCTCAACCATCAAAGCCGCCTTCTTAACCGGTTTGTTCCTGCTGGGCCTGTGGTTGACTTTCGGTATCGGCCCTACAGAAATTTGGGAAACCATTCGCAGCTGGTTGCCCAGTTTTTTGGTCGGAGGCAACGGCTAAATACTGAGCCCTAACCCAACGGAGTCACGTTTCTTATACCCCAACTACCCAAATCTACCGTCGAAGTTTCATCCACTGCGAATGCTCGGGAACGCTAATAGTAAGCGTGCTATAGACAGCCATCTAAGCAGTTTACAGTTGGAAATAGAGCAGTGGGTGTAACGGCCAAAGCTTCCCCGCAAGGGCTAGAGAAAGTAAAGCAGACCATCACCAAAAAGGGATGGCGCAAAACCAGTCCGGCCTTTTCAGACGCGGCTTGTGTCAGCACGGCTACGCTCAAACGCTTCTGGCGCGGCATTCCAATCGGCATAGACAGCTTCAACGCCATCTGCCGATCGGTCAACGTCGATTTTTCACAGGTTGTAGCCCTAGAGCCACCAGAAAAAAGCGCGCGATCGCTCAGCACAAATTCCAGCAACGATTATTCTGCCAGCAAAAGCGCCTCTCGTAAAAATAGTACAAACAAAGCCCCCAACCCAAACAACAGTCTCCTTAGTAATATAACGAAAGATAACCAAACAACAGATACTCAAACAACAGAAATCGATCCTAATTCGCGCCAGGGATTACGCCAATCTCTGCGCCATCAGCTCCTAGAATCAGTACGCGTTCTAGCGATTACCGGACTCACAGGCACCGGTAAAACGACACTTGCTCGCCAGCTAGCTAGCGACCTAGAAGCAAAAGGCTATCGCAGCATACATCTCACTTGTGATCTAGTAGCATCTCTCACGCTAGCTTCAGTAGTTCATGCACTTTCAAAAATCACTTCCCCAGACAGCTTCGCATTTAGCCCAGCAGGACTGCTCAATCACCTCACCTCACAAAAGTATCTCTTCCTCATCGACAGCTGCGAGCACCTGCTAGCAAACGACACAAATTCAGGCGGGGGCCAGTTTCAAAGCGCTATCTGGCACTCATTCTTTCAATCTATTTTGAATGCCCCGGCCTGCAGCAGCCGATTCATCCTCACATCGCAAGACATTCCTAACGCCATCAACCGCTCATGCCTACAGCAGCCCGCTCGCGGGCACATCTGCGCACTAGCCGGACTGACCGCTCTTGAGCAAGCAGCGCTCTTTCAAGCCGCAGGACTCACCGCCGACTCATCAGACTGTTTGACAAAAATTGGCCGAGCCTACGCAGGTCATCCGCTAGCCCTACAGATAATAGCCAACGACATCGCCACAAACTACCAAGGGAACGCCTCCACCTACTGGGGTACTAGCACGCCAGCTAGCCTGCACAGCCATAGCCCAGCGCTTCAATCAGCCATTCAACCTCGCCTAGTGCAAACCATCACCCGGCTAAAAATCCAAAGCCCCGATGCCTTCGAGCTACTCTGTGCTAGCAGCCACTACACCGCGCCTCTCACGTCGCAGAGCTGGATACAGATAGCGCAAAGCATAGCGTTAGCGCCCGGTCACTACCGGAATCTACCAAATCTGCTGTGCGATCGCGCCCTCATCATCCCCACCGTCATCCAAAACCGACCCCACTTCTATCCGCATCCCCTCGTCCGCAGTCTCATGCTTACGCAAATTCACGGCACTCCCCAGACCGTACCACCACGCACTAAACAGTCCGCTCACAAAAAAGACAGCGCTTCACGAGAAA
>Ga0115546_1000277_pt1 | contig 36605 bp, 32 predicted proteins | sample COGITO_mtgs_1004_FD_87186 | JGI IMG/M metagenome (GOLD analysis project Ga0115546, IMG submission 87186) | Pelagic marine microbial communities from North Sea - COGITO_mtgs_100413 | ecosystem: Environmental > Aquatic > Marine > Epipelagic | place: Germany:Helgoland, sampling site Kabeltonne...
CAGAGCCACAGTCAGAGCCACAGTCAGAGCCACAGTCAGAGCCACAGTCAGAGCCACAGGCGAGTGCCAGCCCCGACGTCGCTCTGACCAGTCCACCGTGGCCGGTTGATAGCCCGTCCGAGCCCCCGAAACTCGAACCAACAGCAGTGCTCAAGAGCAGGATGGCTGTTGTTGAGCCCGCATTGCCGGCGGTTGCAGTCGACGCACCCGAGCCCGCTACTCAAACGCTAACCGGTTTGGAAAAAGCTCAATGGCCGGTGGTCGACCTGCAGCAAGATCCAACCCATTGGTGGCAGGTTACCCTGCATCGCTTAGGTTTGATCGGTATGACCAAAACCCTTTTTGCGCACAGCGAGTGGGTCGCCTTCGACGGTCGCATGTTGACCTTGAATATTTCCCCGAATTACAAGAAAGTGATGACCGATAATCACCTGGAGCGTTTCTTGGCGGTGATTGGCACCTGGCTGCCCGGCTGTTGTGAGTTGCACCATGATTTTAAGCCGGTCGAGAAAACCCCCCAGCTGTGGGTCGACCAACTGGTCCTTGTCGCCCGCGACAAGGCCTACAACCATCTGAAAAACGATGTTTTCTTCAATCAGCTGGTGGACCAGTTTGACGCCGAACTTAATCGTGAATCGGCCCAGCCGATCCACAATCCAATACCGTCAGGAGACTAGAAGATGATGAAAGGTGGCATGGGCAATATGATGAAGCAAGCCCAGCAAATGCAGGAAAAAATGCAACAAATTCAGGCTGAAGTGGACCGTATGGAAGTGACGGGTGAGGCCGGTGCTGGTCTAGTGCGCCTGGTTATGACCGGGCGTCATGATGTAAAAAGCGTCAGTTTAGATGATTCCCTAATGCAAGAAGATAAGGAATTGCTCGAAGACTTGCTCGCTGCTGCGGTAAACGACGCGGTGCGCAAGGTCGACAGTGCCAGTAAAGAACGGATGTCATCTGTGACCGCCGGTATGGGCCTGCCACCGGGCATGAAGTTACCCTTTTAAAGGATTTTTGATGTCCTATACACCTGCGACCGATACGCTCATTCATGCCCTGCAAGCCTTGCCCGGTGTGGGCAGCCGCTCAGCGCAACGCATGGCACTGCATCTGCTGGAGCGCGACAACAATGCTGCCCAGGCTTTAAGTCAAGCCTTGCAGGCCGCCCTGAGTCGGGTCCATAAGTGCCCAGCGTGCCGTTCTCTAACCGAAACCGATCTGTGCAGTGTCTGTGCCGATAGCGCTCGTGACCAGCAGGTGGTGTGCGTGGTAGTCAGTGATGCCGATAAGGCCGGACTGGAGATGGCGCAACGTTTTCGCGGCCGTTATTTTGTCCTGCATGGAGTATTATCGCCCATTGATGGCGTCGGTCCGGAACAACTGGGCCTCTTCGATTTACTCGCCTTGGTGCAAGAGCAGGGCGTTGGTGAGGTTATTTTGGCGCTCGATGAGCAGATGGAATCTGAAGCGACCGCCCACTATATCAGCGAACAATTACGACCCCTGGCCGTTAAGCGCTCAAGAATACGCTTTGCTCAGATGCGCAGTGGGTCCTTAGATAAGGTCGATAGTCATGTGATTGCCAATGCGATTACGGACAAAAAGGAGATTGGGCTTGAGTTCGACTGACATATTCACCTGGATTCAGAGCGATCAGGAACTGGCGCAGGTCTGTGAGCTATGGTCTGAGGCCGCTATGTTGGCCCTGGATACCGAGTTTGTGCGCACTGAGACCTTCCACGCCTACCTGGGTCTTATTCAAGTGTGCCGAGCGGAACAAAGTTGGCTGATCGATCCGCTGACCATCACCGATTGGCAACCCTTTGCGGCGATCTTGGTTAACCCGGCGATCGTGAAGGTGTTTCATTCGATGTCTGAAGACGCCGAAGTGCTCAAGCACAGCGTTGGCGTGACCATCGTGAATGTCTTTGATACCCAGATTGCCGCCGGTTTCTTAGGTTATCCGGTGCAAATGAGTTACGCCAAGCTGGTGGAAGGGCTGTTTGATCACCTTTTACCCAAAGAGGCCACGCGCAGCGATTGGCTCAAGCGGCCGCTTGATGACCAGCAGTGTGAGTATGCCGCGGCAGACGTCTACTGGCTCTATCAGGCATACGAGATTTTCGCCGTGCAATTGCGCGCCCAGCAGCGTTACGATTGGGTTATAGAAGATTGTCAGCGCCAGGTCGACAGCTATACACCGGTGGCGCCAGAAGACTACTATTTGAAATTACGCGGCGGTTGGAAACTCAAGGGCAGTCGGTTGCAAGCCTTGAAGGACTTAGCCGCTTGGCGGGAAGTATTGGCACAGGCCTCTAATTACAATAGAGGCCGGATCCTCGCCGATAAGGAACTTATTATTATCGCCGAAAAAATGCCCACCAACAGAACCCAGTTACAACAGGCCTTACCCTTGCCGGCGCGTAAGATACGGCTCTATGGGGATGACATTATCCAGCTGGTCAAGCAAGCCGAGGCGACCCGACGTCAGGATTACCCGGTGTTGATCGACGGTCCCTTGCCAGCCGATCAAGCCGATTTACTGAAGACCATTCGCCATCACCTGGCCGAATTGGCCGAACTGCATAATCTCCCGGTGGAGCTGTTGGCGCGTCGGAAGGCGCTGGAGATGTGGTTGCGCAGTGGCAGTCTGAATGGGCAATACCAGTTACCCGAAGCCCTGAGCGGTTGGCGCAGAGGCATTTTGGTCGATTCGGTCTCGGCGTTGATCAACGCACAATGGGAGCTTCCCAATGAGTCGTGAAATCGTGCGCATCTATCGTTCCACGCGTGACCCCGGTGCCTACCTGTATATGGCAAAAAAGAACCGCTTTGAAGACCTGCCGGAAGGCTTAAAGACAATCTTTGGCCGGCCTGTTGTGGTCACCGATATGTTGCTGACCGCTGACAAGAAATTGGCCCGGGCCGATGCCAGCAAAGTCTTAGCACAGATCGCCGAGCAGGGATTCTATCTGCAAATGCCGCCGCCCAAAGAAGACTACCTGCTCGATATGAATAAGGATAGGTAACGCCAGCATGGCCGATTTAGTATTTTGGAAACGTAAGACGCTCGCGCAGATGAATCAGAGTGAATGGGAATCGCTCTGCGATGGCTGTGGTAAGTGTTGTCTGCAAAAGCTCGCAGACGAAGACGATGGCACTGTTTACTACACCAACGTGGTTTGTCAGTATATGGCCGATGATTGCAGTTGCACCCAGTATCAGGATCGACATGAATTGGTCCCTAATTGCGTCTGGCTAAAGCCTGAGGATGTAGAGAATTTCTTCTGGTTGCCGTCGACCTGCGCCTATCGCCTGTTGTCAGAGGGGCAGGATCTGCCGGCCTGGCATCCGTTGGTCAGTGGCGACCCCGAGCGGATTCACGCGGTGAATATATCGGTGCAACATATGACCTTGATTGCCGACAACAGCATCCCAGAAGACCAGTGGCAAGATCATATTATCGATAACCAATAAAGGCTTTTGGGCATGATTTATCAGGATTTGTATTGGAATGCCGCGATGTTTTATCTGGCGGGTGTTGCCGGGTTTTGGCTCGTGATGTGGAAGCTAACCCGTTATATCAGCTGGCCGCCATTGCGCTGGTGGCTGGTCTGGGTGTTTTTGTGTGTCGTGCTCACGCCATGGCAGGGCGTGGAGCCGGAACCCTACTATGCCCCCGCCATTATAGTCGCCGCTTTTGATTTTCTCGATCTGGGCTGGGACTCCGCTTACAAGGTCTTGGCTGCGATGATTAACGCCATTGTGCTCGGTTCGGGGTTAATCCTTTTCGTTGCTATAGTGCTCAAGATCCAAAATATAAAGCTGGTTGAGCGCCGCTCGTTGGCATCCGAAGATGCCGCCGAGGCGGACTGATTGCCACCGCCAGTGGGCCTTGACTCTTAAACCTTCAAAAAGCAGTGCTATACTTTTGCACCGTTTCTGGCTAGTCTTTTGGCTCCTTTAGTACCGTTTCGCGCAGCGCTGGTAGATCGGCCCGACGAGAAATATTCAATTCAACCGTTTAGAGTGAGAAAAAACTATGGCCAATCATATTTTTGCATTAGTGACCATCATGTTGATGGCTGGTGTATTTGGTGGCTTACTGAATTTCTATATGCAGTCTCAGGCCGACACCGACAGCACGAGTATGCCGCGCTCCCTGATCGGCGGACTGGCTGGTGCCTTTGTGGTGCCCTTGGTATTGTTTTTAGTCTCCAGCGACCTGGTTGTCGCCAGTCAGGGTGACCCCAGTGGTATGCTGATTTTTGGTGGCTTTTGTTTGATTGCCGCTTGGACCAGCCGATTTGCGATGACCACGGTCACCAAGCGCATTCAACAGGAATCCCACTTGGCGCGCAAAAAGGCCGACGAGTTAATGATTGAATTGCGTCTGATGCAGCGCGAACTTGAGCCGATGCTCGAGATGGAAACTGAGAGCGATGATGTTGCCGAGTTGGTTGCCTTAGCGCCGGAAGACGAGCTCGATGTCACGTCGACCAATGTGTTGACCGCCCTGGGCAATGGCCGCTATATCTTTCGCAGCCTCAAGGGCCTCTGCGCTGAGAGTGGACTGGATCAACATACCCTGAGCAAAACTTTGGGAATTGTAGTGGCACGCGACCTGACCGGTAAAATACTGAGTAAGAAAGGTACTCGCTGGTATATCACTGAAAAAGGCCGACGCTACTTGGCGGCCTCGATCTAAACCAATGCCGATCCGAGCAGTGCGATAAAAGCCCCATTTCTGGGGCTTTTTGCTGTTATTTGGCTTGATCTTCCAAAAGCCGCTTTAGTTTACCTGCGTTCGGCCGATCTAGGTATTGGAAACCCCATTCGTTACTATAGGTTTGAAACATGGCTGTCAGGCGTTATATGTCGAGCACGATAATAGGTCCTAAGCCATTGTTGACGGGTCTAATATGGCTGGTCTGTTGCTTTGCATCGGTGGTTCAGGCGGATATTCGCATTCTGCTCGACGTTTCTAAAAGTATGGCGGATAACGACCCTAACAACTCCCGTAAGGATGCCATTGAGCTGCTCACCGACACCATACCGAACGGTGAATTCGCCGGCCTGTGGACCTTCGGGCAATACGTCAACATGCTGGTGCCTTATCGCACGGTAACAGATGCTTGGCGCACAGAAGTCGCAACCAAGATCGCGGCTCAAAATAGCCCTGCAATGCGCACTAACCTAGGTCGCGCGTTGGAAAATACTGCCTTCGATTTTAACTATGCGTCCTATTCCGGGCCGTCCCATATTGTTCTGATAACCGACGGTATGGTCGATATCGCACCCAATGCTGAGGTCAATGCGATCGAGCGTGAACGCATTCTCAACCAATTGGTCCCGGCCTATGTGCGCGCGAATGCACGCATCCATACCGTGGCCATGTCTGCCCAAGCCGATCATGGCCTATTGAAACAGATGGCCGAACAAACGGGCGGACGTTATCAGAGAATTGACCAACCCAGTGATCTCTCCAAGGCCCTGTCCGAATTAGCGGCAGAGGTTTATCCGAGCACTCAGCTGGCGTTGCAGGGCAAGGCCTTTACGGTTGACCCCGGCGTGCGTGAGGTAACGGTCCTGATGTATCACCAGGAGGGTGCCGTGACTCTGGCATCTCCGAGCGGTCAAATTACATCGGCCGTTAGCCCCGCGGAGCAAAGCTGGCGAGTCGGCAGAGGCTTCACCCAGGTCAGTGTTATTGCGCCGGAGGTCGGCCAATGGCGCGTAAAGGGTGCCCGCGAGGGTGATTCCAGCATTCGCGTGCGCTCGGATATTAATCTCAGTTGGACCTCACCCTTAGCCTTGACCCTGGCTAAAGGCAGTCAAGTTAATCTCACGGCCTTGTTGCTGGATTCCAAGGGCCAAACCTTGAGTCCAGATTTGGCCGCGCTGATCGAGGCCACTATGCAGGTCGACGGTCAGGCCGTGCCGGTGGTGATTGAACAGGACAAGATTCGGGCGCGCTTTGCGCCGGCGCCCAGTAGCAGCGAGGCCAGTGTTGAGCTAACCGTCGACGGCGGGACCTTTAATCGGCTGATCGATCTTCAGCTGCGTTTTGTCGACCCCTTTGTGTCTGAGGTGTTGATGACCCGCTCCGGTTATGAATGGCGGCTCTATCCCAACCAATATCTGGGCACTATCCAATCAATCGATGCGGTGGCCAGCTATCAGTTGAACGGCCAGACGCGAACGCAGTCATTTGAACTGCAGCAGGGTGGTTATTGGCTCTGGCAACTGCCCTATGATGTTACCCCCGATGCCTATCAGGTGACGCTCAACGGGAGCGTGCGCGATCAGGATTCCGTGCGCTTGCTGCCGGTCCAAACCATCGATCTGATGATTCCGCCCGAGCGGGAAGCGGGCATGGCGATGACCCCCGAGACGCTGGATATGATGGCGCCGATGGCGGATGTCGAGCCAGTGGCGGATATCGAACCAATAGCGGAGCTAGAACCGCCGGTCGAGATTATGCCGCCAGTGGAGATGACGCCGCTGCTCGACAGTGATGCCTTTGTCAAAGATCCGATGCCCGAGTTCGCCGAAATATCCGTCGACCTAACAGTTAGCCTGCCTGCTCTGGACGAAGTTGGCACCGCGGAGCTAAGCCCCGATGCTGCGCCGGCGGAGCCAACTAATTGGCTGAGCTACCTCTTGTTTGTTGTGCCCGGGTTGCTTGTTTTGGGCATTGGCTTCTTGGTCTATCGGTTTTTTGATAAAAAAGCCAAAGCACCCCTATTAGATCTAGATGGATTTGCAGACCTGGACGATTTAAGTAACCAAGAGCCAGACTTGGATCTGGATCTGTCGGATTTCGATGATGAAGAGTTCGATGGGCCAATTCTAGAAGATGAGGTTTCGGTTGAACCCATTCTCGATGATCCAGTATTTGATGATGACACAGCCAACGAGCCGGTTCTCGATGAACCTATTCTCGACGATGAAGTGTCCGTCGAGCCGGTTCTCGATGATCCGGTACTGGGCGATGACGTGTCCGATGAGCCGGTTCTCGATGAACCATTACTTGACGATGACGTGTCCGATGAGCCGGTTCTCGATGAACCATTACTTGACGATGACGTGTCCGATGAGCCGGTCCTGAATGAACCGATTCTCGACGAGGATGAGGCTGACGACAATCCGCCGGCGATGGACGCGTTGGTCGATGAAGACTTACCAACGCCGACCAATGCCGAGGCGCCAACCTTGGCGCAAGAGGATATGCTCGATGACGGCCCAGGGACGGACGAACCGGCCCCAGAAGCGGACGGCCTTGAAGTAGATGCCCCAGCAGCGGACACCCCAGCAGCGGACACCCCAGAAGCGGACACCCCAGAAGCGGCGGGCTTAGCAGATATCCCGGAGCTCAACGAAGAAGAAGAGGCGCTCTTTGACATCAGCAGCATCGATGATGATTTGGCCAAGTTGGAACTTGAGATGGATGCTGAGAATCATCCGCCGGCTGCTGACAAGCCAGAATAGAGCGTGGGCTAAGCTTACGGTCCTGGCGGCGATTGCGCGGCCAGCTAGAGATCACCCTCGGCCGCCGGGAATATCGCGAACCTTTTTGGCCACCCTATCGGGTGGCCTTTTGTGTATTTCTCAAACCAATTATCTATACTTTAAAAAAGGCATGGGATCTTGCTATGTGCGAACTGCTGGCCATGAGTGCCAATGTACCCACAGATATTTGTTTTAGCTTTACCGGATTGATTCGTCGCGGTGGTGCAACCGGCCCCCATGGCGATGGCTTTGGTATCTGCTTTTATGAATCGGGTGGTTTGCGCGAATTTAAAGACTATCAAGCCAGTGCCACCTCAGCCATTGCCGAGTTTCTGCGGACTTACCCGATTCAAAGTAAAATTGCCCTGAGCCATATCCGCCAAGCCAATGTCGGTGCGGTTAATTTGCAAAACACCCATCCGTTTCAGCGCGAGCTTTGGGGCCGCGCTTGGACCCTGGCCCATAATGGTCAAATCGACCTTAGCCGCGTACCGCAGGCCAATTTCTATTGTCCAGTAGGCACGACAGACAGTGAAAAAATATTCTGCTGGTTACTCGATAAGCTGCGCGAGCAGGCCACCGAGCAAACCCCATGGAGCGAATTAGCGCAGTTGTTGCAACACTATTGTCAGCAATTGAACCAGTTGGGCGTCTGCAATTTGCTGTTGTCTGACGGCAATGGTCTGTTCGTATTTTGTTCCACCAAGCTGTCTTGGTTATGTCGGCAAGCACCGTTCGGCCCGGCCCATTTGTGCGATCGGGACCTTACCGTGGATTTCTCCTCGGTGACCCACATTGACGATCGAGTAGCCGTCATCGCGACTCAGCCGCTGACCGATAATGAGGATTGGCACGCGATGCAATCGGGCGAGGGACGCCTCTTTTGTGACGGCGTCTCTACCTGGCAGAGCTTAGGGCCATCTGTGGTGCACCCGAAGGGCTCAGGACTTTAGCGCGGCGGAAGTCGTTTATTGAGCCCAGTGGCTCTTTGAATGGTGAGGCTAATTCACTTAAGTGTTGAACTCGACTATGGTAAAGGTGACAATCATAACTCTATTTCAGCCTGCCGGTAGCGCGATTGGGGGCTTGAAAGAAGGTTGCCCAATACAATAAACGCCAGTTAGGAGGCCCCATGTCTGAAGGTTATCTGCACAGCCAATATCCCGGTAAAATGAAGGCGTCGATCGATCCAGACGCTTACGACACCGTACTGGACCTGTTTAACGCCAAGGTAACCCAATATGCCGATAAGGACGCCTTCAGTTGCATGGGTAAGACCCTGACCTTTGGCCAATTGGATCAGCTGTCGGCGCAATTCGCCGCTTACCTGCAAAATGAAACCGACCTCAAACCGGGCGATCGCATCGCCTTGATGATTCCGAATTTGCTGCAATTTCCCATTGCCGCCTGGGGCGCCTTGCGCGCCGGGCTGGTGCTGGTGAACACCAATCCGCTCTATACCGAGCGTGAATTAGAGCATCAAATGAATGACTCCGGTGCCAAAGCCATGGTGGTTTATGCCGGCATGGCGGCGACGGCGCTTAAGGTTCAGTCGCGCACCGCCGTGACGCACATAATTGTCACTGAGATCGCCGATCAACATCCACCCCTAAAGCGACTCTTGGTCAATACCGTCGTTAAACGGGTCAAGAAAATGGTTCCAGACTACGACAAGACTCGCACCACTTCATGGCGCAGTGCACTGCAAAAAGGTGCGTCGTTTAGCTATCGTCCGGTTCAAAGCGGACACAATGACGCCATCGTATTGCAATACACCGGCGGCACCACCGGCGTCGCCAAGGGCGCCATGCTGACCAATCGCAACCTGATCGCCAACATGTTGCAGTCCTATGAGTTTTTTGGCTTGGCGTTGGAGGACGGCCAGGAAGTGGTGATTTCACCGCTGCCGCTCTACCACATTTATGCCTTTACCGTGCATTGCATGGTCTTTATGTATACCGGCAATCACAGTGTATTGATTCCCAACCCCCGTGATATTCCTGGTTTCGCCAAGGAACTTAGTCGGCATCGGTTTAATTGCTTTGTCGGTTTGAATACCTTGTTTGTCGCTCTGTGCAACAACGAGTCTTTTAATAAACTCGATTTCAGTGCGTTGAAACTGACCGTCTCCGGTGGCATGGCACTGACTCATGCGGCCGCTGAAAAGTGGCACATGGTGACCGGTTGCCAAATCAATGAGGGCTACGGCATGACCGAGTCCAGCCCGGTGGTCAGCTTTAATCCGCCCGGTTTTACCCAGTTGGGGACCATTGGTATTCCGGCACCCAGTACCGAGGTGAAGGTTATTGGTGATGACGGTCAGGATCTGCCCAGCGGTGAACCTGGTGAACTCTGTGTTCGCGGTCCGCAGGTAATGAAGGGTTACTGGCAACGGCCCGACGACACCGCCAAGACCATCGTCGATGATGGCTGGCTCTTGACCGGTGACATTGCCGTGATTCAGGCCGATGGCTACATGAAAATAGTTGATCGTAAAAAAGATATGATTGTCGTGTCCGGTTTCAATGTCTACCCCAACGAAATCGAGGACGTCCTAGCTGGTCACCCGGCCGTGGTGGAAAGTGCCGTGGTGGGTGTGCCGAGCGAGAAAAGCGGCGAAGCCGTCAAGGTCTTCCTGGTCACTAATAACGCCATCAGCGATGACGAACTGATTGCCTTTTGTCGGGAGCATCTGGCTGCCTATAAGGTGCCACGGCTGTTTGAACGGCGCGAATCCTTGCCGAAAACCAACGTCGGCAAGGTGTTACGGCGCGAATTGCGTACCCCTCAGTAAGCATCCTGGCAGTGCTCTGGGCACCGATTAACGCCGAATAGAAAAGACCCTCCGCCCTGGAGGGTTTGTTATTGGGCCCGTGCCCCCTATACTCCCCCCCATTCCATAAATTACTGGTCGTTCATGTCCACTCTGGTCCATATTAAAGACGTCTTATCATCTCTTGATCAATGTTTAGTCAAAGATCGACATGTGCTGCGTTCGCTGTGCAAAAAAGCCAAGGCTCTGCCCGCCGGGGATGCCAGCCGCGCCAAGTTGGACAAGCAAATTGCCGATCGTTTTGCGCAATCGACGCACAAGTTTGCCACCCGGCAGAAACAGGTTCCGGCGATTACACTGGTTGCCGACCTGCCGGTGTCAGAGCAGGGCGATGAAATTCGCCGAGTACTGGACAGCCACCAGGTGGTGGTGATCGCCGGCGAGACCGGCTCGGGCAAGACCACGCAAATTCCCAAACTGTGCTTGCTGGCCGGGCGCGGTCTATCGGGCCTGATTGGTCACACCCAGCCCAGGCGGCTGGCAGCTCGAGCCGTGGCCGAGCGGATCGCTCAGGAGTTGAATACGCCCCTCGGTGGCCTAGTCGGTTATCAGGTGCGCTTTTCCGATCAATCCAGCGAGCAGACGCTGATTAAGTTGATGACCGATGGCATCCTGCTCAATGAGATCCAACAGGATCCCTATCTAAATCGTTACGATACCCTAATCATCGATGAGGCCCACGAACGCAGCCTCAATATTGATTTTCTGCTCGGCTACATCAAACAACTGCTGCCGCGTCGACCGGATTTAAAGGTCATTATTACCTCGGCGACCATCGATGTGGACCGCTTCTCGCGCCATTTCAACGACGCGCCGGTGATTGAAGTGAGCGGTCGGTCGCATCCGGTCGACCTGCTATATCGGCCCATGAGTGCCGAAGAGGAAGACTATTCTGCCGATTTGCCCGGCGCGATCTTGGATGCAGTCAATGAAATTGACCAGCTGGAGCGTGCCGGCCAAACCCATGCGCGCGGGGGCGACATCCTGGTGTTCTTACCCGGTGAACGGGAAATTCGTGAAGCCTTTACCATCCTCAAGCGGGCCGACTTGCGTGGCACCGAATTGCTGCCGCTCTATGCGCGCTTGAGCAACAGCGAGCAGCAACGCATTTTTTCCGGTCACAGCGGCCGGCGCATTGTCTTATCGACCAATGTCGCCGAAACCTCGCTGACCGTGCCCGGCATTCACTATGTTATCGACAGTGGCTTGGCGCGCATCAGCCGCTACAGTTTCCGCTCGAAGATTCAACGCCTGCCGATTGAACCGGTCGCCCAAGCTTCGGCCAATCAGCGCGCGGGTCGTTGTGGGCGCATCGCGCCGGGCCTGTGCATTCGGCTCTTCAGTGAAGAAGACTACAATGCTCGGCCGGGCTTTACCGATCCGGAAATACTGCGCACCAACCTGGCCTCGGTGATCCTGCAAATGCTGCATATGCGCTTGGGCCTGGTCGAAGACTTTCCCTTTTTGGAAGCCCCCGATCAACGCATGATCAAGGACGGTTACACCCTGCTCAATGAACTGGCGGCGGTCGATGAACGTGGCACCCTGTCGGCCATCGGTAAGGAGCTGGCGCGCTTGCCGGTCGATCCTCGGATTGGCCGTATGGTGATTGCCGCCAATCAGCACAAGGCACTCAATGAAGTATTGATCATCGCCAGTGCCTTGTCGGTGCCCGATCCGAGGGAGCGGCCGCAGGAAAAACAACAAGCCTCGGCCGAAAAACACGCCCAGGATAAGGACAAGGATTCCGATTTTTTGGCCTTCTTAAACCTGTGGCAACGTTACGAAGGCCATCGCCAAGAGTTGTCGGAAAATAAATTACGCAAATTTTGTAAGGAACAGTTCCTCAACTATTTGCGCATGCGCGAATGGCGCGATATTCATCGTCAGCTGCACCTGATGTGCAAGGAGCTGGGCTTTAAACTGAACCAGGAACCGGCCGGTTATGAATCGATCCATCGCGCGTTGGCCTCAGGTTTATTGAGTCATATCGCCAACCACAAGGAAGAGCGGACTTACAACGCCGCGCGCGGCCGGGCCTGTATGATTCACCCGTCCTCGGTCCATGCCCGACGTGGCCCGAAGTGGTTGGTCGCCGCGGAGCTAGTCGAAACCAGCGCGGTCTTTGCTCGGGTGGTCGCTAAGATCGAACCGGCTTGGCTGGAAACCCTGGCCCTGCATTTGGTCAAACGTAATTATTCCGAACCGCATTACGAAAAGAAGGCCGGGCAGGTGACGGCGTTAGAAACCCTATTGCTCTACGGTTTGCCAATAGTGGTCAACCGCACGGTGCAATTCGGTCGCATTGATCCAGTGCTCTCGCGCGAGTTGTTTATTCGCGCCGCGTTGGTGGAAGGAGAACTGGTTACCCGAGCACCATTCTTTAAATACAATCAAGGCTTGCTCGAAGCGGTGTTAGACCTGGAGGATAAGGCTCGGCGTAAAGATATACTGGTCGATGAAGAAACCCTGTTTCAGTTTTATGATGAAAAGATCCCCGCGGACATCGTCAACAGCGTTGGCTTCCACGCCTGGCTTAAAAAACAACCGCAGGATAGCTTGAATTTTGATCCGGATTTTTTAATCTCGGACCGTTCAACTGGCATCAATCGCAACGCCTTTCCCGATACCTTCAGTTTTCAGGGCATGTCTTTGCCGCTCGATTACCGCTTTGAACCGGGCCATCCGGCCGACGGTGTGACCATCAAGGTGCCCGCAGCGGCCCTGTCGCAATTGCCGGAAGGGCGCTTACAGTGGTTAGTGCCTGGTCTGTTAAAAGAAAAGATCACCGCGCTGCTCAAGGGCTTGCCTAAGAGTTATCGCAAGAATTTCGTCCCAGTGCCGAACTATGTAGAGGCATTGATGGCGTCCTTAGCGCCGAGCGATGTTGCCTTGCATAAGGCCATGGCGGAAAAACTGTTCCGCATGACCGGGGTTCGGGTACCAGACGATCAATGGCCGATTGAGAGCATTGGTGAGCACCTGCAGTATCGCTTCGAGGTGGTCGACGATAGCGGCAAGGTGATCACCCAAGGTCGTAATATCGAGCAGATGTTACGACCGGCTAATGAAACCGCTCAGCAACAGGCCAAGCAGAGTTCAGTGCAAGCCGCGCAAATGCAGTCTGCGACGACCTGGCAGTTTGACGACCTACCCGAATTCGAACTGCGTCGGCAGGCCGGCATCGAGGTGAAGATGTATCCGGCCCTGGTCGATAAGGTTAACAGCGTGACCCGGGAAAGCTTTACCGGTGCCCGCTGGTCATCAGAGCAGCATAAATTGGGCCTGTGGCGCTTAGCCTCTTTTTATTGGCAGGAGCCGCTCACCTATCTGGCCAAAAGATTGCCCCAGTTTAGCGAATCGGCCCTGCTGTTTGCGCCCTATGGCAAGGCCGATAGCCTGAAACAGGATATACTGATGGCGGCTGTGCGCCTGAGTCTGCCGTTAGTGGCGGGCAGCTATCCGCGCACCGAGGCCGACTTCAAGGCCTGGTTGGAGCGCCATCGGGGTGAGTTGGTGGCCTGCGGCGAGCGAGTGGCGCGCCAGGCGCATGCCATTCTGTTGGCCCACCACCAAGTGCGTAAGCAACTCAAGGGTAAGATCAGCTTTGCCGCGGCCTTTATTTATGCCGATGTGGCCGGTCAGCTCAACCAGTTGGTGTATCCAAACTTCTTAACGCAGACGGCGCCCACTTGGCGGGATCAATTGATACGCTATCTGCAAGCCGCCGATAAGCGGTTAAACCGTAGCGCCGGCATTCCGGCTGCGGAAAACATGGTGGTCGATGAACTGCACAAATGCTGGCAACGTTACGTCGATCGACAGAAGTCGATGAACGAAACCCAGCAGTTCTCTGCCGAATTGATGGAATATCGTTGGATGATGGAAGAATATCGGGTGTCTCTGTTCGCTCAAACACTGGGCACCCGTTTCCCGATCTCAGCGAAACGCCTCGACAAACAATGGCACAAGGTTATCGCTGAATGACTTCGACGATTCGAGAAGAGCGTTTAAAGGTTCCGACGATCAACGGTGGACAGCTTTTTATGCGCCACCTAGAACACCCCAAGGCCCATGCGGCGGTCTTGATGTTGCATGGTTTGGGCACCAGCGGCGAGACCTTTTTTAAAGAAGACCACGGGCTGGCCAACTATCTCAGCGAAATGGGTGTGGCCTGTTTTGTGCCCGATTTGATCGGCCACGGTGAGAGTTGGCCCCATCTCAGTCGCAATTTGACCCATAGCGTGCACGATATCATTGCCCAGGATCTGTTGCGTGTTATCGACGAGGTTGAGCGACACCTCAAGGGCCGACCGTTATTTTTGCTTGGCCAGGGCTTTGGCTCGGTATTGCTGCTCTCCGCCTATGCCCGGCATGCAAAAATTCGCCAACTTACCCAGGGTTTTGTGCATTTTAACGCTCGGCGCAGTTCAATGATCAGTGGTATCTCACACTCGAGTCTGTCGCGTTTGTTCTGGCGCAAGGTAATGCCATTGTTTGCGGCCATGCGCGGCGACGTGCCGCTGCACTGGACCGCCGAGTTTGATCAACCTGAGGTCAGTAATTTGTACCAGACCTATTTGGCGTGGACCGAAGGCGATTGGATAGACCCGGTCGACGGCTTTGATTATGGCGCCCAATTGCGCTCGTTAAACGTCGCGCCGAGCCTATATTTTGCCGCGCGCAGCAACGGGTATCTGGCCAACACCGGCGACGTGCGAGAATTCATGCGCGAGATTGGGACCCACAACGGTCGCCTGCTTATCTTGGCCAAGGGCGATGGCAATTTGCGTAATTACAATGTGCTATCGATGCTGCAACACGACGATGCCTGGGTAGACCATTTTCCGGTCGTGCTCGACTGGTTGAATGAGCGCATCCTGCTGCAAGACTTAGCATGACCCCGGTACCGATCTGGCCCCCCGATCCAAGGCGTGATGGCCGGATCGGCGCTGGCCAGTTCGCAGCTCACGAGCCAATCCTTTTCGTGCCACCGTTTATTCAACACAGATAACACAGGGGCCTGTTGCTGACCAGCGGTCGATCAATGGATGTAAAGGAGGAAGGGCGATGCCCAAATTGGTTTTTTTAGGCGATTCGGTCACCGATTGTGCGCGTAAGCGGGCAATGCGTTATCAAGGCACTCAAGCGGGATTGGGCACCGGTTGGGTGCGACACCTGAATAAAGACTTGGGCGCAGAGTACAATGGTCTGGTGTGCTGGAATCGCGGATTCTCTGGCTGTCTCAGCGCGCAGCTGATGCAGCAATCGGATTGGTGGCCCGATCAAACCGAGGGTGTGCCCGAGTCGGTTGATCTAACGACGCTGCTGATCGGCATCAATGATATTTGGCACCCCTTCTGGCGCAAGACCCCGCACAATCTGACCCGATCGTTGGCCGGTTTCAGGCGGCTGATCGAGACGGTTCAACTGCGCAGCGAGCGCGTGCTGGTGTGTGAACCCTTTGCCTTGCCCTCAGATCAGGTCACAGCAGACTGGTGGCCACTGCTGCAGGCCCTGTCAGCCGGTCAACGCAGTATCTGCAATGAGTTAGGGGTGCATTGGTGCCCGATGCAAGCAGAGCTGCTGGTCACGGCCGAGGGCCACCCGAGCGATTATCTGGCCGATGGCATTCATCCGACGGACCTGGGACATCGTTGGTTGGCCGGTCGATGGCGCAGCTATACGGCGGATCATAAACTGCTCGCCTGAGCACTGTCAGGGTGCAGAGCGCACCCTAATCCTAGCGAGTCCTAGCCGACACAGGCCTCTTCTGCCGCATGCTCGATATGGCGCGCCGCTTCAATACGGGCGATCACCCATTTGGTCACCAGAGTACCGACAACGTATGCCGCCAAGGAGATCAGAATATCGCTGTTGGCAAAGCTCAGCGAGGTCAGCAACGGTCCGGGGCAGTAACCGGCAATGCCCCAGCCGATGCCGAACAGCACGCCGCCGCCAATGATTTTAGCATCGATTTGAGACTTGGCCGGGACCCGAAATAGATTATCGAACAGGGGTCGCTCGCGTTTCAAGATCAACGGCGTTGCCAACGCATTGATCGCCAAGCCAACCGCCAATACGACCATCAAGGACGGATCCCATGGGCCCAATGGATTTAAGAAGTTGATCACCTTGGCCGGATCAATCATCTGGGCAATGGACAGGCCGAGGCCAAAAATAACGCCCGCTAGTAAGGCAAAAAATAATCGCTGTATACCCAACATACTTAAACCCCTACCAGTTGACGGACAATAAATACGGTTACCAGGCCGGCACCGACAAAACTCAGGGTCGCCGCGAGGGACCGCGTAGTGCCGCGGGCCAGCCCGCAAATACCATGGCCAGAGGTGCAGCCGGTACCGATGGTGGTGCCGACGCCGACCAATAGGCCACCGACTATCAGCCACGGCCAACTGACGGCGGCTTGAATATGGTCGATGCCTTTAAACAAGCCGGTGGTGCTGGTGCCGCTGAGCCATTGATAGATCAGACCACCTAGGATTAGACCGACAACGAAAACAACCCGCCATAGGATTTCGCCACGCACTGGGTAGATAATACCACCGGCGATGCCGGACACGCCGGCAATGCGGCCTTTGGTCAGCAGCAAGAGCAGGGCCGATAAGCCAATGAGAGCGCCGCCTAATGCGGCCGATCCGGGCGTAAAATTAATTATTTCCATACTGCAGGTGTCCATTCATAAGATTAATATAAGATATCTCTAATATTACGGTTTTTATCGTCAATTACAAGCGATTACAGTGAGCAAATTTTTGAGCCTCCGATTGGTCGGTGCGAAACGCCCCTCAATGAGTCGGGTCAGGGGCCAGCTGGCGCTATTTTTGAGCTCAGCGAAAAGATGCTAACCCTTTGCTAAGACGCGCCATAGCCAGCAGCAGAGAGGATGGGCGGTAGATAAGACTAGGTATTTTGCCGTTGTAGGTCATAATGGCCGGCGCGCCCCTTTGTCAGGATGGGATCCGCTCATTGTCTATCTATCCAATCTTAACCTGGCCTTCAATCTTCAGGACAATCAAGCTATGAGAGGCATGTGGTACGCATTGGCGGCTTATGTAATATGGGGCTGTTTTCCGCTGTATTTTCGTTTATTGGTCGGCATCGACGCCATGGAAATACTCTCCTACCGGGTAGTATTTGCCTTTCTGTTAGCCTTTGTACTCTTAGTTATGATGAAGCAATTGGGCGGCTTTGGGCGCTTATTGCGTAACCGAAGGGTCCTGCTGTGGAGTTTTTTGGCGTCAATCCTAATCAGTACCAATTGGTATGTCTTTATCTGGGCGGTGGCCGAGCATCGGGTGCTGGAAACCAGTCTGGGCTACTTTATAACCCCCTTAGTGAGTTTGTTGATTGGCCGATTGGTGCTTAAGGAGCAGATTAACAGCTGGCAATGGTCCGCCGGCGGGGTCGCGGCCTTGGCGATTCTCTTCGAACTCATCGCCATGGGCGGCATACCTTGGGTGTCCTTGGCTTTGGCGCTGAGTTTCGGCTGCTACGGGCTGGTGCGTAAACTGCAGCCCGTAGAAAGTTTGCTTGGGCTTGGTCTGGAAACGCTTTGGGTACTGCCGATAGCAACCTTGGTGATCGGCAACGGAATCATTGACGGTGGCGACAGTCATAGCCTGTGGCAATATACGCTGTTGTTCTCGTCAGGTGTGGTCACTGCGGTGCCATTACTCTTGTTTGCCTCGTCGTTGCGGCGCATCAACCTAGTTGTCGCCGGTTTCATTATGTATGTTAACCCGATGATCCAATTTGTGATTGCCATTTGGGTTCTGAACGAGGCCGTGCCAATGCAGCGCTACGTGACCTTTGGTCTCGTCTGGGTCGCCATGGTGTTGTTTGTGATCGGCTTAGTCACCAAGGCGAGGCAGCTCAAACGGCATACCAAGAACTCATTGGCCGAGCCGCTGCCCATCGCACCACCGCTTTAGGTTTTCTGCAGCTCTTAGCCGCTGGTCTCCGAGACCTTTGATGTGATCAGAGTCTGGGCCAGGCGTTTTTCGCTCCACGGCAGGCGCACCCCCATTTGGTGCGTCAGCAGCTTGAGCTCTGCCGAGGCGCCACTGATCTCAACCACGACGCCGCGCAGGGTGCACTCTGCCAGAAAAGCCAATAAAGCTTGAACCGCGGCGACGCGGCAATGGTGAGCATGACTTAAATCGAGCACCAGATGGTGGGTGTCGCTGAGCAGTTCATTGAGGCGTTCCGGCAGTTGCCGGGCGGCTGCGAAATACAGACTGCCCGAAATCTGAATCAGGCGTGGCTGGGATGGTGCATCCCGATCGCTCGGCGTGCTTAAGCCGCCATTGGCGTCCACCACAAAGGGCATCAATTTCGTCTGACTGGTTTGGAAGAGAAACAGCATGATGCCCAACATCGAACCCAAGAGAATGGCCTCATGAAAGGTCAGCACCAGGGTGCTGATCAGGGTGACCAGAAACAGGATGCGGGTCTGATGGTTGACCGTTAACATCTGTTTGATGGCCGCCGGCTTGAGCATCGATAGGGCGGTGGCAATCAGTAAACCCGAGATAACCGGCAGCGGTATGCTGCGCACGGCTGCTGCACCATAGAGAATAATGGGGATCAGCATCAGGGCGGCCAAAAAGGGTGCCCAGCGAGTGCGGGCACCGCCGAGATCGAGCAATACTGAGCGGGTCAAGGAGGTGCTGGCCGGAAAGCCGCCGATAAAGCTGCCGACCATATTGGCGCAACCCTGACTGCCCAATTCACGCCGCAAGAGGCGGTGTTCTTGACGATTGCGCAGGGTCACAATCAATTCCAGTGAGCCGATAAAGGCAACCGCAAAGCCGGGCACTATGAGCGTTTGAATCATATGCCAGCTGGGCAGCCGATGATTAAAACTCGGCCAACCGTCGGCTACCACCGAGCTGTCACCCACGGTGACCCAGGCGTGGCTAAAGTCGGCCAGGTCAAACCAGACCCAGGCCATGCTGACCACCAACACCAAGAGCGGAATGGGCCAGCGTGGGGCGAACTTATGGCCGAGCACCACCGCCACCAATGCAAGGCTGCCCAGCACCAGGCTGGGGATGTTCAGAGCCGACCCGGTAAAATGGCTCAGCATCCTGACTTCATCGACCACGTTACGCACGCCTTGAAAGGGGGGGCCGAGCAGCTCATCGATTTGCATCAAGGCGATGATCACCGCAGCCCCGGTTGCGAAACCGACCATGACCGCTTCAGGAACAAAGTCGAACAGCCGTTCGGCTTTCAACAGTACTATGACGAGACGAGACAAACCGGCTAAGAAGGCCAGGGTGGCCATCGCGGTGAGCAGTGCCTCGGGTTGGTTGGCCCAGGGGATCAGGGCGGTGAGGATGACCAGGCCGGTGGTATTGGTGGGGCCCACCGTCAGGGCGGGACTCTTACCGAGTACTGCGGCGATTAGGCCGGGGATGGCCGCGGTTACTAGGCCGTACATGGGTGGCAAGCCCGCGAGCATGGCATAGGCCAAACATTGCGGAATACCGACCAGTGCGACCAGTAAAGCGGCATTGAAATCGGCCAGGTGGGGCCGGCCGATCGTTCGCATCATAAGCTGTACTTAGACCGTGGCAGCGTTGTAGAGGATAGAGCTGCGGTTACCCGAGCGGCAATAGGCCAAGACTTTTTTGTTCGCCTGATTCAGTTGCTGGATCTGTTCGACATATTCCGCACTGAAGTTGGCGCCCTGCATCGGCAAAAATAGATAGTCGAGCCCCAAGGTAGCGCACGCCGCGCCGATAACGTCACTGTTAATCTGGCCCGGCTCTTCATCATCGGGTCGATTGCAGACCACAGTATCGAAGCCTAAGGCCTTGGCCTCGTCCAGTTGGCTTGCGCTAATTTGTGGGCTCACCCAATAGTTTTGTGCAATTTGTGTCCAAGTCATACGGTGTTTCTCCAGTGCAAAAGGCCGGTGGGGGGCGCCATCATAAAAAATGCCATCGGTTTTGGATAGCAGTAATCCACTATTCACCGTAGCTTAAATATTAGTCAAGGCTAATTAAGGGTTGATAATGAGCCCAGGGGTCTCTATTATTCAACTTATAAATTAGATATATCTAATATAAGTGCCGCGAGAGGAGACCCACAACATGTCTGAAGCCGTCATCAAAACATTTTTTGACCCGACCAGCTTTACCTACACCCATCTGGTGCAAGACCCCGTGACACGACGGGCAGCCATTATCGATTCGGTGTTAAATTACGATCCCAAATCCGGGCGGACCCGAACCGATGCCGCCGATGAGGTGATTGATTACGTGCGCAGCGAATCGCTGAGTATCGACTGGATTCTGGAAACCCATGTCCATGCCGACCATTTGTCAGCCGCGCACTATCTAAAGTCCCAGCTTGGCGGCCAGACGGGCGTTGGTAATGCTATTAGTTTGGTGCAGGAAACCTTTAAAACGGTCTTTAATGTTGAGCCGACATTCGCCACCGACGGCTCGCAATTCGATGTCCAATTTGCCGACGGCGAGCGCTTCGCCATTGGCGGCCTTGCGGTGACCGTCATGCACACGCCGGGTCATACGCCGGCTTGCGTGTGCTACAACGTCGATGATGAGCACCTGTTCGTCGGCGATACGATCTTTATGCCCGATCAGGGCACGGCGCGTTGTGATTTTCCCGGTGGTGATGCCACGATTTTGTTTAATTCTGTAACCCGTATCCTCAGTCTGCCGGATTCGACTAAGCTCTACATGTGTCATGATTATGGACCCAATGGTCGAGACTATCAGTATTTGACCACCGTCAAAGCCGAGCGCGAGCGCAATATTCATGTCAACCAAACGATTGACCTGGCAACCTTTGTGCAGATGCGCAGCGAGCGCGATGCCACCCTAGATATGCCGACGCTGATCTTACCGGCGGTGCAGATTAATATACGAGCCGGTGAACTGCCGCCGGCCGAAGACAATGGTACGCGCTATATCAAGGTGCCAATCAACGCTATCTAGACGATTTTGGGCGCATTTGCGCCCAACCTGGGCCGACCTTAGGTCCAGCACAACCCTGGTGTCGTAAGCCGGAAAGATCAAAGCCTGAGCACTGTGTGCCAGGCTTTTTTTTTGTTAAGGACAAGGGTTAAGCCAATGCCGCCTCGACCTTGGCATCTGTTTAGGCAAAAAAAACCTCCCGAAAGTGGGAGGTTTTGGCCTAGAGCATTTGGGTCTGTACTCCTATTGTTTTTATTGGAAGCCCAGTTCACTCCATAACCAGAAGTGGCTGCCGCCGGAACTGGTTTCACGCCAGAGTCCGGTCGTGGCAAATTTTAAGTCGACCCAGGAACTGTTATTTTGTAGCCGCACCTGACCCTGATGAGGAAAACTGTGGCCTAGGGCCCAATGCACCGCCGCTTCGGTGGTCAGGTCGGCATCGCTTTGGCCAAAGCCATCATCGAGCCATACCGCACTGCTGCCGGTTAATAGGAAGTCGGTGCTGGTCAGATTGTCCAGTTGTACATTAACCAAGCGGTGCTGTATTAGGCTGTCAGTGGTTTCAATCTGCACCTGGCCGTCCAACCGCGCCGTGATGGAGCTGATTGCACCGGCCCAGTCGTCATACCAACCGGAAAGGTTATAGTTCAGGTCACTATTGACCCAATGCAACTGGCCTCCGGAGCGCAGCGCGCAATCTTTGGCCTGAGCGTTCAGGTTCAGGTCGACAAAGGTATAGCCATCATCATAGCGAGTGGTGTCCGCTTCGGCTTCGGTTTGGGTGTAACCGCCCGCGTCACAGTCCCGATCATCGAATAGGTAGGCATAACTGGTGCGTTCGATCAGGGCCCTATTCAGGGCTCGGCCTTGGGGTGTCGTGACGCTGTCCGGATCAATCAGCATGGCGGGGCTTGCGCTGCCAAGCGCAAAGGGAATTAGTGCAGCCTCGACGAGAAAGGCGGTGCTATAACGGCGCAGGTCGATCGAGTTGTGGTCTGTAATCAGCATATAGGGCCTGACCTGCGGCACCACCTCAACATAGCATCCGGTCAGGGCTAGCGTTGCCAACAGCATTAGGCTGCCGGTCTGCACGGCGTGAATGAGTGTTCGGATCGTTGATTGAGTACGTTCGGTCATGGCTGTCTCCTTTGCACCTATAGTGGCAGAGGCAGGCTGAACGGGATCTGAATGATAGCCGGCTTTATCGGGTCAGAGTTTCGATCGGAATCACTTGATCGAGCGGATTGGCGCTGTGCACCCAGCGATCAAAGGCCTCGGCAATAGCCTGATTGCGATCGACAACCGTCTGCCAATAGCGAATTCGGCTGTCATTATCGAGTCGCTCAAAATCGCGCCGGTCGGGTATTTTCCCGTAGGGCAGGGACGCGACAAATTCTCGGCTGGGGCTGATCATCAGCGTGTGGGAATAGTTGCTGGCGTGGACCTTACGCCACGGCAAGGGCTTGTCGAACCAGCCGGGTTTTAATAGGGGCGAAAAATGAGGATAAAGCACTAGGCCTTGCTCGGGTTTGAACGGCAAATCAAAGTGGTAATCGACCATGCCGCCATCTCGATAGAGGCCCCTTGGTGCGCCGACTGGATCGCGCACCCCTTCGATGACTATTGGTATGGCGCCACTGGCGAGCAAGGCATCACGATAATTGGCCCGGTTCAGCGGTACCTGATGAGTGCGAAAGTGATCCCATTGAGCGACCGGTAATTGCCCGCCCGGCGACTGAAAAATAACCCGATCAAAGGACCGGGGTAAGCTTCGTCGACTGACCAGATTGCCCACGGCCACGGCGGCGAACGCCAGACCCTGAATCGAGGGCTGTTCCAATTGACTGAGCCCTTTGCAACGGGCCGCCACTATATGCAATTTTTTGAGTTGGTGTTGGTCTAGGTCGTTCGGTTGAATAAAGCTGTCGAGCAGCTGGCGGATTGACTGCGAAATTTCTTGGTGTGACGGACGCGCCGAATAGCGCTGGTTCAGATATTGACTTTCGAGCTGCTCTAGAGCGGCCATCGGCGCCGCACTGGCGTACGCGGCCATCCGCCAAGCCCCGATCGAACTGCCAATTAACTCCAGCTGATGGGGGATGGCGGGGAGCCAGTTTTGCATCAAATAGCGGTCCAAATGACTGAGCACAAACCACTTCGGGCCGCCGGACGCGCCGATAATCGCGCGGATATCGGTCGGCCGGATCCCCGACTGCGCTATATGGCGGTAAGCCTGTTGGCCGGCAAAGATCTCAATCGGTTCCATCGCGCGCCTACTGACCGTCACCGCCATTCAAGACGACTAGCCTTTGCTGAACAGTTGTTTAAACAGACGCGGGCTGGCTGCGAGTAACTCGCCGCGATCCATCTTGATTGGCTTGCCCTCGACATCACCGGTTAAGGCACCGGCTTCTTGCACAATAAGCAGAGCACTGGCTAGGTCGGCTGGTGACATCTGTTGCGCGATGGCCACATTGACCCGGCCGGCCGCGAGATTGATGAAATCATAGAGCGCGCAGCCACTGACGCGGATGTCATAAACAGCATCCTGCCATTTGCTTAGCAAGACCATGTCTTTGGTCGCAAGGGTGCAAGTTGCCTGAGGAAGGGGGACGAATTCGGCGCGCACGCGGCGATCGTTAAAGTGCACACCGCGACCGCGCGAGGCAATCATGTAGTCTTCGGTCATCGGATCGACCAGGGCGACACAATCGATCTTATCTTTGGTGTAGAGGGCGACATTGACTAGGAAGCCGGGGTAGCCGTTACGCAAGTTGTGCTCGCCGGCGGCGACATCGATGACCCAACGCGACTGACCATCCCAGTCTCGGCTGTCTTCTTTGCCGAGTTGGATGGAGTCGATGTGATGGCGGGTATGGGCGCTGCGGATGACCTTGCGAGCACGCCAGGCGGCATCCTCAATGGCCTTGTCAAAGACTTCCTTGCGGCTCGTTCCTTCTGCAGTTAAAGATGCAATGCTGGTCACTGTGTAGTTCAGCTTTTCAGCAGCGCTTTGGGCTGCACGTAGTGCGATCGTCAATATCGGTTGCATGTTACTCTCTTATACAGGCTTATAAGGGCAAATGACCCATTCTGAACGTCAGAATGACTCGAGTTGGAACGTCGGTCCGCAAGGACTTGTTAAACAGCGCATCGACCGGGGCGACTGTTGGCCTCGATCTGAGAGAATCTACGGATAGATTCAAAGGGCGCGCATGATACACCAGGTTTAGCGTATCATTCAGTCATTAAATGTAATTTGTGGAATTAATTTCGTGGATACGATCGACATCGACTCAGAAATGGCCTTTAGCAACCTAGAACATGTTCGGGTGGTAATGGTGCACACCTCCCATCCGGGCAACATCGGCGCCGCGGCACGGGCCATGAAAACCATGGGTTTTCGACATCTGGTGCTGGTACAGCCGCGTGATTTCCCCTCCGATACGGCCACCGCGATGGCCTCCGGCGCCACCGATTTGCTCGACAGCGCCACGGTGGTTGACAGTTTAGAGGACGCCATTGCCGACTGTGCCCTAGTGGTTGGCGCCTCCGCACGCTCCCGGACCCTGCCGTGGCCCTTAGTAAACCCTCGGGAGATGGCGCAACAGGTGCTGTCGATGCCGTCTGGTAGCCAGATTGCTTTGGTGCTGGGTCGTGAACGCAGTGGCTTGACCAATGACGAATTGGCTCGCTGCCATTGTCATGTCAATATTCCCGCCAACCCCGACTACAGTTCACTCAATGTCGCATCCGCGGTACAGGTCTTGGCTTACGAGTTGCGTATGTCTGCACAGGCCAGCGACGCCAAGCCCAAACCCCATTGGGGCGTGCCATGGGATCAGCCGCCGGCCACCGCGGGCCAGCTGGAAAGTTTATTCCAGCACTGGCAACAGGTCCTGGTTGATATTGATTTCCTCAACCCCCATAACCCCAGAACGCTAATGAGTAAGGTACGGCGCCTAATACTGCGCGCCCAGCCGGATGAGGTTGAAGCCAACATTCTCCGTGGCATGCTCAGTCAAATAGATAAACACCTAAGGAAACCCTGATATGTTTTCAGGCATCAAAGACGATATTCAAAGTTTTTTTAATCGCGATCCGGCTGCCCGAGGCTGGTTTGAGGTCTTGCTTAATTACCCAGGTCTGCATGCCGTTATCATCCACCGCTTATCGCATCGCCTCTGGCGTTGGAATATTAAGACGCTGGCGCGCTGGATATCGCAGCTAGCACGTTGGTTTACCGGCATTGAAATTCATCCGGGTGCAACGATCGGGAAGCGCTTTTTTATCGATCACGGCATGGGCATCGTGATCGGAGAAACCGCTGAGATTGGCGATGATGTCACGGTCTATCAGGGCGTCACCCTAGGTGGCACCAGTTGGCAAAAAGGTAAGCGCCACCCAACCTTGGAAGACGGCGTCATCGTGGGGGCCGGTGCAAAGGTCTTGGGCCCCTTTAAGGTGGGCAAAAATGCGCGCATCGGATCAAACGCCGTGGTCACCAAAGAAGTGCCTGAAGGTGCCACGGTGGTCGGCATCCCCGGTCGTGTGGTGAGATTGAAGGGCGAACGAGCCCAGGGCTTCAGCACCGAGCAAGAAGAATTGGCCAAACGCATGGGCTTCGATGCCTACGGCGTGGCCGAAATGCCCGATATTACCGCCCATGCCATCAAGGCGTTGTTGGACCATGTTAATGCGCAAGACCAGCGTATCGATCGGATGTGCGCGTCGTTGCAAAAAATGGATAAATCCTTCACAACCCCCGAGATGCCGGACCTGAAAGATGAAGATTTCGCCGTTATCGAGGCCTCTGATCAACAAAACAGCGTTTAAGCGCGGGGCTTGCACGGACCTTTGGGCAATACTCGCCTCAACGCGATTGCAGGTCGCGAGTGCCCTGGATCTGCGCGGCGTTTTTGAGTCGACCCGACTGACTCCAATGTTGACGCGGATGAGCCGCATAAAAAGATACCGCCGCGTGACAGGCGATGTCGTAAAGCTGCGGGCCAACAAACCATTGCCGTTTTAGCAATCTTAACTTGGGCGGTATGAGGGCGAATTTTTTCATCTGCCCCAGTGGCCGGGCCACGATGATATCGAGGAAGGGGCGCAGCTGATCCAGATATTGGCCAACGCTGAGCACATCCTGATCGGGGGCTAAGGTTAAGATTTCTCGGTTCAGATAAGCCTGTTTAATTTCTAAGCTGTTGAGTGGCACAAAGTTCTGCACGACCCGCACACCCAACTGAGCATCCAGCCATACCCACTTGGCATGCTGCCGATCAAAATACTCTATGCCCTCATACTGACTGCCCAGCGGTCGCCAACTGCAGTCGCGTGTTCTCAAGGTCGTTAGACGACAGGGGATACCCACCGCTATCATGGCGTGCGCTTGAATAAGGTTATAGTCGCAACGGCTAAATTGCTCGCCATTCAAGGCCCGATTGATCACGCTGAGTGGGTTGTCGCTGTGCGCACAGTGCCCCAGCCGGGGTAACCACAGGCCGTGCACCCAAGCGATCAGGCTTTCAATGCTCTGAGCATCGGACAGGCTGACCCGAGTATGTTGATGCAGATGAAAGCGAGCCGCTAAATTCTTGTGGATCAAGCTCGCGCGCGCCGCGGGTAGGGTGACATCCGACGTTGGATTATACTGAAAGGGGCGTAAGCGCGGATAGATCCGAGTCGACCAGAAGCCGACCGCGTAGGTCAATAAAATCAGAGTCAAGAGTACCGATAAGAGCATCATGGTGAAGCACGTCCCAATGCATTAAAGGCTTATTGTGCCTGCGGCCAATAGGCGTGCCAAATGCAGTGATCGACTCTGTGATCGGCTAGACAAAGTGCCCTAAACTCGGCATCGGCCCTGCTATCGGTTTCGTGCTGGCATGCTCAAGCGAAAATCCAGCACCAATGGATCGTGATCCGATGAGCGGTAGGGGTCAGGAGCGAAATAGGTGTCGATCTGCTCGGTCGATTTATACTCCCGATGGTAATCCAAGACCGACGGCTCATCGCTGTTAATATGCCATTCTTGCGCCAATAGGAGCTTGTCGGCCAATGCGGGCGAGGCCAAGGCGTGATCCAGGCGGCCCGATTGGCCCTGGTAAACATAGGAGTAGCCACCCGGGGTTTGCAGCGCGCTAAAGCCGGCGTTAATCAAATCGACGATCGGATCTTCCTGACTGTAGGCATTGAAATCACCCACCATCAGTACATGCGCAGCCCGGCTGTCGGTCGGGTCGGTCCCTAACCAGAGATTTAACGCCTGGCTGGCCCGGGTGCGACTGAGATTGTAGGCGCCTTGCCCCCTATCGCAGTCGTCCCATTTGGCGCACCGGCCCTGAGCTTTGGACTTCAGGTGTGTGACCACCAGGGTCAGGCGTTCGCTCGAAGACGGGTGGCTAAAGGTTTGCGCCAGGGCGGGCCGATGCAGCGCGTCATTAAAGAGTGCACGGCCGCTGGTGTCGTTGGGTGAGTTGGCGCTGGTCAATAGCCGGGCTCGGTTGATCGGTTGCACGCGCGCCGGTCGATAGAGTAAACCAACGCTGATCGCGTCGCTGCCGATCCGATCGACCCTGGGGTCTATCAGCTGGTAGTGTCGATCCGTCGGCAGCTCCGCATTGAGGGCTCGGCGCAAACTGGCGAGCGCACTGCGCTGCGAGATACCATCGTTTTCGAGCTCCATTAACGCCACTATGTCGGCATCGATCGCCACCAGGGCGGCCAGTAATTTACTCGTTTGACGCGCCAGTTCGACGCCGTCGCTGGCGCCGCGTGGGCTCGGCCAACCGCCCCCCAAACCATCGCCATTAAAGTAATTGCGGACATTCAAGCTGGCGATGCGCAGATCGCTGTTGGGCACTGCTAGCGGTGCGGCGCGGCGCGGGTTGTCCAATTGGAACCTGGGTGGGCTGGTGGGGATCAGGCGATAGGTGTCGAACGCGAAGTGGATTACCCCGGTCAGATGCTGCACCGTGCTGCCGATGCGAAGGCTGTTGGCAGCAGTCAGCCCGGGCGTTGGAAAGGGTACCGGATCTGGATTTTGACGCGTACTGCCATCGTCGACTACTAACTGATTTAACCGATTCGCGTGGCCAATCGCATCGGCGGCGCGTCCGGGGCGGGCGCTATCGGTCGGGATCGACCGGCGGCCCTGGCTGAGCGTAAATTCGCCATAACGGCCGAGTTTGGCGACGTCATTGACGGTTAAACTCGCCGAAAACCGAACCCGCATCCCTTCCATCGCCTCCAAAGATTCAGGGTAGGGCAGCGGCAGGCTCAGGTCGGTGACGGGCGGCAGGGCGCGGTTCGTGGCGCAGCGCTTTAGGTCATCGATACGATGCAACTGGGTCACCCCAAAGTACTCATTGACCCGGCCGCTCAAACGCACCCTATCGCCGACCTCAACCTCGGTGCGGCTGTGGTATACGAAGATGCCCTCGGATGTGTTGGCATCATCATCGGTCGGGTCTTGCTGGAGGAAAAACCCAGCCATGTCATGTTCGGCCTGCAGATCCAGGGTGACCACGGCCTCCACTGTCACGTCTTGCTCGAGTAAGGGTGAGACTAGTCCCGAGCCTTGAATCTGGGCGAGCCGCGTCGCCGGATCACCGCAGGCGGAGGCTCGTTTTTGCTCAGCGTAGCTAAAGCTGGCTATCAGGGTGGCGAGGACCCCTATAAGAAGTTGCTTGAACATATCCATGCCCCGATTGAACTTGGCTGCCTGCCTGCGGATCGATTTGACTGCAAACTATGACAGTCCGTGCGCTCGGCCGTCAACCGGTTGAGCGCGCCGAGCGAGCGAGCGGGCCCGAGCGGGGTCCAACATTGAATTGTCGGCCCCAACTGTGTATTCTCGCCCACTTTTCGCAGCCCTCATAACTTGGATTCCCCCAGTTTGAAGCGTTCCTGAGGCCGAAAAAAGACAGCAATGAGGCAGATATATGTTATTGACCCAAAGCAAAGCCGACTGGTTCGGCAATATACGCGGTGATTTTTTGGCCGGGTTGGTCGTGGCGCTCGCGTTGATTCCGGAAGCCATTGCGTTTTCGGTGATTGCCGGTGTTGATCCCAAGGTCGGTCTCTATGCATCCTTCTGTATCGCTGTGGTGATTTCGATTGTCGGTGGTCGTCCTGGGATGATTTCCGCCGCAACCGGCGCCATGGCACTGTTGATGGTGACCCTGGTTAAGCAGCACGGGCTGGAGTATTTGTTGGCGGCGACCTTGCTAACTGGGGTGTTGCAATTGCTCGCCGGTTATTTACGCCTCGGTGAATTGATGCGCTTTGTATCGCGCTCGGTCGTTACCGGCTTCGTCAACGCCTTGGCGATTCTGATTTTCATGGCGCAATTGCCCGAACTGATCGATGTCAGCTGGGTGGTCTACGCGATGACCGCTGGCGGTCTGGGTATTATCTATTTGTTTCCGCTGGTCAATAAAACGCTGCCCTCGCCGTTGATCTGCATCTTGGTGCTCACCGGGCTGGCCATGCTGCTAGGCCTGGATATCCGCACCGTCGGCGACATGGGCGAGTTACCGGATACCTTGCCGATCTTTTTGTGGCCCAATGTTCCGCTCAATCTGGAAACGCTGTTTATTATCCTGCCCTATGCCGCACCGCTGGCCGTCGTCGGCCTGCTCGAGTCGCTTATGACTGCGACCATCGTCGACGATCTAACCGACACCACCAGCGATAAGAACCGTGAATGTAAGGGCCAGGGCATTGCCAATATCGCCTCCGGTCTGGTCGGTGGCATGGCCGGTTGTGCCATGATCGGTCAATCGGTGATCAATGTGAAATCCGGCGGGCGCGGGCGCTTATCGACCTTCGTGGCCGGATTTGTGTTGTTGATTATGGTGGTCTTCCTCAGTGATTGGGTCGCGCGAATACCCATGGCGGCCTTAGTCGCTGTGATGATTATGGTGTCGATCGGAACCTTTAATTGGGCCTCTATCCGTGATTTGAAGCAATATCCGCTCTCGACCAATCTGGTTATGCTTGTTACCGTAGTGGTGGTGGTCTGGACGCACAATTTGGCCTATGGTGTATTCGCTGGCGTTTTGTTGGCGGCGCTGTTTTTTGCCAACAAGATCAGCCACTTTATGTACGTCGATTCGCAGCACGATGAGGCCACGGATCAACGCAGCTATCAGGTTCATGGGCAGCTATTTTTCAACTCTGCCGATAAGTTCAGCAACGCCTTCGATTATAAGGAAGCGGTCAGCCGGGTGACGATAGACGTGTCCCGGGCGCATTTTTGGGATATTACCGCCGTTGCTGCACTGGACAAGGTGGTGCTTAAGTTCCGCCGTGAAGGCACCGAGGTCGAGGTAATCGGTATCAACGAAGCCAGTGAAACCATCATTGACCGCTTCGGCCAACACGACAAGCCGGAAGACATCGATAAAGTACTGGGAGGCCATTGATGAACGACACGAATAATAAGGTGCACCAATCGAGCGACACCGAGCGCAGCTGGACCATCGCCTGTATCGATGGCTCTCACTATAATTCGGCGGTCTGCGATTATGCGGTTTGGTTAAGTCAACGGCTGAACTCCCCCTTTAAGGCGCTGCACGCGATTGAACACAGCGGTGCGATCGCGGTTAGAGACCTGACCGGTGCCATCGGCCTGGGTGCCCAAGAGCACCTGCTCGCGGAACTGACCGATCTGGAGCAACAGCGCAATCGCTTGGAGCTTCAGAAGGGTCGGCAAATGCTCGACACCGTCAAACAACGTGCCGAACTGGCTGGCCTGCCCAACCCGGTCACGGTGCAACGGCACGGCACTCTGATCGAATCGTTGATCGAATTGGAACACGACGCGCGGGTCGTGGTGCTCGGTATTCGTGGCGAGGTCCACGACGCCGACACCGAGCATTTAGGTACCCATTTGGAGTCGCTGGTGCGCTCGATCGCGCGACCGATCTTTGTGGTCAATCGGGAATTTAGCGCACCCACCGCTGCGATGCTGGCCTATGACGGCAGTCCATGTAGCCTCAAGGCGCTCCAGATGGTCGGCTCTAGCCCACTATTCGAACATATCCCGATCCATCTAGTGCATGTCAGTAAGGATCCGGCCAGCGCGCAGGAACTGGTGTTGGCTGCTAAGATCCAGCTAGAGCAGGCCAATCGGCAGGTCTTTAGCGAAATCCTTCAGGGTGATCCGGCCGAGGCTTTGTGCCAATACCAAGCCAGTCATGGCATCGATCTGACGGTCATGGGTGCTTTCAGCCACAATCGTTTGCGTGAGCTGGTGTTTGGCAGCTTCACCATGAAGATGTTGCTCAGCACCCGGCAGCCTCTGCTCTTGTTGCGCTAACAAGACCCCTCGATGGCCCACCCACCCAGGGTTGCTCTTTGTCACTTGGGGCTCAAAACAGACGGTTTCTTGCCTCAAGCGAGCCGTCTGCCGAACAGGTCCACGTTTTTATTCGGTTAATAGTTGACTGTTTTACTCAGGTATTTATAATTCCCTCACTCTTAACGCAGTGGACACTCGGGATGAAACTGACAACCAAAGGTCGATATGCCGTTACCGCCATGCTCGACTTGGCATTAAACGAGGAAAGTGGCCCGATCAATCTTGCCGATATTTCCGAGCGCCAGGGCATTTCTCTATCCTATCTAGAACAGTTATTTGCCAAGCTGCGCAAGCAGGGTCTGGTCGCGTCGGTCCGTGGACCGGGCGGCGGGTATCTGCTCGGTCGAGCGCGAGCGCTTATCAGTGTGGCCTCGGTAGTCGACGCCGTCAGCGAGTCGATGGATGCCACCAAGTGTGGCGGCCAGACCGGCTGTCAGCAGGGTGAAGCCTGCCTAACGCATCACCTTTGGCAGGACCTTAGTCAACAAATTCACGGTTTCTTGGACGATATCAGTCTGCAAAATCTGGTCGATCGGAGCGAGATGAAACTCGTTAATGAGCGGCAAAACAGAAAGCTGCAGCTGCGCGTTAGTCAGAGTCAAGAAGCCATCGCCACGACACAGGTCGACTAATGCGCCCACTATATTTTGATTATGCGTCGACCACGCCGGTCGATGGCCCAGTCGCCGAAAAAATGATGGCCTATCTGACCCGAGATGGCGAGTTCGGTAACCCGGCCTCACGCTCTCATATACTCGGTTGGATGGCCGAAGAAGCTGTCGAGGACGCACGCAACGAGGTGGCCGATCTGATTCAAGCCGATAGCCGAGAAATTGTCTGGACCAGCGGGGCTACCGAAGCGAATAACTTGGCCATCAAGGGCGTGGCAGAAGGCTATGCCCCAGCCGAGTGCCATCTGATCACCAGCGCCACAGAACATAAGGCCGTGTTAGACCCCTGTAACTACCTGCACGCCAAAGGCTATCCGCTTTCGATTCTGAAGCCCGATGCCGATGGGGTGATCAGCGTCCAGGCCGTGGCCGCGGCGATCACCGAGCACACTCGTTTGGTGAGTATTATGGCAGTCAATAACGAGACCGGGGTGTGCAACCCCATTGCTGAAATTGGCGCGCTCTGCGCCGCACAGGGTATTTTCTTTCATGTCGATGCGGCCCAGGCCATTGGCAAGATGCCGCTCGATGTGGATTCGGCCCAGATCAGTCTGCTGTCGATGTCAGCTCATAAATTCTATGGACCCAAGGGCATCGGCGCGCTCTATGTGCGCCGCCGCAGCCCACTTGATTTAGTCGCCCAGATTCACGGCGGTGGCCATGAACGGGGTATGCGCTCGGGCACCTTGCCGACCCACCAGATCGTTGGCATCGGGGCCGCGGCCAAGATTCTCAACGCCGGTTTCGCCGAGGAGGCTGAGCGTATTAGCCGCTTGCGTGATCGTTTGCTCAATGCCCTCGTGGAGCTGGGCGATGTCACCATCAACGGTGGCGCGGCACCCCGCGTGCCGGGCCACCTCAATGTGTGTTTTCACGGCGTCGATGGCGAGGCGCTAATGTTGGCGGTGCGCAATCTGGCTCTGTCAACCGGCTCGGCCTGTACCTCGGCCAGCATAGAACCCTCTTTTGTACTAAAAGCCATGGGATTAAGTGATCAGGCGGCACACAGCTCGCTGCGCTTGAGTTTGGGTCGGTTTAGCACCGAAGCCGATGTCGATAGCGCCATCCTTAGTCTCACTGAAGCAGTCAATAGCTTGCGCACTTCGGCAAGCCGCAATAAAAGGCACCAATCATGAGTGAAGAAGTGGAACAGTACCTAAAGTCTGAGTATTCGGCGGGTTTTGTCACCGATGTCGAGTCCATGACCATACCGGCAGGGCTCGACGAAGATGTGGTCCGACTGATTTCGGCCAAAAAGAACGAACCGGAATGGTTGCTCGAATGGCGCCTCAAGGCGTTTCGTGCCTGGATCGAAATGGACGAACCGGACTGGGCCCATGTGACCTATCCAAAGCCCGATTTTCAGGCCCTATCGTATTATTCATCGCCTAAGAGTATGGAAGAGAATCGACCCAAATCGCTCGATGAGGTCGATCCGGAATTATTGGCGACCTACGAGAAGCTGGGCATTCCGACCCATGAACACGCCGCTCTGGCTGGCGTCGCGGTCGATATGGTGTTCGATTCGGTCTCGGTCGGCACCACCTTTCGGCAAAAGCTATTGGATGTGGGGGTGATCTTTTGCCCTATATCCGAGGCGGTGCACGAATATCCGGAGTTGGTGAAAAAATACCTTGGTTCGGTCGTGCCACAGCGCGATAACTTTTATGCCGCGCTGAACTCAGCGGTCTTTTCCGACGGTTCCTTCGTTTACATTCCCAAGGGGGTGCGTTGCCCGATGGAGCTGTCGACTTACTTCCGCATTAATGAAGCCAAGACCGGACAGTTTGAGCGCACCCTGATCATTGCCGATGAAGGCAGCCATGTCAGTTATCTCGAAGGCTGCACCGCACCGATGCGCGATGAAAATCAATTGCACGCCGCGGTGGTGGAGTTGGTGGTGCTCGATGATGCGCAAATCAAATACTCGACCGTGCAAAATTGGTATCCGGGCAATTCAGAAGGCAAGGGCGGTATCTACAATTTCGTCACCAAGCGCGGCATTGCCCATAAGCGCGCGAAGATCAGCTGGACGCAGGTGGAAACCGGCTCGGCAGTGACCTGGAAGTACCCTTCCTGCATCCTCAAAGGGGATGACAGCGTGGGCGAATTCTATTCGGTGGCGCTAACCAGTAACTTCCAGCAGGCCGACACCGGCACCAAGATGATTCACATTGGCAAAAACACCCGCTCGACCATTATTGCCAAGGGCATTAGTGCGTTAAAGAGTCAGAATACCTATAGAGGTCTGGTGAAGATGAATCCGGGCGCGGATGGCGCACGTAACTTTACCCAGTGCGATTCGCTGTTAATCGGCGATCAATGCGGCGCCCACACCTTCCCCTATATCGAAAGCAAAAATCGCTCGGCCGTTGTGGAGCATGAAGCGACCACGTCCAAGGTGAGTGAAGACCAGCTGTTCCTATGTCGTCAACGCGGCATCGATGCTGAAAAAGCTGTATCGATGATCGTCAATGGCTTCTGTAAGGAAGTCTTTAAAGAGCTGCCGATGGAATTTGCCGTCGAAGCAGGCAAGCTGCTGGAAGTTTCATTGGAAGGGGCTGTCGGTTAAATTCCGTTGGCAACACAGAATTTTTTTCACCTAATTATAGGTTCTTGATCCTCATGCTAAGCATCAAAAATTTACATGCAAAGATAGACGATAAAAACATTTTAAAAGGCCTCAACCTGGATATTCGGGCGGGCGAAGTGCATGCCATTATGGGCCCTAATGGCGCCGGCAAGAGCACCCTCGGCAATGTATTGGCTGGTCGCGATGGCTACCAGGTCACAGAGGGCAGCATCCAATTTAATGATCAGGATTTACTGGCGCTCGATGCCGAAGAGCGCGCCCGGCGCGGCGTATTTTTGGCCTTTCAATATCCGGTCGAGATACCGGGTGTGTCCAATATGGAATTCCTCAAGGCCTCAGTCGATGCCATTCGTCGCGCGCGCGACCTGACGCCCTACAGCTCCATTGATTTTATCAAGCTGGCCCGGGAAAAATCGGCCTTGGTGGACCTACCGGCTGATTTTCTCAAGCGCGGTGTCAACGAAGGTTTTTCCGGCGGTGAGAAGAAACGTAATGAGCTGATGCAAATGATGCTGCTCGAGCCGACCCTGTGCATCTTGGATGAAACCGACTCTGGCCTCGATATCGATGCCCTGCAGTTGGTCGCCAAGGGTGTGAATGACCAACGCCGGGCCGATCGCTCCTTTATCATCGTGACCCATTATCAACGGCTGTTGGATTTCATCGTGCCCGATTATGTCCATGTCTTGGCGAACGGCTCGATCGTTAAGTCGGGCGGCCGCGAGCTGGCGCTTGAGTTGGAAAAAGACGGCTATGGCTGGATCGATGAGGAGCACGTATAGGTGACGGTTGCATTGAACACCCTCAGCGCGCGCTCTGCCGTTGCGCAAGCCGCGGCGCCGCAATGGCTTAAAGATTGGCAGCAGCAAGGTCAGGACGATTTCGCCGCCTTGGCTTGGCCGACGCGCAAAACCGAGGCCTGGAAATACACGCCTCTGAAAGCCTTACTCGATGTCACCTGGCAAAAATCCACCGAGTCGACGGATGAACCGGGTATTCGCTTTGAAAACTGGAACGACATCCGCATCGACCTGGTCAACGGTCAGCTCCAAGACCTACCGACTCTGCCGGCGGGCGTCTCGTTGCGCCGTCTGAGCGACTGCTCGGCCGATGAAGGCTTGGCGTTTTTGGCGCGGATCGATGCGGAACGCAATGGTTTTGTCTTCGATTCCCTGAATCAAGCCCTACTCGACCAGGCCTATTGGTTGAGCGTCGACGCCGGCGTTAAGGTGTCTGCACCGATCCACCTGAATTACATCAGTCAGGGGGTCGACGCCATTAGCAATATTCAGGTCTTGGTCGATCTAGGCAAGGAATCGCATCTGACGCTGGTGGAAACCTTTAGCCATGGCCCATCAGGCCGCTGCTTTGTGAATCCCAATACCGCGCTCTTTGTCGCCGAATTGGCGCAATTGACGCATTATCACCTGCTGCTGGAAACCGGCGATATCCGCCACATCGGCCGAGTCACGGCAACATTAGAGGCCTATGCAGCGCTGAACGCCTTTCATATGGCCGTTGGCGGTCAGATAAAGCGCAAAGATATAGTGGTGCGCCACCGCGGTGAAGGCGCTCGGCTAACCCTCAATGGCGTCTATCTGCCAAAGGGTAACGAGCTGATCGATTACCACACCGTGCTAGAGCATGAGGTGCC